>Ga0209724_1001300_pt1 | contig 22861 bp, 19 predicted proteins | sample grotaG_FD_184143 | JGI IMG/M metagenome (GOLD analysis project Ga0209724, IMG submission 184143) | Glacier valley bacterial and archeal communities from Borup Fiord, Nunavut, Canada, to study Microbial Dark Matter (Phase II) -... | ecosystem: Environmental > Aquatic > Freshwater > Ice > Glacier ...
GGGGTGGCACTGGGCCTTCAGGTGCTGACCCTGGTCATTGGACGCGACATCAACGGGGCCAGAAACTGGCTGGTGCTGGGTCCGGTGCAGTTTCAGCCGCTCGAGATTCTCAAACTCGCGCTGATTTTGATGCTGGCCCGCACCCTGCGCGGCGGCTATCGAGGACTAAGTTCATACCTGCCTATCGCTGTTTTGACGCTGCCCGCGTTGCTTTTGGTGGGCCGCGAGGATTTGGGCGGCGCGTTCGTGCTGGCCGGAATTATCGTGTGCATGATGCTGGTATGGCGAATGCCGCTGTGGCACTTCTTGCTGGGCCTGCTGGTGGTTGGGGTGGCCTTTCCCACCGTGGTTTATCCGCGTCTCAAAGCGTACCAGCAGACGCGCCTGACCATCTTTCTCGACCCCAGCAAGGACGCCAGGGGGCAGGGGTATCAGCTCAATCAGAGCATCATCGCCATTGGGTCGGGCGGCATGATGGGCAAGGGCTACAAACAGGGCACCCAGACCCAGAACAACTTTCTGCCCGAGGAGCAAACCGATTTCATCTTCTCGAGCTATTCCGAGGAACAAGGTTTTGTGGGGTCCATCGCACTGCTGCTCTTGTTCGGTGCGCTGTTCTGGCGGCTGGCCTTCATGGCCGGAGAATCGCCGCTGCTGCGCGACCAGCTCATCTTTGCCGGGGTGATGGGCCAGATTGGAGTTCAGGCCCTCGAGAACATCGGCGCAGCCCTTTCACTGCTGCCCCTCACCGGAATCACCCTGCCGCTAATTTCTTACGGCTCGAGTTCGCTGATTTCGACGCTGACGACTTTGGGGGTGGCGTATGTGGTGTACCGGGACCGGTATGAAGGGATGATTTGAGTTAGACGCCATGAGTGACGAGTTTTGCGCCTCCGGCGGGTCGTTAGTAATTGGTTCTTAGTTGGTCTGCCCTCGAGTGTCCGAAGTCAAACCGACCAAGAACTAAAAACCAAAAACCCGCCGGAGGCGCTCCTTTTCACCCTCTCACCCTCCCAAATCCCCCTCGAGAACCCGCTCGAGCAAACCCTCGAGTGCTGCCTGACACGCTGCGCGGTCCACGTTCCACGCCTGGATGTGGTCGGCGTCAGTCACCCGCAGATACGTTACCTCGCTCGAGTGCAGTTTGGCAAAAGTATCGCTCGAGGACACCGGAACCACCGTATCGGTATCGCCGTGAATGAGTAGTGTAGGCACGCCCAGCGCCGCCGCGTCTGCGGTGTGATTGATTTCCTCGAGCGCCCAGCCACTGCGCCACTCGGAGACGCGGGCCACCGCCCTGGCGGTGCGTTTGGAAAACTTGTAGCTCTCGGCCTGCATCTCGAGCACCGCGTTCCAGTCCAGCGCCGGACAGTCCAGCACCAATCCCCGAATCAGCGGCGCATACTTTGAGCGGCGCAGGGTGGTCAGGCACATGCCGCCGCCCATCGAAACCCCGTACAGGATGAAGTCTTTGGCCCCGTGTGTGATGGCATACTCGAGCGCGGATTGCACATCCTTCCATTCGCGGTGGCCGTGGTGGTGCAGACCGTCGGGGCTGCGTGGGGCTTGGCCGTGGTTGCGATAACTGGGGGCCAGCGCGGGCAAACCCGCTGCGTGTAGCGCGGGCAGGGCGTGAACGAACTCCTGCGGTCCACCGCTGCGCCCGTGAATCAGGATGGCCCAGGTGGTCGGCTTTGTATCGGGCGTGGATGCCGCCGGGACAAACCACGCCGGAAGAGTGCCCAGTTCGCTCGAGAACTGCACCGTGCTGTAGCTCAGGCCGCAACTCCGCAGCGGGTTATCCTCGAGCGCGTAGGGGCGCACCCGAACCGCGAGTCCCCGCTCGAGCCGTCCCAGCACCGGAGTAAAGCGCCGGGTCACGGACTTCTCGGTCAGCTCGAGAATCTCCCCTATCAGGCCGTAGCCCTGAGTCCACTCGAGCCGAAATTCACCTCGTCGGGCGCTGAGCGTCGAGCGGGTCAGGGTCACGGAATCGGGCGTGTACTCGAGCACCTTGAGGCCGAACGGGCGGTCCACCGGAACGGCCCGCATAAAGAATTCTGAACCGACCCACAGCCCTATCCCCAGCAGCAGCGGCGGGGCCAACAAGGCCACACCCGCCAGTCCACGGGTCCATCCCTTTGAAAATGATTTGTACTTCACCCGACTATTGTGGCGGGTTGGCGCAGCTTCAATGGTGACACAAGCTCGAGGGGCAGGGTTTGCGAGGATTTGGATGGGAGAACCTCGAGCTGCAACACGACTCTTTCATCTCAACGGCTCGAGACCCCAGCAGCGGCCAACTTCTCCCTCACCAGTGGAATCACTCGAGCGCCGAGCAGTTCGATGGCGTGGAGCATCACCGCGTGCGGCAGCAGCACGTTGGTCATCTGAAAGCTGAGGCGCGCAATGCCGCCCAGCACCTCGTTCACGTAGAGCACTTTCTGGGCCACTTCCTCTGGACCTCCAATCAGGAAGGGTCCGGTTGGAGTGCAGGAGGCGTCGAACTGCGCCCGACTCGGCGGGGTCCAGCCTCGCTCGCGGCCAATGGTTTCGACCAGGCGGGCGTACCCCGGATAAAAGGCGTCCCTGGCCTGTTGTCCAGTGTCGCCCAGGCCCCCGAAGGCGTGAACTCCCACCTTGAGAAGGTCCGGGGCGTGTCCAGCGCGGCGGCCTGCTTCACGGTAGAGGTCCACGAGCGGACGAAAGCGGCGAAAGTCTCCGCCGATGATGGCGACCATCAGGGGAAGCCCCAACGAACCCGCTCGAGCGAACGATTCCGGGGTTCCGCCTACCCCAATCCACAGGGGTAGTGGGTCCTGGAGCGGACGCGGATAAACGCCCTGACCCGTGAGTGGAGCGCGGTGCCGACCCGACCAGTGAACATGGGTGTTTTTACGCAGCTCGAGCAGCAACTCGAGTTTCTCGGTAAACAGAGAATCGTAGTCCTCGAGCTTGTAGCCAAACAGCGGGTACGCCTCGATGCTTGAGCCGCGCCCCACGACCATCTCGGCCCGACCTTTCGAGATGAGGTCGAGGGTGGCAAACTGCTGGAACACCCGCACCGGGTCGTCGGCGCTGAGCACGGTCACGGCGCTGGTCAGGCGAATGCGCCCGGTGCGGGCCGCTGCCGCCGCCAGAATGAGGGTCGGCGCGGAATCGAGGTATTCCTTGCGGTGGTGCTCACCCACCCCAAACGAATCTACCCCCACCTCATCGGCCCGCTCAATCTCCTCGAGCAGGTTGCCCAGTCGCTCGGAGCCGCTGAGGGTGACTCCCGTCTGGGGGTCCGAGACCACGGCGGCAAAACTGTCAATTCCAATTTCCATAGGCACTCCCTGAGTGTAAAACAGCCTCGAGACGGAAGTCGAGGCCAGGACGAAGCGGGAAAACCCAAGTTTGAATCTTTACGGCTCAGAGAACTCGAGCCAGAATGTTTTTAACCCGCTCGAGCGGTCTTGAGCGCGTTCGCCCACCACACCAAATCGTCGAGCATTCCCTGCACGTTGGGCTGGAGGTGGCTCATCTCCTCGAGCGCCGCGCCCTGTTGCCACGCCCCATAAAAATCGGCTCCCTGGATATGCACAGCGTTGCGAATGGGGGCCATCTGAAGCTCGACTGTGACCAGACGCAACTGCTCCACCGCCCTTGCCGCGCCCACCGAGCCGTAGCCCACGAAGGCGGCGGGCTTGCGAACCCACTCGGGATAGGCGTAGTCCAGCGCGTTCTTGAGCACCGCAGTGGGGCCGTGGTTGTACTCGGCGGTGATGAAGATGTAACCGTCGAACTCGGCAATCTTGTGCTGCCAGCGCACCGCGACCTCGTTGGTGGTGGGTACGTAAGCATTCGAGGCAACCTCATCGAAAAACGGCATCGGATAGTCGCGCAAGTCCAGCACTTCAAATTCAGCATCGGTGCGCTGTGACGCGATATCGCTGACCCAGGCGGTGGGTTTGTCGGCAAAGCGGACGGCGCGGGTGCTGCCAATAATCGGAGCAATTTTGAGCATAAATTCTCCAGAGGTGGGCGAAAAGGCTATGAGGTCGAGAGCGGACAACCCACACACTACTCTGTTTTTTTTATTAGTATTATTTTTAAAGTCACAATGTTCGGAATTCTCATGACCGGGAGCTTGTCCGCAGACAAGCCCACCTGTGAAAAGCTCGAGAATCTATCAAAATACCCCAAACGGGGGGCAAAAAAGGCCCTCGAGCAGTGATAAATCTCTCGAGGAGGCTTTTGAATACGCATTAGCCTTGAGAAGTAGTATCTCGAGAACCTTTTTTGTTTGCTTTACGAATCAAATAGGAAAAGAAGAACAGCGCCCTCGAGTGGGCCGTTCTTCTTTCTTTTTCGTTTTTATTCACGATACGGCAGAGAGCAAGCGTCAAATTCAGCGACCTATTCATTACTCATTACCACCTCTTACAAGCTCGAGGGATTATAAACCGCCCCCAGAAACAGCGGGATATTGGTGTTCTGTTCGCGGATGGTGATAAAGAAGGGTCGGTTGAGCACCAGATTGAACAGTCTGGGCGGCAGGGCAATCGAAGTGGTTTGCATCAACACACCTGTAGCCGCAGCAGCCACCGCGCCTTCCTCGTTCACCTCGAGCACCGCTTTTTGAAAGGCCCCGGAAATGCGGGTGGGTTGCGGGCTGAGTTTGCCAAAGCTGGCCGCGTCGCTGAAGGCCACGCCCATGCCCAACTTGGTCAGCAGCGGCTCGAGGTCGGTCTTGGTTTCGAGTTTGAAGCGCGGTAGCTCGAGGGTGCCACTTCCTTTTTCCCAGCTCAGGCGGTTCAGTCCCCCACTCGAGGCCCGAATGACTAGGTTCGAGAGCGAGGAGGTCTTCTTGGGCAGGTAGAGTTCGGTCACGAAAGCGCGGCCCGCACTCGATTTATAGCTCAGCCGCACCCCTTCAAAGGTCGAGGTCTCCACGTAGTCCACCTTCTCGAGCTTCTGGGACATCATCGGCACCGTTTTGCTCGAGCCGTCTTGCAGAAAAAAGGGCTTGCTCAAAGTGTTCTCCTTCTTGAAGGGTTTGCTCCACAGGCCCTTGAAGTAGGTGGCGTTGAGCAGCAGCAAATCGGTGTCGGGCGAGGGGGCGGCAAGCAATTTATCAATCTTGCCCCGCGTCTTGTCACTGACCCAGGCGTTGACCTGCCCGACGCCCTCAAGCGTACCCAAATCCGCACTTTTCACCTCGGCCCCGTAAATGGCTCGAGCGGTGTTGGTAAAGCCTTCTAGAATGGAGAATCCCGGCTTGGCCCACAGCGAGTTGGCCGAGCTGAACTCCACGCAAGCGTCGCCCCCCAGCAGGGAAAGCGCGTAGGGATTGGCACGGTTCAAAGTCTCGAGCGAGATATTCTCGAGTGCAAGCGCCTTGCTCATGGCTTTTTGGGTCTCACCGCTGGCACCCTGATACAGCATCTCGAGCGCCTGAGACGCGCTGATAGGCGACAGAAACACGTTCTCTCGAGGTGCAACTCGGGCCGCCTCGCGCAGCAGTTTGTACCCAAAGCGGCTACTGGCATCCGCGACCTGGGCAAAGCCTTCAGGCGCAGGCGGAAGAAGAAACGCACCACTGGCGCAATCGGTGGAGGAAGTGGCGCTCTGGGCATTCACGAAACCCGTCGAAGCGAGCAAGGCCACGGTGAGCGCAACGGTTGAAAACACTCGAGAATTCTTCATACCCAAAGTGTAAAAAGGTCGGCTGACCCCGGTCTGACTTACCAACAACTCGAGGTGAAGGCGTTTTCAGAAAAGTTGCGGTTTGGAGACCGCAGACGGCAGAGTTCAGACATCAAATTCCAGATTTCAGACATTAGATTTCTGTCGTTTGTCGTCTACTCACCATCAAAGCGGCGCTCGAGCGGTAAATCTACCCCGCTCTGAACAGCCCGTGCCACCTCGAGCGCTAGGGGCAGGGTTACGCCGTAATACCAAGCCTGCTCGAGCTGACCTTCCCTCTGGTGGTAGCAAGCTAAAATAGGGCCGCTCGAGCAAGCCCCCAGACAGCCAGAAGCCGTGTAGCGCAGGGTTCCCCCCGTTTTGTAATACATCAGATGTTCACGCTCGAGGGCAGCACCAAGCACCCGGCGTAAGTGGTCCGCGCCGCGCTGCACGCAGTTTGTGTTCTGACAGAGCATCAGGTGGCCGTGGGTGGGGAAGAATTTGGGTTTATCCATGAGGGTAGGGGCCTAAGCAACTTGAATTCGTGCTCGAGGGCCGTAGATTACGACGATTTGGAACGCTCGTCTGAACTCGCAAGTACAAACTGTCGAGAATTATTACCCTGGAGAGCACATCAAAAAAACCGCCCCTCTCGAGGCGGTTTCAAGCTCAATTTACAGAAACCTAATATCCTCGGTCTTTGCGAGGACGCGGCGTAAACGCGCTGGGACCCGTGCTGCTGCGGCCTTCTCTCGAGGGCCTATCCTCACGAGGACGGTCACTGCTGCCGCCTTCTCGGGGACGGAATCCACCTTCACGGGGTCGGTCTCCACTGGGCCTGAAGCCACCTTCGCGGGGACGCTCTCCACCGGGACGGAAACCGTTGTCGCCACGGCCCGTAAAGCCTCCGGGGCGGTCACTGCCACCTTCACGGGGTCGGAACCCGCCTTCTCGAGGACGGTCACTGCTGCCGCCTTCTCGGGGTCGGAACCCGCCTTCACGGGGTCGGTCACTGCTGCCACCTTCTCGAGGACGGAACCCACCTTCGCGGGGTCGGTCTTCGCGGGGCCTAAAGCCACCCTCGCTACGGCCCTGAAAACCACCCTCTCGAGGACGGTCTTCTCGAGGACGGAACCCACCCTCGCGGGGTCGGTCTTCTCTGGGTCGGTCTTCGCGGGGCCTATCCTCTCGAGGCCGGAAGCTGCCCTCTTCGCGGGGCTTGAAGCCACCCTCTCTCGAGCCACCGCGCTCGGCTCCACCCTTCATTTCGCGCATTTCACGGCGCAGGGCGGCAATCTCTTTGCCCTGGGCCTCGACTTTATCGCTGAGTTCGCTCAGCGCGCCCAGCAGTTCTTCAATGTCGATGAACTCGTCCTCACCTTCCCCTTCTTCATCCTCGTCGTCGTGACCCAGCACGGACAGACGCAGCGCCGCTTCCTCCTGCTCGTCGTCTTCTGAGTCATCCTCTTCGATGTTCTCGTCTTCGTCCACTCTACCCTCGAGCCTCATCTCCTCGAGTTCTGCGTCCCGCTCTTCTTGCTCGGTGGGTTCGTGTGCCTCACTGCCTCTTTCGGCGGCGTCAGCCTGGAGGTCTTCGTCCATCTCGCCTTCGTTCAGGGCGTCAATGATGGGTTTTAGTGCTTCGGGCGCAGATGTGTCGGGCTGGGTGTGGGGCTGGTCTGTCATCTCAAAATCCTCTGGCCTCTTCGTCCCGTTCTGGCGGGGGGCCTGCTTTACGTTTCGGCCTGCTTGCATTTCGACATGCTTTGCGGTTTGACCGTAACGGCGCAGTATACACCAAGTGCAGCATTCGGGAGCAGCGTCTAAAGCATTTTGCGGAAGTACCCCGCAGGGGCGAAATACTTCCCGACTAAAAGGAGTGGCAACAGGAAGGCGTTTTTCGCGAGAATGGAGCCAGCCGAAACGAAGTGTAGGTGGCGCAATGGTAGTGAAAAACGCTTTAGAATCAGAACATGGACCTTCACTCTCTGGGCTACCGCACCGACCTGATGTTTGCCCGCTGGAACGGCGAAGTGACTGATTTCGGCGAATATGTGCGAATTCGCACCCCTTCCAACCCCACTTACTACTGGGGCAATTTCTTGCTGTTTGCGCGTCCCCCGCAGGAGGGTGATTTCGAGCGTTGGAACGCGCTTTTTGCTGAGCACTTCCCCGAGGTCAAACACGTCGCCCTGGGTGTGGACGGCACCAGCGGCGAAGCGGGAGTAAGCCAACCGTTCTTGGACGCCGGATTCACCCTCGAGCGTAGTGTGGTCCTCACCGCCACTCAAACGCACGCACCAGAGCACATGAATCTGGAGGCCGAGGTGCGTCCACTCAAAACCGACGCCGACTGGGACGCCGTGCTCGAGGTGCAGATTCTGGGCCGCGAACCGGAGCACTCGCTCGAGAGTTACCACATTTATAAGTCCGCGCAGATGAAAAATTACCGCCTGCTCACCGAGTTAGGGCTGGGCGAGTGGTTCGGAGCCTTCCTGAAGGGAAAACTGGTGGCCGATTTGGGCATCTTCTTCTCGAGCGACCTGGCCCGCTTTCAGATGGTGGGAACCCACCCGGAGTACCGCCGCCAGGGGCTGTGCGGCAGGCTGGTGTTCGAGGCGTCACAGTACGCGCTGGCCAAGGGAGCCGAGACCCTGGTGATGGTGGCTGACCCCGAGTATCACGCGGCCCGAATTTATGAATCGGTGGGCTTTGCGGTGCTCGAGCAGCAGGTGGCACTGCAAAAAACGGGCTGAACTCGAGGCTTTTGATGCCACCATGAAGCCTTGCTAAATCATTGGTTCAAAGCCGCTTCAGAACGTCATCAGTCTCACTTCAGCAAGGAGGGCGATACTCGAGGGGCCAAGCAAGCAATGCTTCACTCGAGCGAACAGATTCGGTGCTCCCAGATTTGATTCTGCTCGATGGCCCCGGAGGAAAACATCATGGCACGACTCATAACCTTAAACGACATGGCCCGCGACAACAACATCAACCTCAGCGACACCACGGGTGGAATTTACGACCCCAGCGGCAAAACTGCTTACGGCAGCGACGGCACCAAAGTGGGCACCGTCACCTCGGCGATGGTGGACCCCACGGGTGGGCGCATCCGTTACCTAGTAGTCGATACCGGCGGTTGGTTTTTTAGCAAGGAAGTTCTGGTTCCGGTGGGCATGGCCCGCATTGAAGACGATGGAGTCTACTTTGACTCGCTCACCAAAGACCAAGTGAAGTCTATGCGTGAATACCGCGTGGGTGACGACATCGCCGACGAAGACATGGGCCGTGAAGCGGTGATGTTGACCGGACGCGACGACCACAGCCGCTACGTAGCCCCTCAGACGGTTGAGTCGGTGCTGACCGCAGGTCCTGCCGTCACCGAAACCAGCCGTTTCAACTACCGCGACGACGACGCCGACGATAAATTGTTCAAAGCCCCTCAGCGCCTGCAACTGCTCGAGGAGCGCTTAAACGTCACCAAAACCCGTGAGCGCGTGGGCGAAGTCGAGGTGGGCAAGCGGGTCGAGACCCACACCGAGAAGGTCAATGTGCCGCTCGAGCGTGAAGAAGTGGTCATCGAGCGCCACGCGGTCAGCGGCGGTCAGGCCGTGGCTGGAGCCGTACTGGGTGGCAATGAAACCATCAAGGTAGAACTCGAGGCCGAGCGCGCCAACGTGACCAAGCAGGCGTTTGTGGTCGAGGAAGTCGAAATCGGCAAGCGAGTGCAGACCGAGACCCAGGTCGTCACCGAAACCATCGGCAAGGAAGTGCTTGAGGTCGAGCGCAACGGACAGATGGTGACGGACGCAAGTGGCAAAACCACCGCCACCACTACGACCACTGGTAAAAAGGATGAAAGCTTACTTGACCGTGCGGGCGACGCGGTTCGCAACACCGCCGACAACGTGGGCGACGCGGTTCGTAACACTGCCGACAACATCACCGGCAATAACAAGCGCTGATTTGTGACGCACTCGAGGGGACGGCTTCGGCTGTCCCCTTTTTGGTTGGACTTTTTCAAATTTTACAAAGGAGCAGTTATGAACCCCAACAAGTTGCCTCCACATCTGACCGACCTCAGCTCGAGCACCCCAAAAACACCGCTCGAGCGCGTTTACACCGAACAAACTGAGCAGGTGGTGGGCGAGTACATCAGCGAAATTGCCACCCTGGAACTGCTCGAGGAGCGCCCGCTGGTCGAGGTGGTGCGCGAGGTGGTGGGCCAGCTCGAGGTGAGGCGTGAAATTGTGCGGCGCATCGAGCACCTTCCGGTGGAACTCGTCACCGAGACCGTAATTCTCGAGCACTCTGGCCTGAACAACGCTGGGATTGTGGGCGAGGGGACTACAGCCTTTACCCTGGAACTCAATGGCGAGCTTGTGACCCTCGAGCCGGGAGGGCGCTACAGCTTCGAGATTTACCGTGAACGCGCGGTGGTGAGCAAGTTTGCCGAGGTGGTCGAGACCGTCAAAATCGGCAAACGCACCGTGACCGAGACGCACCATCTAAGTCTCGAGCTGGGCCGTGAACAGTTGGTGCTCGAGCAGGACGGCAACTTGGTTACTTCCGAAGAAGAGCTGATTCGGGTTCGGCAGGGCACGCCGGAAGACGGAACCGCTGGCTCGAGCGTACCTGGAGACGGCTCGAGTTTGACGGCAGCAGGTTTGACTTGAGCTGAGGTTTCGCTCAGTCGCGCAGCTCGAACGAACCCAGCCCCAGAAAGCGCTCCCGGCGGCTCTCGAGCACCTGCGTGGGCGTGAGGGTACACAAGTTCTCGAGCTGGCGCGTCACCACTTCGGAAAAGCTCTGCACCGTGGCCTCCATGTCCTTGTGCGCTCCACCTACAGGCTCGGGAATGATTTCATCCACGATGCCTAAGGCCAGCAAATCCTGGGCGCTGAGTTTGAGCGCTTCGGCGGCCCTGGCGGCTTCCTTGCTGTCGCGCCACAAAATCGCAGCGCACGATTCGGGCGAGATGACACTGTACCAGGCATTCTCGAGCATGAGCACTTTGTTGCCGATGCCGAGGGCCAGCGCCCCACCGCTGCCCCCTTCCCCAATGATGACGCTCAGGGTGGGCACCTTTAAGGACGCCATGCGGGCGATGCTCTCGGCGATGGCCCACGCTTGCCCCCGCTCCTCGGCGGCAAGGCCGGGATACGCACCGGGGGTGTCAATTAAGGCGATGAGCGGCAGTCCAAACTTTTCGGCCAGACCCATCAGACGGGCCGCCTTGCGGTAGCCCTCGGGGTGGCTCATGCCGAAGTTTCGCCTTATGTTGCCCTTGGTGTCACGGCCTTTTTGCTGCACCAACAGCATCACGCTTTGACCCTTCAGGGTGGCCGGACCGCCAATCAGGGCTTGGTCATTGCCAAAAGTGCGGTCTCCGGCCAGTTCCACAAAGTTCTCGAAGGCGCGCTCCACATAGTCCAGACCCGTAGGCCGACCCTGCACTCGGGCGAGCTGAACCCGCTCCCAGCGGCTCAGGGGATGGGGCGCGCTCGAGGCTTCAGGAGAAGCTGTTTTTGAGTGTCGCATCGAATCGAACTTGGTCTTTAGGACGCCAATTTCGTGCATCAGGTCGGCCCCGGTGTCGCGCATGGTGCGCTCGAGGGCCACAATGGTGTTTTCCAAATCGCGCAGCGGGTCGCTCACTCGAGTGCTCCTTTGCGTGGTGTGCCTGGGGACGGGGACGTGAAATGACTTATCAGGCGGGCCAGAACGTCGCGCTGCTCGGCTCGGGGCGAGACGATATCAATCATGCCGTGCTCGAGCAAGAATTCAGAGCGCTGGAATCCCTCGGGTAGGGTCTGGCGCAGGGTTTGTTGAATCACTCGAGGCCCCGCAAAGCCGATGAGCGCCTTGGGTTCGGCCAGAATCACATCGGCGATGGTGGCGAAACTGGCGGTCACACCGCCGGTGGTGGGGTCGGTGAGCAGGCTGAAGTACGGCAAGCCCGCCTCGGCCAGCTTTTGCAGTGCCACGGTGGTTTTGGCCATCTGCATCAGGCTTAGTGCACTTTCCTGCATTCTGGCCCCGCCCGACGCGCACACGATGAGCAGCGGCAGTCGGCGCTCGAGCGCGATTCTGGCAGCCCTCGAGATTTCTTCGCCCACCACGCTGCCCATGCTGCCACCGTTGAAGGAAAAATCCATTAAAACTAACATAAGCGGACGCTCGAGGATGCGGCCCCGCCCCGCTAAAATCGCGTCTGGGCGGCCCGTTTTAAGCTGAGCACGCTCGAGGCGACCCCGGTAGCTTTCGGTGTCCACAAACTCGAGTGGGTCGAGCGGATACACCGCCCCACTGGTCTGCTCGAAGCTGCCCGCGTCGAGCAAAAACTCGAGCCGCTGCTCTACCCCAATGCGGTTGTGATAGCCGCAGGTCGGGCACACCATCAGCGCGGCCAGCAGGTCTTTTTTGTAGGTCTGAGTGCCACACTGCGGACACTTGCTCCACAGCTCGGGAAAGTCGGTTCCCTCGGCCAGTTGCGGCTTTTTACGCCGGAAGATTCGTTCTAGAGCCACGCTTGGATACCCCTCATAGCCGCCTATTGTAGTCCACCGATGGGCCGCAGGGCGACGAGGGGTGTGACTCTAGAATGGGGGTAGCTCGAGCGGGAAGGACCCCCCTTGCGTGTAAACTCAAGACCCGTCCCGTCTTGGGCAGAACGGCACTGTCTTAATGAGAACGGCACCTACCGGGCCTCACCGCCCCGTGGGGCCTGCCCGCTCCGGGAAGCTGCGCGAGCCTATTGCATAGGTGGGTACTTAAAAAGCTCGAGCAGTACAGTCTTTTAGTTCCCCCCTACTATCGCAGGGGGGATATTCTCGAGAGTGTAACGCTCGAGAGCAGGGGGGTCCTTACAGGCAGAATGAACCCCATCCCCCAAACTTGCACTACCTCCAGGGACAGCTCGAGCAGGCGGGAAACGTAATTCGATTTGGGAAACCCCCACTTTAAACCCGGTTCAAGAACTGTGTTAGCGTGAGCACATGAATCCGCTCGAGGCCCTGCACACCTTCAAACTTCCCATCCCCTACCCCATGAAAACCGTGACTGTAATGGTCTCGACGGCCTCGCCCGTGACCCTGATAGACACTGGCGTGAACACACTCGAGACGCGGGTAGCGCTCGAGGAGAATCTGCAAACTCTGGGGTTGAGCGTGGGCGACCTCGAGCGGGTGATTTTGACCCACAACCACCCCGACCACAGCGGCCTGAGCGGCTGGGCGCAGCGCCACAGCGGGGCGAACGTGTGGATGCTGGACCGCGAAATTGGCGACAGCGCCGAATATCTGTCCGATGCCTGGTTCGAGCCGCACCGGGCGCACATGGCCGCACACGGCCTTCCAGACGCCATTGCGCCCACGCTCGAGGGGTTTCTGAGTTCTCGAGCCGAAATCGACTTTCCCGAGACGGTCACGCCTCTGCATGAGGGTGAGACCCTCGAGCTGGCAGGCGAGCGCTTCGAGGTGCTGTGGATGCCGGGACACTCGGACGGACACCTCACGCTGTGGTCGAGCAACAGTGGCCTGCTGATTGCTGGTGATGTGCTGCTCGAGCGCATCACGCCGCACATCGGGCTTTACGCGCGCGGCAGACCCGACCCGCTGGGCGATTATCTGGGGTCGCTCGAGCGCATCGTGACCTTGAGTCCGCACAAAACTGTGGTGGGCCATTACGGCCCGGTCATCGAGGGCGGCTCGGTACGGGCCGTTCAGATTCTCGAGCACCACCAGGAGCGCCTCGAGCGCCTTTTGCAGATTCTGGAACACCCGATGAATGGATTCGAGGTCTCGCTCGAGCTGTTCAAGCGCGAACTCCCCGCTTCGGGGCGCAGATTTGCGCTCACCGAAACCCTGGCCCACCTCGAGCACCTGCGACTGCGCGGCCTGTTGGCTCGAGAGGACGTGGCTGGAGTATGGAGGTACACGAGGGTTTAGGGGTCAGTTGTCGGTTATCAGTTCTCGGTTATCAGATTTGAGCCTGTAGCTTTTTCTATTGTCTAAAAATTTGAAATCTCTCCCCGCCCTCTCCCACCCATTCTCACAAGCCCCGCTCGAGACTGGGCTACACTGTCCTCACTTTGAGGCGCTTCACATCACGCTTATTGAGATTTGTCGCCATAGGCGCGACTTTGCTTGGCTCGAGCCTGCTTCCCACAAGTGCAGCCGCTCCCCGCAGCTTCCAGTACGAGGGCTACACCCGTGTGGTGCTCGATTTACCGCGTCCCGTCGCGTTTAAAGTGCTCGAGGGAGGGTCCAGCCTGAACGTGGCGCTCGAGGGAATTTCCCTGCCTGCCGAGAGTGGCTTTTTCGACAGCCAGCAGCTCAGCGGCTTTAGAGTGTCCTCGAGCGGGGGAAACTCGAGCTGGACGCTGCTCTTGCGTAAGGGGAAAAAGCCGCACCGGGTCTTTTTGCTCAAAGACACCACTGGAAAAGCGCGTCTGGTGGTGGATTATGGCACCAGCGGCGGACCCACGCCCACCGCCTCGAGCCTACCGCCCTCTAAAACGGTGGTTCGCACCAATCTACGGGTGGTGCTCGACCCTGGACACGGCGGTACCGACAGCGGAATGCAGGGCTATGTGGTCGAAAAAGAACTGACCCTAGACGTGGCCAAGCGGGTGGGGGCGCTGCTCGAGGACGCCGGGGTAGACGTGCTGTTTACCCGCAAAACCGACACCCAGCTCACCCTGGATTACCGCGCCAAGCAGGCCAACGCGGGCACCATCAACGCCTTCGTGAGCATCCACGTCAACAGCGCCCCCTCGGCAAGCGCTCAGGGCATCGAGACCTACGTGTTTGGCCGTCCACTGGATATGAGCAGCCGCAGTCTGGCGGTCAAGGAAAACGGCGGTGGCTCTCAGGGCGAGGCCGTGACCAAAAAAGCCGAGTCGCTGGCCTCCAACCTGATTGGTAACCTGCTGGCCAGCACCAACCTCGAGCTGTCCAAATCGCTGGCCAAGAAAGTCCACGGCAAGCTGATACAAAGCACCGACGCGGTCAACCGGGGGGTCAAGAGCGATTATTTTTATGTGATTCGCTTCGCCCATACCCCAGCTATTCTGATTGAAACTGGCTTTGGCAACAACGCCGTCGAGGGACCGAAACTGGCGTTAGACGCATACCGTGACACGCTGGCTACCTCCATTGCCGATGGGATTCTAGACTTTTTGAAGGTGAAATGAGGGAAACGGAGCACTTGAGCGAACTAAAAATCTGCCTGCGTGCTAAAGTATTCTTGAATACTTTTATACGGTTTTGAGTCTCGAGCGATAGGAGCCATGATTATGTCGAACATACCCACTGGAACCGGATTTATAATTATCGGGCTTTTCGTCGCATTAATTGGTTTCTGGCTTTACAGTGCAACCCGACCACCAACAGTTCAAACCATCTCAGCGCCTATTTCTTCGCCTACTTTGCCTTCAGAATCGTCCCCCGAGAACTCCGCTACGCTCGTGCCAGAAAGTGTGGAGACAGCCTGTATCACAGCGCTCAAACAGGATTCCATGTTCTCGTCTGCCCATGTTGAAAAGGATACCGCTGTGCCCCAATATTCCAAAGTGGATGGTGTTTGGGGGTGGGAGCCTAAAACTACATTTTCAGGAGCTTATGGAGTCATGATTTGTGGTGTGGATGACCCTGGAAGCGGCGTTCGTGTTGCATGGCGTGGCGATTAAAAATCTTTCCATACTACCATTCAAGTCGCCCTCAACCCAGCGGCCTAATCGAACCGGCCCAGCGCTCGAGTTCCCCCTCCCAATCCGGCGCAGCTTCACCCAGCCACTCGCGCTCGAGCACCCGCGCAAAGGCTTCCACCACGCGGGGGTCGAAGTGGGTTCCGGCACCCGCGCAAATCTCGAGCAGGGCTTCTTGGGGGGTCCAGGCGCGTTTGTAGGGACGTTCGCTCACCAGCGCGTCGAATACGTCTACCACGGCGACAATGCGGCCCTCGAGCGGAATCTGTTCGCCCCTCAGTCGGCTGGGATAGCCCAGACCGTCCCAGTGCTCGTGGTGCGAGGCCGCGATGACCCCTGCCAGTTGCAGCAAGGGCGAAGCGGAGCCGTCGAGCATCTCCGAGCCGCGCTGGGTGTGGTTTTGTACCTGCGCCCACTCCTCGGGGGTGAGCCGGGTGCGCTTGTGCAAAACCTCGTCGGGCACCGCCACCTTGCCAATGTCGTGCAGCCGCGCGGCCATCTTGAGCTGCTCGGCACCCTGCGGTGACATCCCCAACTCGAGCGCCACCAGCGCGGCCAAATGGCCCACTCGCCGGGTGTGGTCGGCGCTTCCTTCGTCGCGGCTCTCGACCACCCGAGACAGGCGCTCGAGCAGCTCGAGGTCGCTCTTTTCCAGCGCCTCGCTCTGGGTTTGCACCGTGGCTTCCAGGAGGGTTCGCTCGGCCTGAAACTGCGCCGCCCGTTCATTGGCCAGATGCCTCGCCTGCTCGAGGTCCTGACGCAGCGCGTGCAGCCGCAACTGGCGGCCCCCGATAGCGTCGCGCAGTTGCAGACTCAGGCCGTAATGGTGGTGCAGGTGGTTGATGGCCCGCTCGAGCTGACCCAGCCGCTCGTGAACCTCAGCCAAACGCCCGTGAATCCAGGCTACCTCGTCCTTGTGACCCGCCCGGTGCAGCAGGGCCAGCGCCGAACCATAATCTCGAGCCGCCGCCAAGCAGTCACCCTGCCGGAAATGCCACTCGGCACGGCGGCGGTAGAGTTGTGCGCGCAAAGCCGGATGGGCGTTCCCTTCATCAGCGCGCAATTCGCGCTCAACGGACTCGAGCGTGTCCCAGGACTGCTCGAAATGACCGTGCTCGAGGTAGAGCGCCGACCAGAGAAGCTGACAGGGCAGGTGTAATACCTGCACCCCGAGGGTTCCCTTGCCCGCTTTGCCCTGCACCGCGATGACCTGCTCGGCGTGCTCGAGTTCGTCGCGGGCCTGATACCACTGCGCTTCGGCGGCGTGGTTCTGTCCGGCGGCCCGGTGTGCGGCCAGACCGCTGAGGCGCACCCTTGCACTGCCCAGCAGGCTACGAACCAGCCCCACATACTGGCCCCGTCCACCCTGAAGCCCGACCAGTTGGGTATACAGCTCGAGCGCCGCCGCTGGTTCGCCACACTTGTAGCGCAACAGCGCGATGTTCTCCAGCGTCTCGAGGTCGTGTTCACGCCTCTGTTCGCTCAAATAGGATTCACTCAGGTGGGACTGGCTGCGGCCCAGGTTCCGGGCCTGCTCGAGATAGTCGGCAGCGCTGCCGTACTCGCCTAAAGACATCATCAGCTCGCCCAGGCGGTTAAGACAGGGGTGGCGCAGGCGGGCAACTTTTTGAGGAATCTGCTCTGAGTCATGGACAGCAGGGTCCGCTCGAGGAAGCCGACCCTGCTTGTCCAGGTTTTCCAGTTGCTCGAGGCGCTCGAGTGCGCCCAATAAATCCTCGAGCGCACTGCCTGCCTCCTGCTGACTCGCCCGCTCGAGCAAAGCGTCCACCTCGCTCAGCCGCTGGGCCACGGTCAGGCTCGAGCGCGCTCCAGACGCATTTTTCGGCTCCACCCCTGTGCGCGGGGGTGAAATTTGACCAGAGCGTAGAGTGCGCGAGGTGCGAGCCATAAGACGTGACTCAAGGGTATCAAGTTTGCGGGCGCTTTGGAAGGGGAATTATCGCATTAGAAAGGCGAGCGAACCTCAGCGTCCGGCTTCGCTCGAGGGCGGCACGATGATTTTACCCTCGGCCCTGGCGTCGCTGAAGTCAGGCGTTTTCATATCAGCAGTTTTATGCTCACCAGCTTTTTCCTCGAGTGGCTCGAGCTGAGCGTCACCCATCTCGGCAAAGGGCGGGGTGAAGATGAGACCCGAGGGCAAGGGTTCGTAATCGCTACCCTCGAGTTCGGCGCTGACCGGCAGTTTGCGCCTGTAAGTGCGGCTGGGAATGTAGTAGTGCTCGATGAGCAGCTTGACCAACGCCGCCAGCGGCACGCCGACCACCGCGCCCAGCACCCCGAAAGCGGCAATCGAGGCCAGAATGCTTAGGATGATGGTCGCTGGATGCAGGTTGGTCACGCGGCTCATGATGAAGGGGCCGAAGATGTTGCCTTCTATCCAGCTCTCGACAAAGAAGACCAGCAGCACCAGCGCAGCGGCCAGCGGCGAGACGGTCAAGCCCAGCAACACCGCCGGAATGATGGCAAACCAGATACCCACGTAGGGAATGATGTTAAAAGCGCCAGCCAGGAAGCCGATGGCCAGACCATTGGGAATGCCAATCAGGGTCAGGCCGGTGCCAATAACTATTCCGGCAAACAGCGCAATAAGGAGCTGTCCACGCAACCATCCACCAATGGCGGTGCTCACGTCCTGGCTCAGCTCGAGGGCCAGATTCTGGTACGCACGCGGCACCAGCCGCAACAGGGTTTGCCCGATTTTGGCAAAATCTGACATCAGGTAGATGGCCAGAATCAGGGTCAGCAAACCGTTGAAGATGGACCCAAACACCCCAATGACCCCGCCCACCACCGCCTGACTCGAGCTGAGCACCCCCTGGAGCAACCCCTGAGCGTAGCCGGTGAGCTGGCTCGAGGCGCTCTTGACGAAATCGTTCAGATTGCCCACCACGCCCACCAACTCGGGCCGTTTGAGCGTTTCATTGGCCCACTTGCTGACGCCCACCAACCACTTCTGGGCTGGCTCGACCAGATTGGGCAGGTTGGTAAATAGGTTGATGAACTGTTGAATGACCGCCACGAAGATAAACCCAGCAAACACCAGCGCCGCCAGCAAGATGAGCAGGACTAGCAGGACCCCGAAACCGCGCCCAATGCCGCGTTTTTGCAGCCAGTTGAGCAAGGGGTTGAACAAAAAAGCGATGCCGTAAGCGATGGTCGCCTGAAGTACGATGCTCGAGACATTGCCCAGCACCCTATAAAGCAAATAAATGACAACCCCCCAAAAGACCACCCGAACATAGGGGTTGCGCCAGAGCTGTGCAAATGCAGTGTGAGAAAACATAAAGTCAGCCTAGCATGAGCCTGTGCTGGGAAGTGAGGAAATGGGTGTTCAGGGCTTTAACAATGGGGGTGGATTAACCCCTAACCCTGAAGCTCGAGCACCCAATTCACCGTCTCCTCGAGCGACCACACAGAGGTATCCAGCACGGTCCAATCGGCCTCGAACGTTTGAGCGCTATGTTCATGGTGAATGCTCCGAATGATACCCTCGAGTACCGAGGTATCAAAACTCTTGTTGCTGCGGGTTCGGTTGCGCTCGAGCGCGGTCTCGAGCCTGGGCAGCAGCAGAATCTTGTGAAAAGGGTAGTCCTCAACCGCCGCGTCGAACACTCGAGCGTCGTCCACGCTCACCACGTTGTCAATCGCCACCGCAAAGCCCGCGCCCGCGTACAGGCGGGCCAGCAGAATTCCGGCCTCGAGCGAGAGGCGGTACTGCCGTCCAAACTCGGGGGTCAGCGTAGGAACCGGGTGGGCCATGCCCGAGACCACAAATTCACGGAGGTCGTCGAGCGGCAGGTGAACCCCGAACTCGAAGCGCTCGAGCAAAGCTCTGGCCACGCTGCTTTTGCCGGCACCGGGTGGGCCGGAAATCAGGAAGATGGGCGGGGGACTGGGCTGCATCACGCCTTTGAAACGACCTCGGGTGCAGCTTGGGGGACCACACCCCGGCCCAGAATGCGTTCAGCCAGACTCCAGCCACTCTCGAGCGCACCTTCGACCCTCGCCGTTCCACACCAGTCGCCGCACCAGCCCAGGCCCAATTCGGCGTCCCAGAAGCACTTGTCCGGGTAAAACACCTCCGGGGTGGCGAAGCGCCAGCGGTGAAGCTGTGAAAAGCTGTGCTCGAGCGGGTCACTGAGCAACTCACGGGCCTGCTCGAGCATCTCGCGCTCAACCTGCTCTCTATCCCGCTCGAGGTTTTCACCGCTCCATTCGCCACTCGCGTGAATCACCAGCGTAAGCGGCGCACCGTCCTCACGCTTGGTGTGGTCCCTCGAGACCCAGCCGATGGGGTGACTCGCGCTCTGGGCCGCCTTCCAGTCCACTTTGAGGTCGCTTTTCAGGGCCAACATCAGGGTGAAGGTGGGCGACAGGCGCACCGTCTGGAGCGTGTGGCACAGACTGTGCAGGGTTGGGTGCGGCGAAGTCTGACACACGTTCTCGAGCAGCGCCACCAGTTGCGGCGCGGGCAGGTTGAACACCACCTGCTCGTCCTCGAAGGTGTTGCCCTGCGCGTCCTCGAGCAGCCAGGTGTTGGGGCGGCGCTCCACGCGCACAATCTCGGTCTCGAGCTTCAGGTCGAGGTTTCGAGCCAGCACCTTGCCCAGCAACTTCATGCCCCCTGTAGGCGCGTAACGGGCGTGGCCGTCCTCGCGCAAGCCCTGAAAAGTGCCTTCCCTGTACTGTCCAAAGCCCCTGGTCCACACCTTCAACCAACCCTCGGCCAGCCAGCCGAAGGTGAGCGCCTCGAGCCGCTCACCGCGCGCGGTAAAAAATTGTGCGCCGTGGTCCACGGGTCGGTCCGGCCAGCGCCGGGTCGCGGCTCGGCCTCCTACCCCTCTGGCTTTATCGAGCACCCTGAGCGGAGTGGTCCCCTGAAAAAGTGAAGCGTGTGTGAGGTCTTGTGCCAGGGCCAGTCCCGCCAGTCCACTTCCAACAATCAGCATGAAGAAAGTCTAAAAGCTCGAGTATGAGTAGGGTGTGCCTGATGTGTAAAGGACTCCCTCGAGCGCTCCTGACTACAGTCGGTTAATCATCAACGGACCCCGTGGCCCTAATGTCACCCCCGAAACCGGGCTGGGGTCGCCGCGCAACGGAATCATCTTGCTCTTGACCAGCAAACTCAGCGCTTCCTCGAGCAGCACATTGGCCAGATTCATGCCCAGACAGATGCGCTCACCTGCGCCGAAGGGCAGGTAGCCCCAGGCCGGGGGTTTACCCCGTTTCCAGCGCTCGGGCCGGAACTCGAGCGGGTCTTCCCACAGGTCTGGGTCACGGTGCGACAGGTAGGGGCTGTAAAACACCATCGAACCTTTAGGGAGTTCAGTACCCTCGAGCGTCACGGTCTTGGCCACCCGGCGACTGCCCACCCATCCCGGCGGATACAGGCGCAAAACTTCCTTGACCAGCAGCGGAATCCACTCTTTGTCGGTGTACTGCGGGTGGTGCGTGACCATCCAGGCAGCCCAGGCCAGACTGTGGGTGGTGGTGTCGTGGGCCGCACCCAGCGCAATACGGGTTTCCTCGAGCGCGTTCTCCAGGCTCGAGAGGTGAAACAAAATGTCCTGTCCACCCTCGAGCTTGCGCTTTCTCAACAACTTCTCGAGTTCGGAATTGAAGCGCCGGAACAGCAGCGGTTTGGGCAGAAAAGGTGCCGGAAAACCTTTGCGGAGCGGGGCCAGATAAGCCCGTAGCAACGACTCCGGGAACTGCCCGCTAAAAAAGACCGCGTTGAGTGCCCGCATCACCGCGATGTCGGCCCACTCGAGCGCGTCGAATTCACCGATGGGCAAATTGGCTGCGAAGGTGTCGCGCAAACTCAGGCGCACGTCGCCCATGGGGCGGGTGTGAAACTGGCGCAGCAGGTGGGTCTTGTCGTCCTTGTGCTCCGGCGCGTCGCGGGTGATGACCCCGCCGTTGAGGTACGGTACCGCCTTGCTGAGGCTGTCCTTGCTGCGGAAGGTCTCGAGGTCGGACAGAATCGCCTTGTTCCAGGCGGGACTGTAGCCCACAAAGGTGCGGCTCGAGAGCTGAATCTCGAACACCTTACCGAGTTTGGCCCCGTCCTCGAGCAGCTTGACCGGGTCTTTGCCCCACTCAGGCCAGTGTCCAAACAGGGTGCGGGCGCGTCCGGGGGGAGAGGGAAGGGAGGGTGCGGCCATAGTAGAACTCGAGCGTTTAGTCTACGCCGCTTTGGAGTGTAGTGGCTATGAACGAAGACACGGAAGGGTTGGAGATGAGAGGGTTGGAGGGCAAGAGGGTGAAAAAGAGCGCCTCCGGCTGTCTTGAGATAAGCGGCACCTACCGGGCCATCTCGCGGGTCGTTGGTTCTTGGTTGGTTCGTACTCGAGCGGTCTGGCCCGGAAGGACTCTGTCGGCGAATTCAAAACCACCTGTTTTTGTCCTCTCGAGGCGTTTGTGTTGGCGATTCGGGCGAGGCAGCGAGTAGGCCCGTGAGGTGCCGTTCTAGTCAAGACAGCGCCCGAAATCAAACCGACCAAAAACCAATTACTAAAAACCTGCCGGAGGCGCAACACCTGTCCATCTAAATTCAAAAACCACCCCTCAAAACCCTCCACAATGCGCCCCACCTCGCACTGTCCTCACCATTCACTCTCTACCATGCCCTCATGGACGCGCTGTGGGTGGGAGTAGCTTATCTGGCGGGCCTGGGGGTCAGCCGCCTGGGCTTGCCACCGCTGGTGGGCTACCTGCTGGCCGGGTTCGGCCTCGAGCTGGCCGGATTTGAGGGTGGCTCGAGCCTACACGAGCTGGCCCATGTGGGCGTGCTGCTGATGCTTTTTACCGTGGGTCTCAAGCTCAGATTCGCCAGTTTGCTGCGGCTCGAGGTGTTGGGCGCAGGATTTCTTCATCTGGTGCTGTTCGCCCTGCTGCTCGCGGTTCCACTGGTTGTAGGGTTTGGCCCCAGTGTGGCGCTGTTCGTGGGTCTGGGGCTGGCCTTCTCAAGCACGGTGTTAGCGGTCAAACTGCTCGAGGAAAAGCGCGAGATGAACGCCTACCACGGCAGAATCGCGGTGGGCATTCTGATTTTGCAGGACCTGGTGGCGGTGGTGCTGCTGGCCTTTGCCGGAGTCTCCACCCCGACCCCGTGGGCGCTGCTTTTGCTGGGTTTACCGCTGCTCAGACCGGTGCTGCTCAAATTGCTCGAGCGTAGTGGACACGACGAACTCCTGCTCCTCCTGGGAATAGCCCTGGCGCTGGGCGGCGGCGCACTGAGTGAGCACTTTGGACTCTCGAGCGAACTGGGCGCACTCCTACTCGGCGCGCTGTTGGCGGGCAGCAAGCAGACCAAGGAGCTGACGACCCGGCTGTGGAGCCTCAAGGAAGCCTTTCTGGTGGCCTTTTTTCTGGACATCGGACTGGGAGGGTTGCCCCCGGTGTCTCTGCTGCCCGTGGGCCTGCTGCTGCTACTGGCGATGCCGCTCAAGGCCATAC
>Ga0209724_1001302_pt1 | contig 22841 bp, 23 predicted proteins | sample grotaG_FD_184143 | JGI IMG/M metagenome (GOLD analysis project Ga0209724, IMG submission 184143) | Glacier valley bacterial and archeal communities from Borup Fiord, Nunavut, Canada, to study Microbial Dark Matter (Phase II) -... | ecosystem: Environmental > Aquatic > Freshwater > Ice > Glacier ...
TGTTAAAATAGGCTTCGGCAAAATCGGGTTCAAGTTCTATCGCTTTCGAATAGTCGTTGATGGCTCCAAGGTAATCTTTCTTTTTTACTTTCGTATTCGCCATATTAAACCAGGCAAATATAAACCGGGGATTCATGTACAATATGGACTCGTAGTCTTTAATAATATCCTCGTAATCAAGTATTTTTTCTTCTTTCGGAGCATCGGCATCGGCTTTTGTTCCGTTGATGTTCAGTGTTGTTGGTTCCGGAAGCAAACCAGGCATTCGTATGAAATCGACCCTTTTAATCATCGTGTTTGCCCTGCTGAAATAGGCGAGAATATTTCGGCCATCCATCTTTATCGCACGATCGTAATCCTCGATCGCCTGGTTGTAGTTTTTGAGCAGTTCGTACAAAATCGCCCTGTTAAAATAGGTATCCGAGTTTTTCTTGCTGGATTGTATTGTCTTGTCCAAAAGGCGAATGTTTTCGTTGTATTCTTCACTTCGCCAGTCATCGTTTTCGAGTGGTTTATTGGTTATCAGCATAAAAGGCCGATTATTGTTTTTGCGGTTAAGCGCATCAACCTCCATACTGTAATATTGTAATCGCTCGTAATCGACCGAGTCCTTGTGAAAAATGGATATAATAAATTCGGGTTGCAATTCAATTTTAACATTCCGATTCTGAACCATTCCCCGCGTGATTTCTGTCTCCTTCACATCACCATCGTCATTCACAACAATATTCCGGCGCGAACGTTTTTGGGTGATGGGTCCTTTGCCATCTTTTCTTGCCACTGATGCTGAATCAGGTGTTGTACTCTTGGGCAATTTGTTTTGAGCAATAGCATTTGATGTATTCGTGACTCCTCCATTTGCATTGGCTTGTTGCTGTCCTTGCGCTGCTTGTTGTCCGGAATTCGCTTGCTGATTTGCAGGTTGGCCGGCAGAATTATTTTGTCCGGATTGATTTTGCGTTTTTTGATTTTGATTAGCCGTTGGAAGGACAAATCCATACATACGACGTTGTTTTTCACGCTCTTGTTCTGCGCTCATGCGTTTTCTGAACTGCGCAAATTTAGGATCAAGTTGTTCTGCGATCGCGAAATCGGATTCAAATCCCGGAATTTTAAGTGTTTCCTTTGCGATACCTCTGTTCAGCCAGGCCACCGCAATGTCAGGATCTAATCTGATTGCCATGTCATAATCGGGAATAGCGCCCTGTGTATCTTCAAGTTTATGTTTGACGATTCCCCGGTTGACAAATGCCTGAGCCATCTTGGGGTCAAGCCTGATACAAAGGTCGTAATCCTTTAAAGCACCTGCGTAATCCTCTTTTTCGAATTTTGCAATACCCCTCATCAGGTAGGCTCCGGAAAAATGAGGTCTAATGCGAATGGCTGCGTCACAGTCTTTTATGGCGCCATCCAGATCGCTTTTCATCTGCTTTGCCGAACTTCTGTTCAGATAAGTGTTGGCGACCATCGGATCGAGTTCAATGGCCTTTGTGTAATCAGCAATTGCACCATCAAGATCTTCCATTGCCGCTTTTGTAATTCCCCTGTTGTTGTAGATGGCCTGATCGTCATTCTTGTACTCAAGCGCTTTCGAGTAGTCACTTAATGCATCTTTATAATTTTTAAGTTCATAATTGGCCATTCCGCGATACATATATGCCTCAGGATAAAAAGGCTTAATCTCCAGTGCTTTATCGTAGTCGTTTTTAGCACCCCTGAAGTCATCAATGTAATGCTTGGCCATTCCTCTGTAATAATAGGGCTCGGGGAGGTTCGGTCTGAGTTTAATTACTATATTTAAATTTTCAATCGCGCTTACATAATTTCCAAAATAAATTCGGCTTCGTCCGATGTAAAAATACTGATCTGTATTTAGTTGCGGGAATGCGGACAACGAAATGATCGTAAAAATAAGTATTGTAAATGATTTCTTCATCAGATGGCGAATAGCAGTTTATAAGGAAGCAAAAATAACAAAATAGTATCCGTTGGTTGAAGTATGTATTTTTATTTTGTACTAATAAAGCATAAAGCATGTTAATCCGGTGTGAATGGTGTTTAAAAGATGAGCTATATCTTCAATATCATGACGAGGAATGGGGTGTTCCTGTGCATGATGAACTAAAATTTTTTGAGTTTTTGTTATTGGAAGGAGCGCAGGCGGGTCTAAGCTGGCTCACCGTTTTGCGAAAACGAGAAGCTTATCGCAAAGCTTTTGATGGATTTGATCCGCAAAAAATAGCGTTATATGACCAATCAAAGATTAATGAATTAATTAATAATGAGGGCATTATTAGAAATAGACTTAAAATAGAATCTGCCATTAAAAATGCACAGGCCTTTTTAATGATACAGGAACAGATGGGTGGTTTTGATCGTTATATCTGGAATTTTGTGGATGGGCAAACCATTCAGAACAGGTTTACAACGTTGAAAGAGATTCCTGCGGAGACAGAAATTTCACGGATTATTTCAAAGGATATGAAGAAGCGGGGATTTTCATTTGTGGGACCAACGATTATTTATGCTCAAATCTATGCATATTTTTTATTTATATGTATATAAAATGCTGAATATGAAATGAATAAATTTTAACTTAATAGAATAAAAACTTCAAGATCAATTAATATACGGAAATGGAAGCACCAAAATCATACTGTGAATTCGTCGATCGATTACCAAAGGATAATTTACATCGCCTTTATCATGATACAGCTTATGGATTCCCAATTGAAGATGACAATGAACTTTTTGAAAGATTAGTACTGGAAATAAATCAAGCTGGTTTAAGCTGGTCGACTGTATTAAATAAACAGCAGAACTTTAAAAATGCCTACAATCATTTTAATATTGAAAAAGTGGCGACCTATAATAGTATAGACATTGATAGACTTTTGAATGATCCTGGTATTATTCGAAACAGGTTAAAAATTAATGCGGCAGTTCACAATGCAATCATGATTATTGAACTTCAAAAGAAACATGGGTCATTCAAAAACTGGTTAGATTCAAATCACCCTAAAACCAAAGATGAATGGACAAAACTATTTAAAACGACATTCACCTTTACAGGTGGTGAAATTGTAAATGAGTTTTTATTAAGCACTGGATATTTAAAAGGTTCTCATATAGAAAGCTGTGAAATATACCATAAAGTCAAAGAATGTAATCCAGCTTGGCTTTTCTTAAAATAAAAGAGAGCCTACTTTTCAGTAAGCACTCAGTTGTTTGATTTAATTTGTTTCATTAATTTCTTTATTACTATGTCTTTGTAATTTTTAAGTAGTCACTTACTGTTATAATAAGCATCCCGAAGACATAAATAGCCATAACTAGTGCTGTAAAACCAAGTGCAATAGTAATAGGTTCTTTTAGATTCAAACTATTGATTATATACTTTGTACCCATGCAAAACACATAAATAATGAAGTCGACGAATATTATTATTATCAGGTGATTATTAATTTTTTTAAGTCGGTCAATTATTTTCTTTGCATTCGATTCTCTTCTGTTTACAATAAAATCCTCATTTCCTTTTTTAATTTTATCACTGTATTCGATTAATTGTTCTTTTTTGCTTAAAATAAATGAGTACAGTACAGTGAAAAGAGTTACTGAGAAACCGAATATCACTAAAACGAAATTACCGATATCAGCAAGTATATTATTAAACAATTCAATCTTTTCCATTTAACTCAGGTAGTTTTTAACAACTGGTTCAAGCTTAGACAAAATAAAATCAACATCATAAAACTTCCCTTTCATTTCACTTTCAGTAATTTCAATCTGTGCATTAAATAATTCTTCGGCTGTTTCTTCAATGATTCCTTGTGCATCCTTAATACTGTCTCTCATTAAAGTTGTTAATTTGAACTCTGTTTTTCCAAATTTAAATGTCATTACTCTTCTATGGAACGATTTAAAGAATCCTTTATCATCAATAATTGCAGTGACATTTGCTATGGGCACATTTTCAAAATTGTCTTCCTTTAGTTTCCTCAGTTTGCCTGAAACTAGATATGATTTAAGCTTTACATCAACATCATTTTCCTCATATGTGACAGAACTAAAATTCATAGTCATTTCCGGTATTACACCTACCTTTTCTAATTCATCCAATAACTCCGGCACTTTAATGTTTGCAACTGTAATTCCTAAAACTTTATTGATTACAAGTTTTGCAGTTAAAACGATATCGGAATTCTCCTTTGATGGATCTTCATAAACTAAAAAGATCCATTGAAATTTAAAGTTACTGGAATCAACACCGATAATATTGGGCACCACAAGTACAAAATTGTTATCGCTTCCAAATTTACTATTCTGCTTTAAATTTTTCTTTCCATCAATATCAACAAATCCATCAAATAGATTCGTATTGAAAGCTGAAATTTTCATTAAGATGCAGGGGCGATCGGAAATGGCACACAAAATTATTTCAATGCTTTCAATTTGCTTTAATGGTGTTTTATTTCGTTTATCAATCGAAACTTTAATGTCTTGACCATTATACAGAGTAATTTTATTTGTAATAAACTGAACCATTTCTGTAAATGTTTTACCTCCACTATTTTCGTGTGAGTCTTCCATTAATTCAGACGTGTATACAGGAACTTTAGCTCGGTAAATCTTAATTTTTTTGGATGTGCTCATAATAATTAAAATATGTAAGTTGTCTTGGTTTAATTTGATTCCGAAAGTAAGATCTTTATTTGGTTAATTCCAATTATTTTATCGAAATAAAAGATATCGATAATAAAATTAAAAGTAAAGATCCATACCCATTTTTCTCCCATGACATAAGGACCTTTGAATGATCGTATAATTTACTCTATCGTGAAGTGACCGATTCAAATCAAACGATCTGAATCATTCTATAAATTTGGTGTTTGATTAAATTGCCTTAAACTCTTTAAGAGGCCTTACCTTTCCTTTAGTATTCTTATTGGATAAATGGCAATGGATTCATCACATAAAGCATTATTTAATATAATTTATAATGTCTATAAATGTTCTTTAGCTTAGTGTCGCTGCATTTTAAAAATTAATTTTGTTTGCCCTTTCATGTTGATTGGGCAACAAATAAAACTGTAGTATGGAAAAATTATTATTAGTCTCTATTAGTACGGAGACAGAGAAACCAGTGAAAAAGGAATTTGATTTCCCAGTATGTCTTATTATTCCTATAACTAAGGAGCGGACCATTAAGGGTGTTAAAACCTTTTATGTTTCATCTGGTAGTATTGGGTTGTCTAAGGAGGCGATGAAAGTGTTAAACCCTTTGGGCAAAAGCACTGTCACAATTTCTGAAACGGGAGCCGGGTTAATTCTTTACGATTCCTCTTTGATTATTATTAATGAAAAATTGAAGAAAAAGCTTACCCCTACTGGCCTCCTTCGTATAACGGAAAAGAATGTTAGCCGGATTTATTCCGATAATAGTGCTTTGCCAAAAACGGAGGCTTGGTACTTCCGATTGGAAGAACGTTCAATCGATCTTCCTGGAGTAGAAGATGCAAAGGTTTACGTGTTTATTCCTTTAGAGAAGAGAGCTTAGGTCCTCAATCGCTGTACCTCTTCCATTATTACAATTCCCTCGCAAGAGGCTACGTATTAATTTTATTTGTTATTGCCAGAAGGGCCTCTCCGCAAGGGGGGCTTTTCTCATTATATGAAGTCAGATCATTTAATCATTCAAGTTATGATTTTACCTTTTGATTCTCTAATCGATTTAAAAGAAAAGGAGTAATCGATTGACTTATCCTTTATACTATATTCTCACCCTACTTTTAATATTTCTTAATGCAACATATCGTTCTCTATAACAATATTTTGTTGAAGTTGGAAAACTTTTTCCAACAAAGGCCAGTTGCGTCAGTATTTTGTTACTATTTGCATAGTTCATTAAATTTCAAAAGTAAGTTCCTGTTAAAGTCAATAGGATTTAATTTATCTTCTGCAACATCATATTCATATAGTTGCCTGTTCTCAGGATTAAAAGTAAACCTTGCAATAACAGGCATACGGTCTGAATAGGTTTCATGAAGATTGAAGTCGTAAGTCTTGGAATAATCCAATGCACCATCATTTTGAGGATTAGGACTACCTTCAATTGTAATTCCGAAAGATGTACCACCATTTTTAACTATTGCCTCATCAAGTCCCTTTGTTTCTTTAAGGAAAGTTGGGGAGGTGACCAAAATTTCCATTACTACGTCAACACAAGTTTTGAGTTCTCTATTTTCTTTGGCTTCTCCTTGATTCGTTCTGTTTTTGTCTGTTAGGTCATCACTTTTATTAGTAATTGGAGGGTTGATCCAAGAAGTCATGACTAAAACTGTCAGTATCGCAAAAAGCGGAATTGATTTTTTCATAATATATCGGGATAAGCGTATTGTTGCATATTTAGATTTGTAAATCTACTTAGTTTCGCACAATTGAGAATCATTAAATAAAGTTTTTTTTATGCTTTCTTTGCCTGTTTGAGTAACGCTCCGATTCCGGGACATTTATTCAGTTTGTTTAATAAAATTACTTTTTGTCCCAATCCCTAAACACCACTAGATCGTTAAACTCTAAGCAACTTCTTCAGACATGACGGCTAAGGATTGTCAAGGTTTGGAGTGAAGCGACAACCCGTAGGGCTACCTTTACTATCATTCTTCTTGCCGTCATCTATCTTTGCTTATAGTTTTGCGATCTTGGTTCCGCGAAGCCGTAGCGAGTTAGGCAATGTAAGGAGGACTGAGAGCAATCGAAGCCAATAGCGGCCTTTTTCAGCCCATATTGGCTAAGGTTGCAGTCCGACTTGAGCGAACTGTTGACGATGTGCCGTATTTCAGGCACAAGGAGCCGTGAGCATAGGAATTGCCTCAAGCAGGCGAGCCATGCAAAAAAGCATTTAGTCAGTCCCTGTAAAAAAGGAACGAAGTGAAGTCCTCTTTAGGGTTTCAGGGATTGATGGAATGCTTACGAATTAAGGAGCGGAGCAGTTTTTTGATTTGAATTCAGAATGAAGCGAACAGCGAGAATGATGAATGTTTGCTTTGCAAGTTTTACGACGTAGGAGTAAATCCGGAGGACTTGACATTGCCAAGCAACAAACAAAAAATGTGAGCACCTTAACGAGCGCCATACTTCCTGTATTCAATGAATCAATTGATATTTACCAACTAAAGGTGTTGATAAAAAAATGCATCAAAATTTAAAAAAAGTTCACAATTAGTATTTGGCCATTTTGTATATTTGTCACTCTAATCCATTATATCACTTATAAATGCCTTAATCCTATTAATTACCTTAAAATCTCTTTCCATGTTAGTAACACAAATTTCCTTCATTCGGAACGGTTCAAAATTCAGCTTTCTGCGTCCCTTCCTTAAACCGCTGCTTGGTCTTGCAATCTTGACAATGATTACTATGATATCATTAACCAGCTGTCAAAAAAATTCTCAACCTGATCCAACTCCGGTTGTTGTAAGTACTCCTGTTCAAGTTCAGCTTCTTTCAATGTTAAAGCAATTGGGGCTTGTCTCATTGAATAAATCTGGCATATTGAGTGCAACTTCTATCATCGCTAAAGGTGATGTGGTTGAATTTAGTTATCATGATGGTTTCGCTAATGCAGATGAGCAGCTTAAAATAAACGAAGACCTTTGTACTAAAGATAAAATGGTGTTTGATGGTACTAGTAAATTTCTAGAATCAGGAAAGATATATTATATCCGACATACGATTACTCCAGTTGATGGCACAATTTTGGTCAAAAAGCAGGTAACAGTTCTTGGAAAACCTATCTCTGAAAATTCAGGCTGGAATGATAACGGGACTTTTAAGTATGTTCCAAAAGCTGACGGCATAGCTGAATATGCAGTGAAGTCTGATGGTAGCGAATCTTATTTGTGTAAGATAGTTTCAAAAACTACTACCTCAATATCAAGAGTATATTTAGCAGGTGAATGGGATGATTTCACTAATATTTCTATTGTACTAAATTAATCCTGTTATAAAACATTAAAATAGAGGTCTTTCATTATTATTAATGAGAGGCCTCTTTTTCTTTAAATCTGAATTAAAAGATCAAACTGATTGACTCTGGATCAATCTTCGTCGTATTCTTCCTCTTTTTCATCTTCAATATCTTCCTCTTCTACATCATCAATAAAACTATCATCTACATCAATTTCGATATCATAGTCTGACTCAAATTCCTCATCAAAATCATCATCTTCATCATCTCCAAGTTCCTTCCTTTCGTCATTATCATTATCTTCCTCTTCTTCTCCTAATTCTTCCCTTTCGTCATCGCCATCGAATTTATTATTAAAGTACCCTTTTAATTCTTCCAGCAGGAGATCATCTTCATTGGAATTAATTGTTTTATCAAGTATTATTTCTTTTAACATTGTAGTATTCATTATAAGTTATATAAGCGTATATTAATTTTCTGTGTGTGTAAATTGGTTTCACTTTAACGAGCACCATTATTTCTATCTATGCCTAAAATCCCAAGGAGCAACCGGATTCGGTTGTGACCATAAACCTACTCTCGCAGACTGGCATTATCTTCCAGTTTTGCCAGCAATTAATAGTTTCATGTTTATCTAGTTCAAAATGAAAGAAGTAAAACCCATAAATTATTTGCATAAGTAAATCACTATGATTTTATTTTTGTTTTTTGATCTTGTCAATTATCAATGCTTCTATATTACGTTTATCTTCCGTCGGACTTCCATGTCGACCAGTTTTAAAATCACCTCTTGGACATTCATATATTGTATCATATATTGTTGAATTTTCCATTAGGGTTGTACCACAAGTTGGACAATTCGGTTGCAATTCAACAATCATCCATCTTTGGTTTCTTTCGTTCCAGTTCCATTCCCATGTCCATGTCCAGCTTTTAAATTTATCCTCCTTATATTTTAGGAATTCTGGTTCATTTATCTCTTCATTTTGAAATCTTTGAATTAAGTAGATTACTCCTACAAATAAGAGAATTGCTATTAATATCCACCATACTTTAAGATCAAAATTCAATAATGAATATAAAAAATTCCATATTGCACTAAAAATGCTCACTAAAGTCGTTAAAATTGGTTTATCCTTTAAATAGTCCCTTGATATCGTTAGAAGAAATCCAAATGTTGGACCCCCAATCATTGTCCATGCCGAACTATACCAGTGTTTGTTTTTCATTCGTATTTAATACTGCATTAGTTGTCTTTAGATTGACCTATTTTTTAAAGAGTTCAATTTGCTCGATATCAGACGTTTCTATTTTTTCTGAATCGAAAAGCAGAAGATATGTTGAATTAACTACTCTTCTATCTGTTAAAATTGTTCCATTTTTCAAAGTAATATTTACAACTTGATATCCCATTCCCTGTTCAGGTAAGTCCGCGAGTTTGTCAATAAGCTTTGTCGGTAATTTTACTTTTAAAGTCATCTTAGTAAGGTTTTCTTTCTATGTATGTTCCATCTGATGTTCCATTATCGAAAAGGGCTTCTATTCCTCCTCCGCTGTGATTGTTGGCAGGTTGTACAATTCCCGGTCTATATTTGTCGTATGATTTCGGTATTATGGAAAAAGCCCAATTTAATGTTTCATTGCTCGGTAAAGCATATCGGTCAATAGGATCATCATCGTCTGCCTTACAAGCCAAATAATCATCTTCAGTTGTTGTAAAAGTTCCATTTTTCAACTTCATATTGACAAAGTCAATCCGAATATCGTCTTGATAAGGGGATAGTCGAATAAATTGATCAATTCCATTGCCGAATCTTGGTTCACTGTCAACTGAGCCTTTGCTGCCAGTATGTCTTCCTTTTGAATTCATACTGCTTTCCGATAAATTTCTTTTATTACTTAATTCAGACCGTTTTACTAAAATTGGATCATCAAGCTTTAAAAAAGTGGATTTATTCAAAGTCGTTGCATAACTCTGAAGCACTACAAATCTTTTATAGATGTCAAAATAACTATCGAATTCAATAATCAATTCACAATTATAAACAATAAATCTTTTGGGAGTACTTCTTCCATCAGGTTTGGCATCAATGATTTGATAACCCATTCCAGATTCTGGTAATGCAAGTAAAGCTTTTTTCGATTGGGGAAGAACTTCGTAAATCATTCTGAATTCTTTATATATAACTATTATTCAATCTCTATTCCATCTATTTCATTCATTATCCTGTCTGTTTCAGTCAAAGCCACTATGATCTTCTGATAATGCAGTATGTCATCAAATTCAAGCGTTCGATCTTTCCGGTCTTTAAGCCATTTCTGTGCAGGCTGATATCCTCCGATATAAAAGTTCCAAGCTACTTCTGGAACCTTGTCGAAGTATTGGTCCTCGTTAATCCAAACCTTTTCATCTTGGTATTTTAATTTGCCAACTGTATTGTCTCCATCTACTGGATATTGAGTTATGTATTTATTAACTACCGGACTTTCCAATAAATGTATTTGTCTTAACTCTCCTCCAAACTTCACCAATTGCCAGAATGTTTTCTGGTCTTTTGGATATGGTACTCTTGGAAAGTCAATCTTTAAGAACTCTTTGTATTTTTCCCTGTACGTTGGAGAATGAAGTACTGCGTAGATGTAATCAAGAATATCAATCGGTGCAAAAGTTTCAATCGTTGATTCTTTTTCGTTGATAAAGGTTAAACACAATTTCTCCGATATTTGCCTTAAAATATTTGCATTAATATTTGGCGTTCGTTTTATTGCTAATTCAATAGTTTGTTGTCCGTTCGTTTCAGGATAAAGGTAAAGAGGAGCTATATAACTGCCGTCGTATGGTGTTGCAATCTTATGTTGACCCAAAGGTTTATTTGTAATAAAAACGGAAAAAATCTCTTTAGTTTGTCTTGTTGTGACAAACCCATAATTGTTGTTATGCAAAAGATTATTATTGACTTGCGGTCTATGATAATCAAATGCATAATCTCCATAAAGCATTTGTCGAAAATCAAATGGTCGATATAGACATGTGGTAGGCCTTTCATGCTTGGGAACTAGCTTTCTCTTTAGATTGAATTTCCAATCTCGATTATCCACCAAATTGTATTTCCTTCTAACATCATCATCACTTAATTCTGGGTTCAATAAATCTTTAATCCTCTGATAAGATGTCTTTTCATCAAATGAGATTGCAAAGTCGTCTCTGTGCGAATTTGGACCAAGTAATATTCGACTAAACATTTCATTTACAGCAAATCCTTTGCTATAGTTTTTCTGTTCTTCAAATTCTTTGTTTGCAAAAAAGAAATTTGGACCTATATTGAGAAGTTCTTTGTATTCGACACTTTTGAGTGAATTTTCAAGTAGAAAATTATACTTGAACTCACGTTTACCATATAAATCATAATGAAACACTTTACCAAGCTCATTTGATGTCTTCTTCCCTGTTTTTATAAATAGATTGATCGAAACACCTTGCATAATGTCAAAAACGTTTGTATCTGCACTTCCATCAGGAGCAGTTTCTCTTTTCTTACTATTTCCGTGCAAATCTATCGTGTAAATTTTATCATAGGTTTTCAGTAAGTTCCAACGCATTCCTCTAAAGGTTGGATTATCTAAAAACCCATGAGGATTAATAAATGCTAAAACGCCACTTCCATTTTTCTCTATAAAATGTTGTCCATAACGTATGAATTTAACATAGTCGTCATTAATCCATTTAGGGTTACGTTCTTTTAATTTCTCTTTGCCTCCTGGTTCTTTCTTGTAATCTTCCATTAGGTTCATTATCCATTCACCCTTATTTGAGCTTTCCCCACTGTATGGAGGATTTCCAATAATGCACATTACCGGAGTATCCCTTTTAATATGATTGGCTTCATTAGCCTCCGTACTGAGCCAATTGGCAAAAAGTGTTCCGGTGTCTGGATGGCTTTCTTCCAAACTGTTGGTAAGATAAACTCTCAATCGTTGATTTCGTTTAGGCTTGTAACCAGTCTCTGTTAAAAGCAAATCAAGTTTTAAGTGAGCCATTGCATAACTGGCCATTAATATTTCAAAACCATTTAACCGCGGCATTAAATGTGTTTCAACATAGTTACTCCAAATCCCTTGCTGTCCTTCAAACCTTTTGTGAATCTGTTTTACTACTTCGGCTAAAAATGTACCTGTTCCGGTAGCCGGATCTAAAATTTGAACTTTGTGTACTTCAACTTCCCTTTCAATCTGCTTAGTTTTTGAACGCATATCGGATGTTGCTTTGCTGACATCCTTTACTTTTATCTTTGTTTTGGAAGTATCTGCTAAGCCATTTGGCAAATCAAATTCTGTTTTTAAAATGTCATCAACCGCACGTACTATAAAATTCACTACAGGTTGTGGTGTGTACCAAACTCCTCTTGCTTTACGCAAAGCAGGATCATATTCACTTAAGAAGGTTTCATAAAAATGGATAATTGGGTCTTCCATTTTAGTTGCCTTCCCATAATCTTTAAGCAATTTCTCTACATTACAAGCCAGGAATATCTCAACTAAACTATCTACAATCCATTTAATTCGATCATCAATATCTGGTCCAGCGATGTATCCGAAAAGCTTTCTTAAGAACGGATTTGATTTTGGTATCAATTCAGCGGCTTCTTGTCTGCTAAAATCGCCTAAAGTCGGATCATGTAATCGTGCAGCAAACATTCCGTAGGCAATTGTTTGAGCGTAAACATCGGCAAATCCTTTAGGAGTGATATCATGAATCAGTATTTCCTTAAAAGCGATCATTTGATCTTTCAAGGTACTGTCCTCATTGTTACTTTCATCGCTTGTTAATGCCTTCTCAATAATATCGGAGAGTAACCTTGCTTTACCGGCCATCATTTCGGCCAGTTTTTTTGAGCTTGTGATCGTTTGACTAATATGAGAACAGAAGTCCTTTATCAGGTCTGTAAATGCTTTGAAATTTGAGGGTATAGGCTTAATCCCTTTGTCTGTAATTTCTCCAATTGCGATTTTCAAAATAAACAGACCATCATGGTAAAGATGGAAATCCAAATAATCAGTAAATATTAAGTTGCCTAATGATTTTTTATATCGGTCAAATTGTTCTTTATTGCCAGTCTTTTTTATTCCATCAAGGTCTCTGTCCCCGATATCCTTGGCTTCAATAAAGCCAATTGGAATGTCCTTCCTTGTTAAAATATAATCTGGTGCTCCACACAATTGTCTTGATGGCTCATTCGTTGCAATAATATCAATTGCCAATGATTCAATTAACTGCTTTAAATCACCGCGATAAGTATGCTCTGTTGCATCACCCCTTTTGTGGGCTGCATTAATATTTTGAATGTACTGATCAATAGTCATTGATTCGGTTATTAGGATTTTATGTCAAAGTTAGTTTTTCATTCAATCATATTGTTATTAATTGGACAAAATATTGGAATTTAAAAAGGAGGTCACCCTCCTTTCTTAAATCAATCACTTTTTATGTGCTTTCCTAATCAGTGTACCTCTTAATGATTCGATAATGCAAGAATAATAAAAAGTGGTTCCTTACTAAATGCAATGTTTCATTACTCTCTAATCCTTTACACAACGAACAGAACCACCAGTCCCTTCATCAATATACCAACCGGTAATCTTTCCTTCATAACTTACGCCACGACCACCCCACCAACCGCATGTATAACCCAAACCTTGGAACGCACTGCCATCATAATCAAGGCGATTACCACCAGGAAGAGCTGTAAATCCTGATTCATTTGTCGCACCTGTATTAAGACCTAACCAATGTGTTGTACCTTTTTCTTTAATTTTATAACCGGCAGCATCATTACCGCCTAAATAACTAATTAAAGTATTCCAATCATTTTCAGTTGAAACATGCCATCCCGTTGGACAAAGTTTTCCAGTATTTACGGCATATTCGTTGTACAAAGCACCATAGTTGTTTTTCACCGTAAGGTCATTATTGTACCAGCAGTAAGCCGGTGTCGTTAGATTAGCCCAAGCTATTCCATCTGTAACATTTGGGATATTTGTACCATCACGATATTTTGTGGTTTTTAGGTTTTCGACCATCCAAACCTGTGTTCCTAAGGTTACTGTATTGTAAACATTCCCATCAATGTCTGTAACTGTTTCACTAGGAATTGGATCGTTTATAACTTCTTTTTTACTACAACTACTAGCTTGCATTAAAAACATTACCATTATTAATGGGTAAATCAAAATTCTGATGTTTAATTTCATATTTTTTAATTTAAAGATTGGTTAAAAATTACTCTCAGGATAAAATATTCCTGAGAGTTTGTGTTCTATTAAAGAGTGCATTGCTTCTTAACTCTTTTAATCCTTTACGCATCGAATGGAGAGTCCGATACTCTTTGAAAAAGGCATAAATGTCCACTCCAGAAAGTTTTTATTATTCATCATTGTCCAATTCTTGCCATAATCCGCTGAATTCTCTGTGGTATTCCACCAAAATCCAAAATTGCCAAGACCAAAAAAACCATCAGTGTTTCTTCTACCTCCTGGAAGAGCAGAAAAACCAGTAAAATTAGTTGCTTCATCCTTATATCTTTTCCAATGTGAAGAACCTGACTCTTTTAATAAAGCCCCTGCATAATCAATACTGTTAAGAAATGTATATAAGGTTTTCCATTCTGCATCTGTGGGTACATGCCAACCTGTAGGACTTACTCCTCTACTATCTGTGACTGCGTACCATGTATATAATCTGCCATAAGCAGCGACATAACTCTCATTGCCGTTATATGACCATTGATATTTTGGAGTACTTTGGCTCGAATAATCTAATGTTACAGGAGTTGTTGTTCCTATTAAATCTCCGTTGGTGTATTTCGTGGTTTTCAGGTTCTCTGCCATCCAAGTTTGGGTTCCTATAGTTATGGTTTTATAAATATTACCATCTATATCCGTAACTGATCCATAATTCTGATTTGCAGAAAATATTATCCTGGGAACTATTGACTTTATAACGCTTCCATAAGCCGTCCCAGAGCTATTAGTTGCATAAGCTCTAAAATAATATGCCTGGCTCGCTACTAATCCTATAGTGCTTTTAAAGATTCCTGATCCAGCGCCATCATCAGTTTTATTATCACCTATAGTTGGCATTGGGTTGACTTCACTCCAACAAACACCCCGAGATATCACCGAAGTTCCACCATCCGAAGTAATGTTTATTTCAATCGTAACGGATTCTCCCATATTTACAGATTCAGTATTCGTGATTGTCGGAATGACTTTCTCTGCGTCTTTAGTACAATTCAATAAAAGTGTTAACAGTAGTCCGGAAAGGAGTACTGCGTAAATAATAGATTTGATCTTCATTGTTTTAAATATTAAGATTAAGATTTTTATAAAAATTACTCTCAGGATAAAATCATCCTGAGAGTGCGTGAATCTAGAATGTTGTCTTATTAAGCAATTGTTTTCAATTAGTGATTTTTTATCATAGTTAAACATCATAACCCATATTACGAGCTTGTTCTCTACAATCCTTTACCCAATCATCATGATCTTGACAATCTTGTTTCGCTTGCTCCTTCTCTTTTTGATATTGATCCTCTTCCTCTTTTGCATAGAGTTCTCCGTATAAGAACTCTATGCCTCTTTTGGTCCAATTTTGTTTATTGAGTATACCGACTATTCGATCTATTGAAAAATGCTTAGCGAATTCTCTCATATCATCTTCTGTTAGCATATCAAAGCGATCCATATGAGTCATTGCTAAAACCGTAATTACTGATGGGGTCATCAAGCTTCCTAACTTTGATTCAAGCTTTAAAACTTCAAATCCATAAAAAGTTTTTTTAGTCTTAATATTGTTTAAAATTGAAAGCATAAAGTCAATTTCTCCAAAAGTTTTAAAAAACAGAATTTCTTTAGTAGCAGAATTTGAATAAACTGTTAAATAATAATCATTTTTTGGGGTAGAGATTTTGAGAGAAGTATAGTCTCTATTGTTTTCTGTACCCTGACCATGCAATAAAACACTTTTACCGTCTTTTTGATGGCATTCTATAAAACATTGTATAAAAGTATCAGCATTCATAATGAAAATTTAAAAAGGAATTTAATATTGTCATTAGTTTCTTAAGTCCCGTGTAAAAAAAAGAGCGTGGGACTAAAACTGTATTCGCCTTCTAGGTACCGCCAAGCACCCATGCAACAAATAAGTAAAGCCCACGCCGTAGCGTGAGCGATTCACTTATATTCTTGTTGCATTTTTTAAAATTGGCGGTTTCAGAAAGCACGAATAAAAGCTAACGCTCTATATATATTTTAAGTGTACTGTCGTCTAGAAATTCATCATAGGCATATTCCGTTACTGATTTTTACAAAATTAAGTAAGTTTTCATGAATGGCAATGAGAATATTTGAAATAAATTCAGTTAAATATGCATATTGTAAAGGAAGGGGTTTCCCCCTCCTTATAAATATCCATCATCAGCAAAAGAAAGATAACTCTCTGTGGTCAATATAATGTGATCCAAGAGATGAATATCAAGAAGTGCTCCTGCTTCCTTAATTTGCCTTGTGATCTTCCTGTCTGCATCAGAAACCTGTAAATTGCCACTTGGGTGGTTGTGCGCGAGCATGATTGACGTTGCATTTGCTTTTAGTGCGACCTGAAAAATTACTCTCACATCAACTACAGTTCCGGTCATTCCTCCTTTCGCCAGGAAATGTGAGCCAATAATTTGATTCTGCCTGTTCAGCAGTAACAAGTATGCGAACTCAACATGTTCAAATGAAGGCCAAAACATTCTGAATGCCTTTACTGCCTCAAAAGAACTGGTTATCTTGATCCGGTCTGTACTCTTGATTTTTGAAGAATAAGTTATTTGAACTTCGGCAATAGATTCTTGTTGCGTAAAAAGATTGTTCATTTTATTGAAATTTAGTTTAGGCAAGTAGTATGCCTGTTAAGTTTGAAAACTTTAAAAATTGAGCAAAAAAAAAGAGGCTCTCGCCCCTTTCTTTACAATTCCTGGATCGGTTTATTAATCTTCATCAGGAAATAAAATTGTAATCGCAGGATTTGGGCTGTTCAGATCAAGTGGACCAATCATCGCTTTTAATGTCACCTCTCTCATCAGTCGATTGCCTTCACAGACCTTTTCATATTTGGTCCAATCGCCTTTATCAGGAAGTTGACAGCAGAATTGAAATTTCAATTCATCAGAACTTGATTTTCTGGCATGCATTGCAAACATGAATAAGATGTCCCATAGTCGGCCTTGTTCGTCTTGATGATCCATCCCTTTCGGGACTTTCACGTACTTGTCGTAAACTCCACTTGTAAAGAAAACTGGAAATTTGATTCCTGCTTCTTTTGATATTTCAGGAGGAATTGAAACCTGAATCCCATCCGCTACTGCATCAGCTCTGGTATAGCTTGCAATAATTTTCCAATCGTTTAAATCCATGATGATTTGCTTTAAATATTAATTGAATTAAAATTCACACTGTAGTTCTGACAGATCAACGATCCAGTCCTTCATCTTTTCATCAGAGTTAAACCCTTTATTCAGCCAGAGTAAGTTTGTCTGAACACCATCTGTTTTAGAGAGTTCTTTTAATTTTCCAATGATGTAAATTGCAGTATTCCTCGAAATTGTTGGAAAGCCAAGGAGCTTAGATGCTTTGTCGAATTCCGGAATTGATTCCCGATAAAGACTAACCAGTGCATTGTTTTCATGAGTCGCACTTAAAAAGATTTCGTCAATCTTGGCTTTCGGAAGCTTTATTATTCTTTTCATATAATTGTACCCATGCCTTTGGGATTTATTGCAGGTATCAAGCACACCTATTTCTTTTAATTGATTGAATTGGTTGAGAAAGCTTCGCTCTTGATTTTCTCAGTTCCCCATAATTCTCTCATTTCTTCCATCGAGAGAAGTACTCCGGATTTCTTCACGTAATCTCCTTTGTGCCAGTACCAGGCCATTTTTGGATGCGAGAAGCTAAATCCTTCTGCTTTTAAATAATCCCTTACCACAAAAGTGTTCCCTGTAATCCAAATCCAAGAACCAATCAATTCGATTACAATTCCAGTGAGATGTATTATCCGGTCCAACCTTTTGCGAAGTTCCTCCGAAACTTGTTGCTCGTACTCTTTTCTCCCTTCTGAAAAGGTTTCATTACCATTAATAAGTTTCTTTGAAAGTCTGTCGTACTGATCATTGATGTTTTGCATTACTGCTGTAACTCCACCTTTATCGGGGTGATGTAGGAAAGCTAGTCTGTGGTATTCCTTGCGTAAATCATCTAACGTTTCAATATTCTTAAAATAGATCATTTGGTGTTACTACTGCCTTGTAGATTTATAATGGCTTCTGGCACGCCTGTTTAATTGATTTGGTTGTGAACCGATTTATATTTGGAGTTATGCTTCGGACATAAAAAAAGCCCCTAAAAGGAGCTTTGAATGAATCAAGTTTTTCGATCTTGATTTCTATAAATGTTTTGTCGGTAGCATATTTTGGATTTTTTCTTTTTTTGAGATTCCTCAAAAAGTTCTTTTTCTCAAAATTGTTTTCTTTCCGGCTCTGGCCGGGGGCTTAAGAGTGGAGACGCTTAGCGCGCATACCATTTTTATAAAAAAAATTTCAATTTTTTTCCGTGGAAGTAGTCATTGAGTGGTTGATTTACCTTGAATATGAATTATTCTTAAAGGATTTGACATGTAAGTATTCCTATAAAGCAAATATATTCACGTCATTCCAGTGATCTGTGAATTCCCTTACTATGAGAATTGAGATTTAACCTAAAATAAAAAAGAAGCTGTTTAGGCTTCTTTCTGTCTGGCTTACCGTTTGGATCAGACATTTAATTTTTCGGATCGCGATTTTGGTCTCAACGAATATATATATCATAACTATATTACTCTTTAATTATTTATCAGGATCAGGGAAATTTACGAGATAGTTATGATATATAAATTCTGAATAAGGATATATTTGCAGCTTTTATAACGGATCATCAATTTATGGGAAAAGACATTTTGTACAAATCACACGTTATTGTTCCTAATATAGACCTCACGGAAAAAAGCTTAAAGTATCGGGATTTTCTGACCTATTTTACTATTAGGAGCTACATGAACACGAAAACCGGGAAATGCTTTCCGGAAATTCGAACAATTGTAAAAAGAAGTGGACTTTCATTCAAGTATGTTAGCGATTCAATTGTAAGATTAAAATCAGCAGGTTTTATTACCGTTAAAACAAGAAAGGTGAATTACTACGAATTTAGTCCACTTAAGAGTTTCTCAAGTATTCCATTTGACATTTTTGATGTGGATGATTTAACTACAGAAGAAAGAGCGATCCTAATTCGTATTAGACAATATTTCAATGCACCATCATTTTACTCACCTTATAATTGTAAGGAGATTGCCACTTTAATAGGATTAACTTATGAAACACTAAGAAAGTACTATAAGTCACTGATAATTAAAGGATATATTAGAGCAATTCTGAACACTAAGACTAACTTATATATAGAGCTTACCGACAAGTTTGATTGGACCGTTTCAGAAGAACCAAAAGCAGCAGTGGTACAAAGAGAATTGTTTGTAAAATAACGATTTGTTGTATTTAATTAATAGGACAAAGGGTTTGCTAAATTTATTTTTTCGGACGAGTCTTGATCAGAATTCATATTATTCTAAAATTCGTAGTTCTGTCTATGTTCGGAATATGGGGGCCTAAGATGGCAAGTTCTTCAACTATTGAAGTAAATCAAAATTCGATCGCACCTTGAAACTTACCAACTGTCTTTTCTTAACTCAAAATTGATTTATAAACCGCGTATTTTATTTTCTTTCAATCTCAATAATTTTTTCAATATCGTTTTTCATATTGTTCACATGATACCAGTAGTGCGTAATATCATCGAACATTTTAATATCGACTAAATAGTAAATATCTCTTTTACTGAATATTGGTAATTCTACATGTTCAGATTCTCCTAAATATTCTGCGACTATATTATTATGGTGTTTAATATCTTCTTTATTCATTGTTTCCACTGTAATTCCTTGTACTAAATTTTTAATATTTTCTTTGAAGATTAATGGATTTTGTAGATCTACAGTTTTTTTGCTGTTCATAATTTCAATTTCAGTTTTTAATTTATTATTGTTCAGTATTATAGTCTCCTTCCTTTTTAATAATTCTTCAGTTTTACCCTCAGATTCCATTAATTTTGAATCATAAATCTTTAAATCAATTCTATTGCTCATATATAAGTCAACCAATCTGCTTTTTGAATCATTCTCAATCTTCAATTCTTTATCAATCTGGTTTATAGTATTCGTATTTCGGTCAATTTTACTTGTATTGTCATTGATTTTTTTAAGAATATCTTTAGCATCTACTTTAAAATCCTTTGTAAGCTTGTACACTACGTTATTTAAAAGATCTATATCGATCATTCTTGCATTTTTACAACCTTCTTTAATTCTGAATTTGTTGTAACATTTGTAATGATTACTTAAACCGTTTGCACCTTTTTCCATTATCAAAGCAGCTCCACAATGACCACAAAAAACAACACCTTTTAATATCGCTTCATATTTTTGAGCGTTGGCTTGCGTTTTTCTTTTCTGGTTCATTTTTATCTGGATTGCTTCAAATGTTGAATCTTCAATAATTCTTAATTTTTCATCTTGTAACTCAACCTTACCATAAACCCTAAAACCAGTTAATAGTTTCTTGTGTAACAAACGTGCAACTGTGCCATCATTCCAGATTAATTTTGAAGGTCGCTTGTAAGTAATAGTGCCAGCATCAATCAATTTTTTGTAACGTGTTTGAATTCCTAATTCATTCATATAATCGGCAATTGCTTTTACACTCCAACCTTCAACTAAGTATTTACCACAAATATCTTTTATGGCTGCTGCTTCTGCTTCATCAATTAACAGTTTACCAGCTTCCTTTTTATATCCGAATTGTTTTATACTTCCAGAACCTACACCACCTTTACGAATGCTGTTATAGGTACCTGAAATTGTATTATTCAATATTGTGGTTCTTTCATACTCGGCAACAGAAGAAAGTACATTGAGTTGTAATTGTTTGGAAGGATCTGATGTAATAGTGTATATGCTCTCATTATAAAAGAAAATATTGATTTCCTTATCTTTAAAATCTTGTATGATATTTAACCCATTTCTTAAATTTCTTCCTAATCTGGAGATTGAATGTACTAGTACAAGTTTTACAGAATTTGCTTCAATAAAGGTTGTCATTTCATCAAAGCTTTTTCTATCCTGTTGTTTGCTCATTCCAGTTATGTTTTCAGTAAAGGTTTTGAGAACCTTAATATCATTACCCAGAGCGTATTTATTTAATTCATATTCTTGACGATCAGTATTTTGATCTTCGGTTGAGACTCTCCTATAAATTACTGCTTCCATAATTGTGAATTTTTAGATCTTCACAAAGATAGTTATATAAATTAATATTAAGCATGTATGCAAGCTACCGGAATGGTTAACGATCATCTGATTAATTGTCATCGTTATCAGGAACTTGGGGGAATTTTTTAAAAGTGATTTTGCCGAATTTATAAAAGCTCGCTTTCATCGAAATTACGCCGATCAATGACATTGCCATCGGCATCAGTAATAAAAATGTGACGTACCTGGAAGGAATCACGGATGATAAATTCGTAATTGGGAACAATATTTGCCTTTTCGATAAAAATGGAGCTCATGATCTGCCCGAATTTTTCGAGTTTTTCACGAATCCCGGCATTCAGCATGTCAATTTTAAAATTAGTCTCAGTTTTGAGCCATTTGCCTGATTTTTCAAACCATGCAATCTGCTCTATCCCATTCACGCGAAAAATAACTTCAAAGTGACCCTCCTTTTCTTTCGACCATTCTATATTGGTGGCTTTGGGAAATAGCAGGTTAAAAGATTTCAAAAGAGGCTGTCCAGGTGTATTTGGATTGAACCTGAATAAATATTTGAGGATAAAATCTTTCATTGAATGGTTTTATCTTTGAGACGGAATTTTTCGTATAAGTCACATTCAAAGGAAAAACTAACCTTCACTGTAGGTCTCTTTATATAGGAACGCGACGCGATCGCGCGCGCGTTTAAGACGCATTTTTGTAGCGCTTTCGCTGATTTTTAATGCAGTCTGGATATAGGCAATTGGAACATTGTCAATATAGTGCATCGTGAGTAATGCTTTTTCTTCCGGATGAATCAGTTCAAGGATCTTCATCAGACGTTCGCTATTGATTTCCTTTTCGTTCAGTTCATCAATCACATCCGGAAGTTCGTGCTCGCTATTCCAGTCAGGATAATTCATTTTCTTTTTCGTTCGCAGGTACTCTATACAATTATTATAGGTGATTGCATAAAGCCACGTCGAAAAGTTGGCTTCACCACGAAAGTCGGCCAATCGCTCGAATACTTTGCAAAAAATATCCTGCACAAATTCCTGGGCAAGGGTTTTATCTTTGAGTAAAGAGTAACACTTGTCGAAAACCTTTTCCGAATAACGGTTATAAAGGACTTCGAACAGGTTGGTATTGTGCTCATGCTTAATGAGTCTGATGATTTCTATGTCTGAAGATTCCTTTATGGAATTTTTTATTGCCATCTTTTAATTACGGTAAAACATTCAAAATTAAGATTGTATAATAAAACAAAGGTCAAAATTAAAAAAAAAATTGAAATTATTGTGACCTCTCCACTGGTTTGCGTCTAAACTGTGTATTTTAAGAATTGAAAAATATTTATTACTTTTAAATTTATCTTCAAAATTATGAAAAAGGGATTATTAAAATTAGTTGCTTTTAGTTTTCTAGTTGTTTCGTTGG
>Ga0209724_1001308_pt1 | contig 22801 bp, 19 predicted proteins | sample grotaG_FD_184143 | JGI IMG/M metagenome (GOLD analysis project Ga0209724, IMG submission 184143) | Glacier valley bacterial and archeal communities from Borup Fiord, Nunavut, Canada, to study Microbial Dark Matter (Phase II) -... | ecosystem: Environmental > Aquatic > Freshwater > Ice > Glacier ...
GCGGACTTTTTGTCGGCTTGTCATAAACATCTATTAATGTTGGATTATCACCCGATAACCCCATCGATAAAGTCATATCACCCCTGAATTCATTAGAGGCTTTAATTGATAACATGTCGAACTGCGATGTTTCCACACTGATCTGACGCTGCCTTAATTCCATCCTTGACGCAAGCCCATGTTCAAGCGCCTTTTTTCCGTCCACCTCAATCGGGGTAACTGCAACATCGGTCATTACAGATATTTCCTCAAAAATATCCATTCCAACATATTGTTTAAACAAATCCTTAGCACTTTCGAGCGAAACGCGTCCGGATTCAACGCCCGATTCGGCGGTCGCAAGATTCACCTCCGACTGGTAAAATTCCTCCCTGGCGGCAAGTCCGGCATCAACTTTATTTTTAATAATCTCATGACTTTTTTGCGTATTAACCAATTCTTCCTGTTTGATACTCAGACTCATCTGTGCCAGATATACATTGTAAAAGTACTGCGAGACGTTCCTTTCAAGCATTAAGCGCTGCATAGCATAACTAAGCATTGCGTTTTCGTTGTTGAGTTCCAGCGTTTTAATCTGGGTCTTTGTCCTGTTGTAGGTAAACAGCGGTTGGGTAAGACTTAAGTTCAGGTTGTTGAAAAATGATTTATTTTCATTTGTAACTCCCCCTGATTCTGAAGTATTTGACTGCCAACCAAACTGATTTGAAAGTGATATCTTTCCATCGGTATACAGAATCGGTTGATCGATCCTGACAGTACCTGAGGTTGTAAGGCTTTCATTTGTATACCATTGAGAAATACGGGCATCAAATCTTCGACTGTTGCTATACTCCATTGGGTTTAAATTCAACGAAAACTGTGATTTCAGTGCTGCTCGTTGCGCGTTCAGTGATTCAGTTGTTCGTTCAAGATTGTACAATGAACTTTGTAAGCTGGGACTCCCTTTACCGGCGATTTCAAGCGCCTGTTCGAGTGTGATAATTGATTGCGCTTTCACCTGGATTAAAAAGAGTGAAAACAACATCAGCAGGATAAATTTGTGTCTCTTCATTTTTTATAGTATTCAGTTATTTTTCTTTTACAAGTTTGATTGCGTCAGCAAAAATATTTCTGGCCTTTGAAAGGTTGCTTAATTCTATTTTGACGGTATCGGGTGAAAAATGATATGATCCGATTTCCATCCATCCGCTGTCATTATCTTTCATATTGACAATCTGGTGATCCTGACCATCGTCATGAAAAATAGTGAAGTTATACTCTTCATCCGTTTTTTCATCACGGTTCCAACCACCCCTGATTTTGGGAATGTAGGCTGATAATTTATAATATCCTGCCACTTTGAGTGGAACATTCCAGGTGACTTTACGATCGCCGGTTCCACCTTTCAGATAGTAGGCCGATCGGATCTGTTTTCCGTAAAACTGTTCATTTGTGGTAAGCGTCCATTCAACAGGAGGATTCCAAAAGACGATTCCTTTGTATTTAAGATCCTTTTTCCCGTTTGTTGATGTGCCATCGGCTGGCATAAAAATCCGTTGAATCAAACTATTCGTTCTTGGTTTGCTAACAAGGAATCCCGGATCTTCGTTGTCAAAAATAATTTCGTTAGGCTCAATCCCTTCGGTATAAGGAATAACCTCCTCTGCTTCTTCAGCTACTAATTTTTCGTCAATCTCAATTTTCCCGAATTGCTGTGATATGCTTGATGGAATATTGTGAGATGCAAATGTATTTACGGTTATTGACCTTGGCTCCCGGTTAAACAGATAAGTAATCTTTTTTGACACTTTACCGTTAATCAAAACTGTTTTTTCGATGTTGTCATCTGCACCGCCGCCGCCACGCATCCTGAAACCCCCACCGCCGCCGCGTTGGCCGCCACCCATTCTGAAGGATACAGATACTGCACCTGCATCTTTTTCGGTATTCGTAATCACAAACGAGACCATTGTTTTAATCTGATCATCCTTTTTTAGTTTGACTGCATTGATTTTTGTAATTATATAACCAGGCAGCGATTTTGAGTCATACCAATCCGGAAGGTATTGATTAAGATCAAGGCTAAACGAGCTCATCAACTGTGCATTCAATGTATCAACCGAATAAGCCTGAAACTTCTTCTCTTCGATAAATTTATGTATAAAATCATCAAATTTATCCGGACCTACTGCACCTTTCATTAAGGCAAACAGAAATCCGCTCTTTGTAAGAATCACATTATCTATAATGTCCTGATCATCTTGTTTGTCGAGTATTTCGGCAAATGATGCATCCTGCAAGGCAATATTCCCTTTCTCATTATCGGTTAGACCTGTAAAGTTCCGCATAAATGTATTCCCGGTCTCGGTAGCCGCTTTTGAAAGATATGATTCTATCGCCCTGTTAACAATCGGGTATTTGTCAGATTGTACGTATGTTACAAAAGTGTAGTAATTCGGGAAAATAAAATAGGGGTTTATTTCTTCTTCAGTTGGAGATGGTCCACCGAAATGGATTCCGCCGCCTCCGCCACGTGCGGGAGTCGTCTTACTACTCAAAAGCGTTTCATTTACAAACCGTTTAAGGTAATTCTCTTCGGTCTCTCTTGGACTTATCGTTTGATTATCGCGACTGCCCCAGCGTTCAGCCTGCTTTTTTTGTTCCGCAAAATTGGCACTGGTAAGTTTAAATCCACCTTCGGGAAGATAGATGGTTTCGGGTTGAACTTGCTCACCGGCACCGCTCCACACGTGCGTAAAGGAACAAAACTGAACAGGTATTTCAATCAGGTTGAACCGTTTGTAAGGATATGCGAAACGTACTTTTGTTTCCCAGGTTTTGCGTAAATCGCGGATAACTGGTGTAAGTGAGTCTGGCAAGATCTTAAAAAACGGATCGAAAGTGTTGTGTCCTGTCAAAAATGTCAGGTTATATTTTACATTATCAACATCAATTGAGCGTGTTTTATACCGGCCAATCGCCAGCGATATTTGCGGCAATTTGTTTTCAGGCATGAAGTCAAAAGATCCGTTTCCTTCATCGGTGATATTACCCTGCGAAATAGCTTTCAGGCCATTGGTTGTTTTTACTTTCAGGTGAAAATCCGAAAACTGGGTGGTCTGCCATTTTAAACCATTTGTAGAATAACTGATCCCGGCTGTTGGATACCAGCGTGTTTCAGGAGTCAGTAACAAGTAATCAGGAGTGATAAAAGCATGTTTCTTATCTGCAATCCCATTTCCCCTGTTTAACCACAACTCTAATCTTTCACGCGTCATATCGAGGTAGCAAAATGTTTCATCAATGGCACCTTTGTATGATATTTTTACATTTAACTCGCCACCTGTTGGTAATGGAGAATCGGGTGTCAATTTGATGATCTGTAGTTCGCGGTTAAATTGTGCACCACTCACGACAGTCACTTCAAGACCCGGATTCAGTGTCAGGATGATCTCATTAAGTGGCTCATTTGTCAGATTGGTCAATATCATATCTGCTTCGCCGGTAATACCTTCGCCTTTATGCTCGATAACCAGATCACACTTCTTCACATCAACTTTGGGTGCAGCCGCATATTTGTTATTCAGTTCAAGCATCTGCGTCCGGTGGGTATCATTTGCATCGATACTACTGATGTATTTAAATCCCAATCCGAAGCCAATTGATAAAAAAACAATGCTAAATACCAATGTTGTTTTTCGAATCACCTGAGATTGAGGAAGACGCTGTAATAGCATGATCGTTAGGCCAATAAATCCCAACCCGAGGAAGAAGTAGATTCCACGGTGGATCAGTATATCTTTCAGGAAGCCAAATCCTACAAAATCGGAGTAGGTCATTGGCAGGTGAAACGCCATGTAATCGAAAAGATAATGGTAAATATTCTGCAGGTAGAAAAGTGTAGCTGCAATATAACCCAGCAGAATTACAAAAGTAACAGCTTGATTCTTAATTACCGACATCAGGAAGAAGGAGAAGCCAAGGATAAAAATCAAAGTTGGCAAACTAATCAGGAAAAAGTAGTAGAAATAGGGTGCCAGTGAGAACTGTGTATAAGGAGAGGCAAGATTAAAAATGGCAACCATACCCAGCGCCACAAAATTCAAAACAAAAAACACCCATACATTTCCGATCGTCTTACCAATCACATAATCGGCATTGGTCATCGACCGCATGTAAATAACCTCGGTTGTATCGAGTTTTTTATCCCGCTTCAGAAAATCGGATGCGAGGAATACAGCAATTACTGCCTGCGCGATATTGATGATATAGAGATTTATAAACGGGATCATCGAAGGCAGTGAAACCATATCGCCATTTGGCCAGCCGATACTTGTCTGGGTTCCAAGGTTGAACAGGAAGACAAAGAGAAGTGCCAGTATGGAGAAAATTCTGAAAAACCAGCTTCGGAACAGCGTTTTTGACTCGTATTTTGATACTGTCAGAATATTGTGAATTGCTTTCATACGTATATAATTTGTTTTTTAATTGCCGTATGGAATTCGCACGAAGTTAATATCCATTCCAATTTGTGTTTGTAAATCGTGCTCATTTCATCTGTAGATAGTTAATTTTTATAGTCTGATGGAAGTCGTCCCGATCCTTCGGGACGCGTTTCATAATAAGTAGTTGGAAGTTGAATTTAAATGAATTAAATGCAAAACGGAGTTGCGAAAAAATTCAGCCTTAGATTTCATGCCAGTGCTGGTTAAGTTCGTTCTCCATAAAATTCACATAGGCATGTTCCAGATTTGGTTCAATCTGTTCACCTTTATAGCCATTTATATCTTTAGAAACCACCTGGACTTCCCAGCCATCTTCGGATGGGATCGAAGAGATAATCGGGTATTTATCCTGGATTTCATGGTATTCGGTGTCTGTTGCATCAATACGCCAGACATTATTTCGTGCCTGATCAATAAGTAGTTCGGGTGATCCTTTAAATGCGAGAAGTCCTTTATTCATCAGGGCCATGTCGGTGCAGGTGCTCGAAATATCACCAACGATATGTGTCGAGAGAATGATTACAACATCGCGTTCGCTGATTCGTGTCAGAAGATTCCGGAAGCGGATCCGTTCTTCCGGATCGAGTCCCGTCGTAGGTTCATCGACGATAATGATTTGTGGATCACCAATCAGTGCTTGAGCAATTCCTAACCGTCGTTTCATCCCGCCCGATAGGTTATTCGCATAACGGTTTCGCGCTTCATAAAGTCCAACTTCTTCGAGCATTTTCTCAACAGCATCATTTCTTACCGACGATTTATTCATTCCGGCCAGACGTGCAATGTAATCGAGAAACTCATAGGTTCGTAATTTGGCAAAAAACCGAAAATCCTGTGGCAGGTAACCAAGCATCGACCGGATCTCTTTTCTGTTTTTCTGCAGGTCAAGCCCGTTTACCAATACCTGACCCGATGATGGTTTTGCCAGTGTAACAAGGATGCGCATCAAACTCGATTTGCCCGCTCCGTTCGGTCCCAAAAGACCAAACATCCCGTTCTCAATGGTCATACTCACATCTTTTAATGCATGATTTCCGTTAGGATAGACCTTATTCAGTCCGTTGATCTCAATTTTCACTATTAAGTTGTGTTATTGGTTTACGATGGAAATACATTTCTAACTTGGTTTCGACAGTATTAGTATCAAAAGGTTTAATTTGAGCACACATAATTTTCAAAAATTTCACAGTTTTTTTTTATGGTTCGGCTACTTTCTTAATTTTGTCCGGATTGAATGTTAATTTTGAATTTTTAATAAAAACAATTTAGCATATGAAAGCTATTGAAAAGGCGATTGAGCAGTTTATTTTCTTTAGTCGTTGGTTCCAACTCCCTGTTTATTTAGGGCTTATTGTGGCGACGATACTATATACGTTCAAGTTTCTCGTAGAATTATGGCACCTGCTTGGTAATTTTTCCTCGCTGACCGAAACCACAATTATGCTGTCTGTTTTGGGTTTGGTTGATATTTCAATGGTGATTAACCTATTAGTGATTGTTTTCATAGGTGGTTATACAACCTTTGTAAGTAAAATAGATTTCGACAATCACGAAGATAAACCCGATTGGTTAAGCAAAATAAATGCCAGCTCATTAAAGATTAAGCTCATTATTTCGCTGGTTAGTATTTCAGGGGTGCATCTTTTGAAAACTTTTATCGATATTCACAATGTTCCGTTACAGGATGCTTTGTTGCAAATTGGCATTCATGTGGTATTTCTTATTTCTGCATTGCTTTTAGCTTATACCGATAAAATCATGCACTCATATGAAAATTCACAAACTCACTAAACGACAATCCCTATAAAATTGATTTGATTTAAATTAGCTGCCATAACGATAACCTTCGCGGCCATTGCGGTGAAATTTCACCAAATGGACGCGAAGGAAAGTACAAAGTCCGCCGATTCAATTCTGATCAATAATCATTTACATCAATCTTACTTGTGTCATCTTTCTTCAATGAAATTTGGGATGGCTGACGAACATATATTTTTGAACTGTCGGCCAAAGTGCCAATGATACTCGTTGCTTTCAATTCAAGATTCGCTTCGGAATTCTGCAATACCAATCCCAGGGAATCGATCCTGAATTCAGATGAATTGATCCGTGAATGATTCTTTGCAACGATATCCAACACAGGGAAAGCAGATTTCACAAGTGTATCCTGATTGAGCCAAAGTTCACTCTCATCCAATGCGAAGAACAATTTTCCTGATCCGATACGGTCAACACTGATATGCGATTTTCCCAATTGTATGCTCCTTAACGAATCGGTGGCATGAATCGTAACTGAAACATTGCGATGATTAGTTTTCTCAAAATCACTCAACGTCAAAGTGTCACCTATTATCGCATAGTTTACCTTAGGTACGATGGAATCTTTCAGATATGACACTTCAATATAGGAAGAATCATTTTGGACAAGTGTAATATTCATGCTGTTGTACACCTTAAGCGCCTTGAAGACAGGGAGGTTTTGCTTATTCCTTTTAAAATCAGACTGCTTTCCATCATCCCTTCGGCCATGTATCCGGATATCGATCACGGTAGCAAGGATTAAAACAGCAATTGTGCTGAGCAACGATATAAATATAATTTTACTGGTTTTCATAGTAATCTATTTAAGAATTGATTCGAAATAGGGTTTTAGTTCCTCAAAGGTGATGTCGAGCATTTTAGTCTGCTTCACGATTACTGGCAGATCGATTTCAAAAAACTCTTGCCGCTTCCATTGCTGGATAATTCCGATGGCCTCGCTGCTTACATAATAGCCTACACCACGCTTATTATCAATGATTCCACGGGTTTGTAATTCACTGTATGTGCGCATCACCGTATTTGGATTGACACCCATTTCGCTTGCAAGATCGCGTACGGAAGGGATCTTCTCGCCCGGGGGATATTTCCCCTCCATCACTTTCTCCGAAATGCTGTCGGCAATCTGAAGAAAGATTCCTTTGGTATTTTTAAATTCCATAATTAAGCCTCCTTCTCTTTTAATTTGAAAAAAGCGATCGACAACAGACTAAGATTTATTAGTGTACTTAGTATTCCAAGAAACACGAGCGCGCTTTCCGTATTATTCATGAATAGAACTTTGTCGTTCATCGAATGAATATGTTCAAGGCCAAGTCCTTTTACCAAAAGAAAAACGAAGAAGCCATACCCTGCAATAATCGATAAGAATGCGAAAACGGTTTTCAACAGCGGTGATTTTGAGAAGTGGCTTGCACCTGTGAAGGGGGCAATAAAAACAAACAAGATTCCTTGTATTGTTAAAATCAATGCCCAAAACTCAAATTTGCCATTTTTGACGATGGCTAAAAATCCGTCGCGGAATGAAAATTTATAATTCGTTAATTCAGGTATAAATGAATGCACTACTATCCCTTCAATATTGGCGACCAACCAGAACAATAATGGCATTAACACAATATAGAGTACAATCCTGGTTAATAGTTCGAATGTGAATTTTTCTGAAACAGAGGCAGGTAACATCAGGTAGACCATGCTTTTCTCTTTCGAACGGAAAGCTGGAAATGAGAGGCAGGTATAGATAAAGCCAAACTGGAAAAATAGAAATATGAAAGCTGCCGTACTATCTCCGTTGTCCCAGTTACTGAAATTTGCTGCGGATTGCATTACAATCAATGCGATGAATATAATGGCGGAAAATCCGGCCAGTGTGATACCAATCGGCTTTTTGTAAATGATCATCGATTGTTTGCTCAACAGCACCAATCGTTGAATCGAGAATGAATTATTTGTTTCCATGGATTTATCCGATTTTTTTTCCGTTAGTAATTGCATTAAAAAGTAATTCGATATCGACTTCCGTCTCCGCATGTCCGTTCGGCATCATCATGCGGTAGCCGCCCGGAACAGCCTCACTGTAAATTGCGCCTTCCACATCGCTGGAAGTGCCTGTGATAAAGCACACTTTTTGTGAGATCTCGGCAATGGTCTGCTGGAATATTACTTTTCCCTTATCGAGCATGATAATCTTATCAATGAGGTTCTCCACATCTTTTACCTGGTGGGTTGAAATTACAACCAGCTGATCCTCATTAAGAGATCCGGCCAGAATTTTGCGGAACAATGATTTTGAGGGGATGTCGAGACCATTTGTCGGCTCATCAAGCACCAGTAACCGGCATCGTGTGGAGAGGGCAAAGGCAATCAGAAATTTTTTCTTTTGTCCGTGTGACAGGCGTTGCAAATTATTGTCCGGCCGGAGTTCAAACTCGGTGAGGATACGGCCCAACATCGCGTGGTCAAAATTCGGATAAAACGGAGCGTATGCTTTCTGGTAATCGCTGATGGAGATCGGAGGGAAGTAAAATTCCTCCGGAACTAGAAAAACATTATTTAGCATTGTCACTTCCCGTTTCCGGGGTGTGTGATTGAGGACTGATAACTCGCCCGATTGAGGGTGAAGCAATCCTGTAAGCAGTTTAAGCAGGCTGGTTTTGCCGGCGCCATTTTTCCCCAACAATCCGGTGATGCTTCCTGCCTCGAGGTGCACCGACAAGCTGTTGAAGAGCGCTTGTTGCCGGGGATAACCAAAATGAAGGTCTTTAATCTGAATCATAAGTTGAATATTTATTGTTTTAGTGTACTACGCTACTAACACAGTGCAAATAAAAACTATTCAATTCAGATATCCAAATGTTTTTTGAAAATAAATGAAAATTTATTTTTTGAACCTACGTAGAGACAAGGCATGCCTTGTCTCTATATGCCCCATCATGCCTGTCTCTACATTTGTCGCATCACACCTTGTCTTGTTTTAGAAGGATTCAGACAATGTCTTTATCGGGAGTCAGATAGAACATGTTAAAAGATTTCAGATTATGCATTTAAAATAAAATAGACAAGGCAAATTAAAAGGTATAAGATAATGCATTTAAAATAAAATAGATAAGGCATATTGAAAGAAATCTGACAATGCTTGTTGAAATAAAATAGACCAGGCATATTAAAAGGTATAAGATAATGCATTTAAAATAAAATAGATAAGGCATATTGAAAGAAATCTGACAATGCTTGTTGAAATAAAATAGATAAGGCTTTTAAAAGGAATCAGAGACAAGGCATGCCTTGTCTCTACGCATGCATCAAACCTTTCCAAAATATTTATCCTTTCCCCAATTTGCGGGATTATCATGGATTATATTGTTGAATCATGGTAAATTCCCGATCTGATTGCACAATATGGTCGTAAAACCTTGCCTGCCAACCGAAGCATGAATTTATCTGATGTGCCTGTTTTGTTACAGCAGATTTATACGAACCAATAATGGATGAGACACTATTCTTCCCCTGATTTCTAAAACGTTGCTGACCAAGGGTGATAAGATTAATTTCAGTATTGAAATCCTTTTCAACAGTAAAATCATGAGTGTCTTCCATATCATCATGTTTATCGAGAATCAAAATACCATGAATATGGTTAGGCATGACGACAAATGAATCTAAAAGGACAAAAGTGATATGCTCGGCTATTTTGTACCAATATTGTTGAGCAAAAATTCCTATTTCTGACAATTCCATGACCCCATTCGATATTTTCCCAAAGTAATTATCCCTTCCTTCGGTACAGATCGTGATAAAATAAATACCATTCCATCCGTAATCCCAATTTTGCAATCGCGCAGAAGGTATCCGATATTTGTCTAAGAATCTATCGTTCATTTTGGGTTTCATTTTTTAACCAATATAGAGGCACGGCATGCATTGTCTCGTTTTAGGAGAAATCAGTCAAGGCATGCCTTGTCTCTACGCAGGCCATTCAACTTTTATTAATATTCACATTGCTGGATTTTATCTAGAGATATTTCAACCACCACCGGTTGTGTTCAGCTTTATATTTTTCAAACCAAACGCAAGGTTTATACAAAATTACAATAACACCCATCCAGATTAAGTAGATGATCCATAGCTCAACTCCGCTTTGCACGCCTGGTGGCCTGCCAAAAGTCCCCGATGCGAAATTAAGGTCAGACCAATTGAAACCTTGTAAAAACATCAGGACAATCATCGAAACATGGATCAGGTAAAAGTGAATCACGAAATAGAACAAAGGCACTTTCCCATAAACAGAAACCACTTTTGTAAACCGGTTATTTACCCGGTCGGCGAAGGCAAGTATCAAAAGCATGATGCCCAATGTGATTAAACTAAACAGTAGTGATGGGGGATACTTTGTTACATTGATAAACGAAAGAAATGTATAAAGGCTATCCTTCTGTTGAGACCAGGCGATAGGGTCGCCATAAATGTTTATAAAACGCAGTATAGCAAACAGAAGCAAAGCAAATAACCCAATTTTCAGGAGAACATTTTTTCTTATATCAGCGGCCATGGTAAAAATTTTCCCTGTTGCGAAACCGACAAGCATAATTCCCAACCACGGAATTGGCGGATATCCCATAATTAAATTAGTATGCGGAGCCACTGGAAACAGTGCAGTTCCAAAAAATGGAGATAGCAGGGCTTTAAAAATCGAACCATCAGCAAACGGAATCAGCGGCAACAGGTTATGGCAAAATATAATAGCCAGTCCAATAATGCCTATTGTTTTTGAAGATAGTTTTAACAAAAAGGCAAGAACGATAAATCCAAAGCCAATCGTGGCGATTACCTGAAAGAGAAAAGTATGAAAGCCTAAATCGAAAAACAGACCCAGATTGACAATTGTAAATTCAAGAAGTATCAGCCAAAAGCCTCGTTTAATCAGGAAACTTCTGCTTTGCGAGACATTATTCCGGTTCATAAACGACAGGTAAGCCGATGCGCCGGCTAAAAAAACAAAAGTCGGGGCACAAAAATGAGTAACAAAACGCGTAAAAAAGAGCAGGGGAGTAGTGGTTAACAGATCTGTTGGGCTCTGAGTAATCGAATCGATGTGCATTAAATCTCTGACATGATCCAACGCCATTATTATCATTACAAGTCCTCTCGTAAAATCAATGCTTTTAATTCTTTCCATCTTTAAATTATCATGCAGTTTCCCTGAGTGTAACCGACGCCATTACCCACAGAAAGAAAATATAACCAGTGAGGATTGCAAAGTCCAGGTACGTATTGCTCAGTGAATATTCGGGTTTTATGATTTCATGAATAATATTCAACGCATAATGTAGAGGGAGACATTTCCCGATAAACTCAGCCCATCCGGGGAGATCATTCACATCGATGAACAAACCGGTGAGGAAAACCGAAGGGAGAATGATCAGCGGAATGAAGGGGAACACGTGCCCCTCGTGTCGGGCGAAAGTTGAGATAAAAATGCCGAGCATCACCGAAACGATGGCCAGCAGCCAGATAACAACGAACAGAATGAGAATGGTTTCCTTGCTGTAATCCAGTTTAAAAAGCCAGAGCGACTCAAACAGAACTGCTGCGGCCTGGATTGTGGCGAGTCCCAGATAGCCTATTGTGTATCCACCAATAATTGAAGACTGCCGGTAACCGCTGATCAGCATCCTTTCAAGCGTTCCCCGCGTTCTTTCCTGTACTAATAATATAGCACATAAAATAAAACACAAAAAATGTAAGATGAAGGCGCTGATTGGAATCATAAGATCAGTTATCGGGAAAGGAGAAGAGAATGCATCAAAGAGCAGCTTCAAAAAATAGATGATGATTAACGGGGCAATAATAGACAGGGCCAGAAAACGCCGGTCGCCCTGCAACTGTTTTATCACACGTCTGGCTATAATAAGCGTATTCATTGTTTTTCTTTTTTACCGATAATCGACAGCACAATATCTTCCATATCATCGGGTTGAAGTTTGACGGATGTAATATGCTCATTCAAACCAAACCGATGTAATTCGGTTGCCAGGCTTTCAGGGTTCGAATCAATGATGCTTTCCCTCGTTACACCATTTTCGGAAATTAGTACGGTTGTCTTACCTCTTTCAAGGATTTTTAGCGGCGTATCAACAATCAGAATCTCTCCGCTTCTGAGGATGGCCACTTGATCGCAGAGTAATGCCTCCTCCATCAGGTGCGTACTGATGAATAATGTCACGCCGCTATTGGCCAGCTGACGGAACATCTTCCACAATTGCAATTTCAGGTGAGGATCAATGGCGGCGGTCGGCTCATCCAGAAAGACAATTTTCGGCTGATGAATGAGTGCGCAGCAAAGCGAAACTCTCTTTTTCATTCCACCCGAAAAATTACGCACAAGGTCATCGGCGCGATCTGTCAATTCGGCAAACGCAAGAATCTCGCCGGTCTTCCTTTCCAGATCGGGAATCTGCTGGGCGCTTCCGAAAAAGAGTATGTTCCTTTTTGCTGAAAGGTCATCGTATAAAGAAGGCGTCTGCGGCATATAACCAATTTGCATCCGAAGTTTCCATTTGTCACGGAGCGGATCCATACCCAACACTTTGACAATCCCTGAAGTTGGTTTCAGTGCGCCGACAAGTGCTTTAATCAATGTCGTTTTCCCTGCCCCGTTCGGACCAATCAAACCATAAATGGTCCCTTCCGGCACTTTGAGATGGATGTTTTTAAGTGCCTGGAGTTTTCCGTAATCCTTACAGAGGCTGTCGATTTCAACTGCATTTTGCATAGTCCAATTTTAATAATTTCTTTTGATTTAAAACTGTCTTTTTGATGCAACATTCGGGCTGATTTATAGTCTTTGGTCCATATATCTTTCAGTAACAATCATAGCTTTTGCGTAATGAAACATATACTCATCCATAAAATTGCAATCAGTCTGATCCTGATTCATCTCATCTCAAATACCTATTCACAAACGATTGAAAAGAAAACCTACCAGACCTCTTTTACAAAGACGGCTCCCGAAATTGACGGACTGATGAACGATTCCTGCTGGAACGCAGTCGCCTGGTGTGGCGATTTTATTCAATCCCAACCGTACGAAAACAAACCGCCCACCCAGCAAACTTCCTTTAAGATACTTTTCGATGATGATAACCTGTATGTATTTATCCGTGCTTTCGACACAGAACCGAAAAAGATAAGCCGCAGAATAGGGCGCAGGGATAATTTCGACGACGATCGTGTATCGATCCAGGTAGACAGTTATTACGATCAGCAAACAGCCTTCTCCTTCACCGCGATGGCTTCGGGTGCAAAAGGTGATGAAGCGGTAACCCAGGACGGGAACGACTGGGATGACAGCTGGAACCCGATCTGGTACCTGAAGACCTCCATTGATGACAAAGGGTGGTGCGCCGAAATGAAGATCCCATTCAGCCAGCTCCGGTTTGGGAAAAAGGCCGAACATGTTTGGGGTATACAGGTGATGCGACACATCTTCCGCCTGGAGGAACGCTCTACGTGGCAGTATATTCCGAAAGGTTCTCCCGGCATGGTTCATCTTTTTGGTGAATTACACGGCATTAACAATATTAAGCCCAAACGTCAGATTGAATTGCTGCCATATACGGTCGCACGCGTGGAACGGTTCGAAAAAGAGGCGGGTAATCCTTTCTTTACCGGGAAAAAGAGCGTCCTTTCTGCCGGTCTCGACGGGAAAGCAGCCATTACGAACGACCTTACACTCGACTTTTCGATCAACCCCGACTTCGGACAGGTGGAAGCCGATCCATCGGAAGTGAACCTCACCGCTTTTGAGACCTATTTTTCGGAGCGGCGCCCTTTCTTTGTCGAAGGGAAAAATATCTACCAGTTTCAACCTTCGAATACGATTGTGATCAACAACTTCAGCGCCGACAACCTGTTTTATTCGCGCAGGATCGGACGGTCGCCCCATAATTCTCCGAGCCTTTCGGATAACGAATTTGCCGATGTTCCTGAATCGTCGCATATTCTTGGCGCAATGAAGCTATCTGGCAAGACAAAAGACGGGTTGTCCATTGGTATATTGGAGAGCGTTACCGCCAATGAAAATGCGAAGATTGATGATGCCGGAACCCGCCGGAAAGAGTCGGTTGAGCCACTTACCAATTATTTTGTCGGACGTGTGCAAAAAGATTTTAACAAAGGGACAACCGTACTTGGGGGGATGATTACCGCAGTGAACAGGGATATCACCAACCCAGCGCTCGATTACCTTCCAACTGCCGCCTATACAGGTGGAATCGATTTCAACCACAACTGGAAAGAACGTACCTGGTATGTCGCCGGAAATGCAGAATTCAGTTTAGTGAAAGGAAAAGAAGCAGCGATGCTGAATATTCAGCAATCTTTTGCCCGGTATTACCAGCGCCCCGATGCAAATTATCTTTCGGTTGATTCTTCACTGACTTCCCTTTCGGGATATGGCGGGACCTTTAAATTCGGCAGGTTCAGCAAGAAGAAACTGCAATTTGAAACCAGTTTTACGGTGCGTTCACCGGGTCTGGAATTCAACGATATCGGGTATATGCGTTATTCGGATGTCATTCATCACGGCACCTGGGTGGCCTATTACCTGCGTGACCCTTTTTCGATCTTCAATAACTTCTTCCTGAATACCAATTACTGGATGTACTGGAATTTTTCGGGCAAGCTCCTGTCAACCTTTACCAATTTGAACTTTAATTCGCAGTTCAAAAACCGGTGGCGCATCAATGGTTCCTTCACGCGGATCAGCGAGAATACCTCGACGAGCTTGTTGCGTGGCGGTCCATCGTTTATCAAGCCGGGCGGTGCCGAACTGAATCTAAATGTTTCGACGGACCAATCGAAAAGAGCCTCATTTTACATGGGAAGCTACCATGGTTTGGGTGATGTGAAAAGTTACCGCGAACAGGAATACTGGATGGGTATAAATGTCAGGCCCATGAATGCGTTGTCCATCTCCTTTTCACCTACTTATAGTATATCGAACCGTCAGTTGCAATACGTTGATGTAAAACAAATCAACAATGATGCACGGTATCTGTTTGGAGAATTGAATCAAAAAACAGTGAGTTTCACCTTCAGGTTAAACTATACATTCAGCCCTGAACTCTCGCTCGAATACTACGGACAACCGTTTGTTTCGGCCGGAAAGTATACCAATTTTAAGCGGACAACCAATACGAATGCAGGCAGGTTTGCGGACAGGTATCACAATTTCGCTGCCGGTGAGATCAATTTTGATGCGACTGCCAATACCTATGCAATTGACGAGGATGCCAATGGTATCAATGATTATTCCTTCTCCAACCCTGATTTTAATTTCAGGCAGTTCCGGTCAAATCTTGTGATACGCTGGGAATATTTACCAGGTTCAACCCTGTTCCTTGTTTGGTCGCAGGGGCGGACGAGTTCCGATACGAACGGTTCGTTTGCCTACGGACAGGACATGAAAAACCTGTTTGGGGTTCAACCGCACAATGTATTTCTGGTGAAATTTTCCTACTGGTTCTCGCTATAAGAAGAACAATTAAACCTGTAATGGAGGTCCAACAACTTCCATATCGTGGTCGTGGAATATTTTAGCGCCTGCTTCGGGAGTTGGCGGTCCTGTTAAGGCTCCGAGCGTTCTGAAAAAATCCTCCATCTTGCCCGAAGGTTGAAATATAAAGAACATTTTCCCTTTATCTGTCAGTTGGGCAAAAGCATGCGGAACTTTTCGGGGCAGAAAGATCGTATCACCGGCTTTCAGATTGTGCCGGTCATCGCCAACCTGAAACAGGTACTCCCCACTCAGAATAAAGAAAATTTCATCCTGATTGGCATGAACATGAAGTGGCGGTCCCCCTTTTTCGTTTCCTGTATATTCAAAAACAGTCAGGTCGCCATTTGTGTCTTTTGAGGAGACTTTGATGTCGTTCGGACTGGTTCCGCCGAGCGCTGTTTTCTCGTTAAACCTGCTTTCGGTTGCTTTTACAACAAACCCTTTTTTAGCGCGCATAGCCTGCGGTTTCGAATCTTGCCCCATCGCAATTACCGGAATAACGGCAGCGGTTGTCAATAGAAAATTTCTTCTTTTCATTATTCGATATTTAGGAGTTCAACACAACGTTGAATAAGTGCCGATGCGGTACTTATTTAGACTCATTACGAATAACGATTCAGTAATGTTACACTTTCGCCTTAAATTCGGCGCTATTATGGATCGGGGGGTAAAATCTGCAAAAGGCTTTCAGATAGTCAATGAAATAAGCGGCTGGCTAATGGCCGGTTGCAGCCGGCACGTTAGTGCTAACTATTTGGTTCTATACATCTAATATTTAAGCTAACTCCGGATTATATTTAGAAAAGGGGACTGCCAGCCGCCAGCTACGTATAGCCGGCAGCAGTTATTTTAAAATCCGATTACCTATACCAGGACGTCACAGCACCTAAAAATTCTAATCTGATTCTAATTCCGAAGCTTATGATTAGAACCTTTTTTAAGATGAAGGAAGGTATAGCTTTATTTCGAAGTCATATAAAGTGTGTAAAAGGGGAACCAACTGTATGTTCTGTTTGGCAATGTCCAGGTTTGGTTTACAGGTATCCCTTTATTATTGACAACCTTGCGGACCCGTTGTCTTTCCTCTTCCCTGAAGTGAATAAAATTTGGCCTGTTTAGTTCGACGGCGGTTTTGATCTCATTAATGTCAGATAAAGCCAAATCATAAATGTTTCTCAGGTCTTTTTTTTTCATCGTCTTGAGTATTTAAGTATTTAGTTTTTGAGTGTTTTTAATCTGCCGATTCCGGTACAAATATAAATGCTTTGATTTAAGGTGCTTATTACATTTGCCTATAGTTATTAACATTTGACTTATACTTATCAGCATACGCATCGCAAAGGCTAAAAACGATCACCGTATCTTTCTAACTTTTCTTAATACCTATTTAATAGGAATAGCCATTCAGTTGTTACCCGTAAAAGGGAAAATATTTAAGAGAAATTGTTATTTGGAAATTTAGATTTAAGTAAGGGACTGATTCAGATGGCAGACAACGCATAAAGTAGCTGAAAACCAATAATATTTTAGTGGTAGATGGTCTGAAAATCGCTACGAAGGTAAGGTTTAGAAAATAAGGTTTTAAAACCTTATCCTGTTTTTTCGACCTACTATAGAACCAAATTCCGAAGTTATCTTATTTAAGGATTGACTCCAAAATCCTGAGGACACTGAAGTAGATTTTTCAATATATATTGGCCTTCATAAAATGAAAATATTGTGGTGTAGAAACTCCGAAGAGTTGTATGCTAGTGACCCCCAGTGCAGCTTGCGGAACTGGGGGAAATGAACATAACGCGGAAACAACCCGGTACGGGTTGAATCATTATTTACACCAAATATTTTTCATCAAAGTCAACACCATTCTCCTTTAGCAACCTGATAAACTCTTCCCGAAAATTTTCCCTTTTATGATGTTCCTGCTGATTCATCACATATTTTATTATTGTATCCTTTTCTCTGATCGACAGCGTGAATGCCCCATAACTTTCAGCCCAATTTGAAAACAACGGATAGATGCCCCTTTGTTTTATCCAAATCGAGCTTGAGACTTTGATATCCTTAACCAGGTCTGTCAAAGCAATTGTTGGGTGAAGGTCGCAGACAATATGAATATGGTCTTCAACTCCATTGATTCTGTAAAGCCGGCATTTTTTATTTTTTATTACTCCCCATATATATTTGAAAAGCTCCTCATTCCCTGAGTTATGTAATACTTTTTCACTGTTCCTGGTGTGAAAAGTAAGGTGGTAAAGGATTTGACGATAACTGGACATGATATAAAATTTATTGATAAATAATTTAATAATCTGAAATAGCCATGAGAGTTAACTTCTCGCAAACCAAAGTAATTATATGGCGATTGGCTTCGCTTATTTTTAATTAGCTTCGCTGATCTTCGATTCCATATGACCAATAAAAAACAAATTAATTACAAATGAAAGTTACAAAATATTGTGCAATAATTACAAGGTGATATTTCGTTGAATAACATTTAATTCAACTCGTTTCGGGTTGCGGTTCAGTAGTTGTGCGAAACCCCCAATAAAAATTGGAGGTCATTAATATTTATGCACCTTCGGTGGAATTATTACGACATCAGGCAGATTAAATCCTTATCGTTTGGGAAATTACATTTTAAATTCCTGGATAATTAAATCCATAGATTATCTTTCTTGAAGTTTGATTCCAAAATCGAGGGTGCTCAGCAGAGAACAAATTAGCTATACAAAACAACCTTATTGCCTTATTCTTTGAATATTAAACTATTATTTAGTTCCCGGTTTTATAAGGCTTATTTTTCAGAAACAGACTCTTTTGGGGTATAAAAGAAAAACTCTTCGGTTGGTCTGACGGTTATTTGTCCGCTTTGTCCGTTACCTGCCCAGCCCATTGCGGACGGTCCATGCTGCCCCGAAGTCCCGCTGCTGCCATTTGGGTTTCCATTCCCTCCGGAACCACCATTACCGCCGCTGCCGCCATTCCCGTTCATCCCTCCCGAACCGCCTTCGCTATGGGCCACAAACAGCTGCTGATAGGGTAGGGCATCGTCCGTAAAATAGAGCGTGATGTTCCCGCCATATCCGCCTTCGCCGCCTAACCCTCCGGCGCCGCCATGACCACCATCGCCACCGTCCTCACCAGGACCCTGAACCTCGACACTCACATTAACGTCAATCTCCACGTCAACTATCACAACTTCATCAACCTCTACATCTTCATCGACTTCAACCTGTTTTCCGTCAGCATTGGTTACTGTCTTCTTTTGCTTTTTGGTTACTTTTTTCGTGACTGGCTTCTGAACGATTTTTTTCTCCGTCCGCGTTTCGGTCCATTTACGGCCATCGCTGCCGGAGGATCCGTTACCACCATTTCCGCCCGATCCACCCGTGCCACCTGAACCGCCCTGTGAATAAACAGTCAGACTGCCCCCATCCGGATTAACCAGGTAGCGATACTCTTCGCCGGTAAAACTGTTTTGAGCATAGACATACAGCAAATCGCAGTTTAGAACCGAGTCGCGGTAGAGGTCAACCCAGACACCCAGATCGGGTCCGTCCGATCCGAATCCCCCATTTTGCCCGTTTCCGCCATTGCTGCCCGGAAAACCGGAACTGCCGCTGGTGCCCGAAAAGCCCGACATCCCTGAACTCCCGCTGCATTGAAGTTCGTACGCATGTTTATAATCGAGCTGTACCGAAAAAGTGTCGGTGACCGATCTGTTTTGCAACGACCGGATAACTAATGATGCGCGGTGCGAATCGATTTTCATAAAGTCGGGATCAATCGTAAATTTCCCGTTCCTCCATGAGCCGCCCTTTGTATAAAACCGAAAATGAGCCGATTCTTTGCTGTTTCTTAAATTGTTATAAATCCTTTTATCCCCGTTGTTAAACTCGGCTACCAGTTCGCCTTTGATCTGACTTCCCGGAGATTTATCAAATGCCACCGTTGGGCGGTACTTAATTTTGGTTTCGTAATTCAGCGGCAGCAAAAGTTCCTTTGCCTTTTCAGGCTGTTTACGCGGCCAGGCTTTGATGCCGATGTATTTTCCTTTTGGTGGTGCAAGCTCTTCGTTCACCAGAATGCGTCCGCCAAAATCGGCTCCTCCCGAAACCTCCACTTTATAATTCCACCACCAGACCGAACCGCCGTCGAACCCGACCGTCTTCTTTACCTTCCCGTTTTTGTAATAGGAGACAATGCCAATATGAAACGATTCGCCCGGCAGGATCAATTGCTGATTGTCGAACACCACCTGTATGGAATCGATTTTGGGTACAAAAAGAGCACCCGCGGCAGGCGTGCACATTCCGGACAAAAGGAAAGAAAGTAATGCAATCAGAAACTGATAAATTTTCATTGTAATCTGAAGTTATAAAAGCTGGTTTACAGGTACAGGAATTAAGTGATCGTATTTAATCCAAAAATAATCAATCTATGATAAGGTCTCTTATAAATAATGATGTTGTTAAACACCAAATCAGTTGCGTCGGGGTAATGAAAGAAATAAGGATTTGTTGTTTTGGCAGATGCGCTTGCGGATGGGGTTTATAGATGAGGAAACAATATAAGAATCAAATGTCCTTAGTAAAAAAATCTGCCATTAGCGGGACGATAACTTTCGGGGCGATAGGATTCTGATAATCGAGTTTACGAAAGGGAACAGGTGTCTTTATTCAGTCAGAATTAGGATTTGTAGGATTTATGGATTATTGGATTTCTTCGTTTTTGTCCTGGCATCCTTTAATTTGTCAGAATTAGGATTTGTAGGATTTATGAATTATTGGATTTCTTCGTTTTTGTCCTGGCATCCTTCAATCAGTCAGAATTAGGATTTGTAGGATTTATGGATTATTGGATTTCTTCGTTTTACATCCTATCATCCTTTAATCAGTCAGAATTAGGATTTGTAGGATTTATGGATTATTGGATTTCTTCGTTTTAAATCCTATCATTCTATACTCAGTCAGAATTAGGATTTGTAGGATTTATGGATTGTTGGATTTCTTCGTTTTTGTCCTCGCATTCTTCAATCAGTCAGAATTAGGATTTGTAGGATTTATGGATTATCGGATTTCTTCGTTTTACATCCTATCATTCTTTAATCAGTCAGAATTAGGATTTGTAGGATTTATGGATTATTGGATTTCTTTGTGTTTCATCCTGTCATTCTTTAATTTATCAGAATTAGGATTTGTAGGATTTATGGATTATTGGATTTCTTCGTTTTTGTCCTGGCATCCTTCAATCAGTGAGAATTAGGATTTGTAGGATTTATGAATTATTGGATTTCTTCGTTTTTGTCCTGGCATCCTTCAATCAGTCAGAATTAGGATTTGTAGGATTTATGGATTATTGGATTTCTTCGTTTTACATCCTATCATCCTTTAATCAGTCAGAATTAGGATTTGTAGGATTTATGGATTATTGGATTTCTTTGTGTTTCATCCTTTCATTCTTTAATCAGTCAGAATTAGGATTTGTAGGATTTATGGATTATTGGATTTCTTCGTTTTTGTCCTGGCATCCTTTAATCAGTCAGAATTAGGATTTGTAGGATTTATGGTTTATTGGATTTCTTCGTTTTTGTCCTGGCATCCTTTAATCTTGAAATCCTAGTTCAGACATTTTAACTCCGAATCCGATGTTCAGAACCACGAGACCGATGCTTTGAACTCCGAAGCCGAAGTTCCGAACTCCGAAACCGATGCTTTGAACTCCGAAGCCGAAGTTCCGAACTCCGAAACCGATGCTTTGAACTCCGAAACCGAGGTTCTGAACTCCGAAACCGAAGTTCGGAACTCCGAATCCGATGCTTTGAACTCCGAAACCGGAGTTCCGAACTCCGAATCCGAAGTTCCGAACAACAAAATTGCCCTTCCAATGTCTACCGGAAGGGCAATTTAAATTTTCGAAGTATCCGTCACCTATTTTGTATCTGTAGGACCTTTTTTAGTGTACCCGGGAAAACGTGCTCTCAGATCTTCATAGATTGTTTTCATCCCAGGTTCGCCAGCTTTGGCAGCCGCTTTAACAGCATTATAGAAGATGCGTGATGCTGCGTAGGCCTCGCTACCTGCCTGCAGGGTGGTATCATCTAATTTTTCAACCAGTTGCTGCAAAGGTATCAGAACTTTGCTGAGTTCAGTAACAGCAATTACATCCTTTTCGAACTCACCCATATCGAGAAATCCGGGAATCACTCTTGGGTTCTGCTTGGCATACTCGAGGTTCTTACTCACGAATGCCACCGTTTTATCTCCCATTTTTGGATTTACCTGTCTTTCTTCTTGTGTAAGGTTAATCATCTCCGGCAGGTTTTGGATAATTACCTTAATGGCCTCATTAATATTGGTAGTGGCCTCTTCACTAATAGTAACTGAAACTTTGTTGTCCATAATTTGAAAATTTTGGTTGTTGATATTATGAATTATTCCAATTGTTGTGATTTCTTTTCCGGAGTTCAAAAAGGATCCTTATTTACTGAGATAAGCCTGAATTTTTCCAAATAATCCCATGCCCCATGCCTGGGCGCTTTGCATCGATTCCCCGGCAATCAACGGGGTTTTTTCGGCGAGCTTTTTGCCGGTAGGTGATTCATAAAAAGCAATAATTGCCTGTACTTCGTCCTGCGTAAAATGTTTTTTGTAAACGGGGATCAGTTGTTTGTTGAGTTCGGCTACCTCCACATCGTATACATCTTTCTTTACTGCGGCCCATTGCTCATCGGTCACGCCGGGTTTAACAGATTTAAACTGCATCACAATTTGTGAAAACATGGCATCGGCCGAGCCGTTCAACTGCTGCATTTTAACGATGTCGGCATCGAAGGAATCGGCTTGCGCTTTTACGGTAACAGCAGCGACCAACAGCACTGCAAGACAAATCAGACTGCGAATGTTGAGAATTTTCATAGGATCAGTGTTTTAAAATTATG
>Ga0209724_1001310_pt1 | contig 22785 bp, 26 predicted proteins | sample grotaG_FD_184143 | JGI IMG/M metagenome (GOLD analysis project Ga0209724, IMG submission 184143) | Glacier valley bacterial and archeal communities from Borup Fiord, Nunavut, Canada, to study Microbial Dark Matter (Phase II) -... | ecosystem: Environmental > Aquatic > Freshwater > Ice > Glacier ...
AACAACAAGGTACAATTAGCAAAACGAAGAGCCAGAGGTTATAGAAATATTGAGAACTTTATTAACATGATTTACTTCTTGACTTCTAAACTCAAATTTAATTACCCACAATATCCGTTATAGAGCCAAGGTTTTTCCTATTCCTGTTGTCACTTGCTTTGCCGCGTTATTGCTTACTCTATACCCCAGGCGATGAGACAGCTATTCCCGCCCGAAATAATTAAAAACAGCGCAGAAAATTATTTCAATACGCAAAGCACTGCAAGCAAGGCAGTGTATCTTATGCTACTGGCTACACTACTGATATTTTTGTTATTACTGCCTGTTATTACGGTTGATATTACCACGCAAAGCAATGGAGTAATCCGTTCGCGCTACGATGATAATATCCTGCAATCGGGAGTTTACGGAGAAGTAACACTTGCAAACATCTCAGAGAACCTGACTGTAGCACAAGGCGATACCCTTCTTGTAATCAATACCCAAAAAACAGATGAACAGATCAATTATTACCAACTTCAGATCGATGAAGAAACGATTCATTTGAATGATCTGGCTTTATTACTTGGAAATAGTCAGTCTCAATTGGCTTCTACGCTATTTCGACAAGAATCTGCCGGTTATCAGGGTAAATTAGAAGAACAGAAAGTAAAAATGTCGCAGGTTGAAAAGGAGTTTGTCCTCGCAGAGACATTATATGAGAAAAAGGTAATCCCCAAAATGGAATATGAAGCGAAAAAGAATAATCGCGAATATGAAATAAGCCGTTACAACAACATCGGTGAACAGCAAAAACTGACGTGGCAAACAAGATTTACAGAACTCAGGACTAAAATTGAAGGTTTAAAATCGAATATCGAGCAATTGCAACGCGAAAAGCAACAATACATCATTACTGCACCAATAGCGGGTACAATTACAGGTTATACCGGGGTGAAGAAAGGCAATTTCATTGTTCCGAATCAGCAAATCGGACGTATTTCGCCTGATAATGAATTGTTAGTCGAATGTTATATCAGCCCATCGAATATTGGATTGATACAGCAAGATATGAATGTCAGTTTTCAGTTTCATTCGTTCAATTACAATCAATGGGGAATCGGCTCCGGAAAAGTTATTGAATTGTCCAACAACGTTATCAGCATCAACGACCAACCCTACTTTAAAGTCAGGTGCAGCCTCGATCAGAGTTATCTTTCATTAAAAAACGGGTATAAAGGTTATCTTAAAAAAGGAATGACTTTAACTGGCCGGTTTATGATAACAAAACGTAGCCTATTCCAGTTACTCTACGATAAAACCGACAATTGGCTTAACCCTAAAATTACCGAAAATGAACGTTAAAGTTAAGCAACGCGATATTACCGATTGCGGAGCCGCTTGTCTGGCTTCTATCGCAGCACACTATAAACTTGGACTACCTGTTTCGCGAATCCGTCAAATTGCAGGAACAGACCAGAAAGGGACAAATGCCTGGGGAATGGTAAAAGCAGCAGAAAAAATGGGATTCTCTGCCAAGGGCGTTAAAGGAAACGTCGAGGCACTACCCAATGTCCCTCTACCTGCTATTGCTCATGTTGTTGTGAAGAAAATACTACAGCATTACGTTGTACTTTATCACATTAAAGATGGAAGCGTAAATTATATGGATCCATCTGATGGTTTAATGCACAAGGAGACGGTGGAAGTATTTGCAGAAATGTGGAGCGGAGTTTTGATATTACTTGCACCCGGCAATGACTTTATTCCCCGAAATGAAAAAATATCGAATATTCAGCGGTTCATTTTTCTGTTAAAACCACACCGTAGCATTTTAGTGCAATCGCTGCTCGGTGCAATTTTGTATACCGTATTAGGGCTTTCAACTTCAATCTACATTCAGAAAATAACCGATTATGTATTGGTCGACCGAAACATGAAACTGCTCAACCTGCTAAGTGTTGGGATGATCGCGATTCTATTGATCCAACTCTTTATTGGCACAGCAAAGAGTGTATTCATCATGAAAACCGGGCAGAAGATTGATTTACGGTTGATACTTGGTTATTATAAACACCTGCTTACACTACCTCAACGATTCTTCGACACCATGCGGGTGGGCGAAATCATCTCGCGGATTAATGACGCCGTAAAGATCAGGGCATTTATTAACGACACTGCCATATCACTGCTTGTCAATCTGTTTATCGTATTCTTTTCGTTTGCATTAATGTTTTTATATAGCTGGAAACTCGCGTTGATTATATTGACAATCGTCCCTTTCTATGCCATTGTTTACAACATTACCAACCGGGTGAACAAGAAACGTGAACGGAAACTTATGGAGAATTCCGCAGAGTTGGAGAGTCAATTGGTTGAATCGCTGAATTCGGTAAGGACAATAAAAGAGTTTGGTCTTGAATCGTACTCGAACATGAAAACAGAGTTGCGTTTTGTTGAACTCCTCCGGACTGTTTACAAATCGGGGCTTAACGCAATATTTTCCGGTACAAGCACCGAATTTCTGAGTCGTATTTATACCATTATCCTGCTTTGGGTAGGCTGTTACTTTGTGGTCGACAATACGATCACACCGGGAGAATTGCTCTCGTTTTATGCCATTCTGGGGTATTTTACTTCACCTGCAGCAAGCCTCATCGGGATGAATAAGTCGATACAAAATGCACTCATTGCTGCCGACCGTCTTTTTGAGATCATGGATCTTGAGCATGAAGATGAAGAAAACAAAATGGATTTATCACCCGATAAAGCTGGCGAAATCATATTCACTAATATCTCCTTTACCTATGGAACACGAACCGAGGTATTCGAGAATTTCAATTTCACAGTCCGGAAAGGGCAAATTACAGCTGTGATTGGCGAAAGCGGTTCGGGTAAAACCACACTTGTTGCACTTATGCAGAAACTCTATCCGCTGAATGGTGGTTCCATCTCCATTGGTGGATATAACATCTCCCATATCACTTCTGAGAGCCTTCGAAGCATTGTGGGAGTAGTTCCACAGAAGCTCGATCTGTTTGCAGGCAATATCGTCGACAATATTGCCGTAGGCGAATTCCACCCAAATATTGAACGCATTATCGAAATATGCAAGACATTGGGAATGTTGGGATTTATTGAAAAAATGCCTGCGGGACTCAACACTTATATCGGCGAAAATGGGGCGACACTCTCTGGCGGACAAAAGCAACGCATTGCCATTGCAAGGGCGCTCTACCGCAATCCCGAAATACTTGTTTTTGATGAGGCTACCTCTTCGCTCGATTCGGAATCGGAATATTTTGTGCAGGAGGCAATTAACCAGATGAAAGCTGAATGCAAAACTGTGATTGTGATTGCTCACCGACTGAGCACGGTTGTTAATGCAGATAAGATAGCGGTACTCGAAAACGGTAAGTTGATCGAAGAAGGGAGCCACACCGAATTGTGGGAGACAAAAGGAAAATATTACCAGATGTGGCAAAAACAGCTACCTAAATTTAGTAACCTTAAACATTCAGATTTTATAACCAACTTAAATATAGAATAATATGAATCTAATCCATCAATTTGAAAGAATAAAGAAGATCAACCGATTAATTAAATCGGCCAATACGGGTTCACCAAAAGAGTTTGCCGATGAGCTGGGTATTAGCGAAAGTCATTTGTATCGGTATATCGAAGAACTTAACGAAATGGGAATCCCTATTCATTACAGCCGCACACGAAAGACTTACTATTACGAAAACAATACAGAGCTTTCGCTCAGTTATTCCATGAAGATAATTTCTGAAAATGGGGCAAAAGAAATCATCGGAGGATATAAAATAATTCCTTCCCTACTTTTTTATGAGAGTGTACACATGTTACTTTGACATTGTAACGTTACGCGTGCCAAACCTTGTAGCACGATAAAGAAAGCGGGGATTAATTTTATGAAAAAGTTTAATGAATTTGTATTATGAAAGAATTACAAAAAAATGAGTTAATGGAAATTGATGGTGGATTTCCACCACTTATTCTGATTGGATGGGGAGCAATGTTGCTATGTGATGCAATAACTCTTGGTATGGGGTATGGTTATTATCAAAATAGATAGCCATGGAAAACACAAATAACAACATAATGAAGGAGATGTCCTCTAATGAATTACAAAGTATTAATGGTGGATCTCTAATTGCCTTTGCAGGTCTTTTAATCGCGGGGTTTGCTTTAGGTTATCAGATAGGCAAAAGTGCAGCTGAAAGAGCAAGAGTGTAATAATTAAACAAACAAAACACCAACATTGGAAAGGCTAGTGTTGGTGTTTAATAATATAAAAAATTAATAATATGGAATACAATAATCACTTTTTATATAAGAGATTAATATTATTTGGATTCATTATTCTTATATCCTTCTACCTTGGTTTTATAATAGGTAAAAATGCGGCGCAACGCGAAAGACAAAACACTCAGATTCAAAAATAGGCAAGAAAAACAATACTTGACATCTATGAAAAAGCATTCATTCTGGTTTATTGCCACTTGTATAATAAGTATTCCATTTGCGCTATTTTATCTTTATCAATTTGGATACGACCTTACTGATAAGGCATTTAGAATTTCTGCATTAAAAAACAACCTCGAACAACAAACAATCTCAGGTCATTACATTAATTACTCAGGAATAATTGTTCCCGTCATAATTGTTTTACTTATACTCATTATTACATACAACTATAAAAAACAATCAAAATCATTACCATGATGATATGGAACAAGCATGATTTAACAAATATTTGTGGAAGATTCATTGCACATAGCTTCTTTAGTTAAGCAACTTTCTAAGATGTTGCATTACTTATTTTTTCTACTCATAAGAATCTGTTTAATAATCACCTTGATGATTAAAAGAGCAAAATCACAAATTATTAAATCTGTATAAGGAGGAGCTCAAAATGCTCCTTCTTATTTTATTGAACGCAAATAACCTTACCCAACTATTCTCCATTTCGGATGCATCGCTTTATCGTTTAATTGATACGCTCAAAGAAATGGGCGCACCTATTGAGTTTAGTGTAATCCGCCAGAGTTATACTTATTCAAGCGAGGTGAATTTTATGTGCGGCTTCTTCTTGAAAGAATTATCGCGCAACGAAATACAAAAAGTAAATGGCGGCTTTCAAAATCTGGCTTTTTTATTGAATTTTAATGATAATAATTCCCTCACTCTCAGAATTTGAGAGTGGGCACGCGTTACTTTGATATTGTAACGTTACGCGTGCCAAACCTTGTAGCACGATAAAGAAAGCAGGGATTAATTTTATGAAAAAGTTTAATACATTTGAATTATGAAAGAATTAAATGAAATGGAATTGAGAGAAGTGGATGGTGGGTTTATGAACCCTACCCTACAAATGCAAATATGGATACTTGATTTTTGTGCAGGTTTTATGGATGGCTATAATGAAAGTAAACGCTAAATTTAATATTATGAAAAACTTAGTTGAATTATCAAAAGAAGAAGCAATCCAGATTGAAGGTGGAAGTTTTTATTCCGTTGGCCATTATATCGGTTCATGGTGGGCTAACGAAGTGGACTTTTTCCACGGAGTATACGATGCATTATAATAATCAAAAAAAACATAATTATCATGAAAAGTTTTGAATTAATTTCTTTAGATACGATATCTCTAAAAGAAGTAAATGGAGGAAATCAACAATCCTATGAATTTGGCCAAGAGGTGGGCACAATAATACGCAAACTTGCTAGTTTTTGGTGGCTCGCTATTTGATTTTGCATTTATAAAATAGGGCTGTCTAAAAAAACCAAGACAGCCTTATTTTACTAATTATGCATTTCTACCTAATACTAATATCGTGTCATATGTTTAAAGATTTTTTTACAGTATCTGAATGAATTAAATGCTAAAAGATTTTTATTTGTTTCTTACATATCCAAAATTCAATGATCCACCTATCTCATTGAGTTTAAGAAAGTCCATTTTACTGACTGCTAAGATGATTTTGTTCTATTTTGGGTTGGCTATCCTGACTACGGTTTTGTTCCATTCGATTTTAAAATATTTGGATTTATTCCCTAAAACGGGATTAAGACTAACCGAGATACCATTATCTTTCAAGTTGGTTTTTTTTATTCCAATTCTTGAGGAAACAGTTTTCAGACTTTCCTTGAAATTTTCAAAGCAAAATCTATTTCTGTCATTAGCAGCTTTGCATTTTACGCTTTTTTATCACTCATACAGCCTGTTTATCCTTATTATCATCTCATTAACGATAGCTTTGATACCTTATATGAGGCTGATTCCAGTAGCATTTTATACAAGATTGGGATTAATCTGGAAGAAATACTTCCCGCTCATTTATTATGGATTAGCTATATGTTTTGGATTAGTACATCTGTCAAATTTTCAAAACTTAAGAATAGTACACTACCTTGTTTTCCCGTTGATTGTTTCAAATCAAATTATTATGGGATTGATTTTCGGTTATGTGAGAGTTACTTTTAAGAATGGATTTATTTATAGTGTTTTGCTTCACTTTCTGATCAATTTACCGCTTATATGGCTTGCTCATCAGTGATGATTTTCGATTTTAAAGGTGATCAACAATTTATTCAATTCAATAAAAAATGAAAGGTTTTCCCTTAACTGTATTTCTACTATTGCTGTTCATATCTTTAAATGCACAAACAATTATCATATCCGGTAAAATAGTTGATGCAGAAACGGCCAATCCTTTGCCTTATGCAAATATTCAACTCGAAGAGACTGGTATTGGAACGATAAGTCAATTATCCGGAGCGTTTAGTCTGAAAATTCCGGTCAAAGATGTTGATAAAATGTTGTCGGTTTCATTTATGGGATATAAAATATCAAAAATGCCTGTCGCTAACCTCCGGGGAATCAGCAATACAATTAAATTATCAAAAGAGGAATTTGTATTAGGTGATATAATTATCATGCCCGATAGTACGTTGCTTACGCTTCTTAAAAGGGCATATTTGAAAATTCCGGATAATTACCCGATGCATCCTTCAAAACAAAAAGGTTTTTATCGCGAAACGGCCAAATATTCTGAAAATAGATATTTGTATTTCTCAGAAGCTGTGATCGAAAATTATAAAAGCTCCTACAAATCGAGTTCTGATAATGGTCAGGTAAAGATTTTAAAATCAATAACCAATGAATTTCCAGATATGGCTTCGATTGGATTCCGGTTTTATCAAGGTATTTTCATGGCTAACGAAGGTGATTTTGTGAAGAAGAATGCAGATTTCATAAATCCGCGTCACTTTAAAAATTATGAATATTCATTGTCCGGCATTACAAAATATCAGAATAATGAGGTGTATGTTATTAGTTTTGACACAAAGGATGATTCACTGAAGGGTAGTGAAAAGGGAAAAATATTTATCGAAAAATCATCACTTGCTTACATTGCCTTCGAAATTAAAGACACAGAAAGAGGAATTTTTCTTTACAATAAATCACACATTGGAACGCCAAAAGTGACAAAGGCGGAAAGTTCAGCGGAGTATATAAAATTCAGAGATAAGTGGCACCTAAAGCATGTTGTTTTCAAGGAAGTTATTGCCCATAAAGGAAAAGACTTACAGGTTAATGGCGAGTATATTTCGACGGCTATATTTACGGATCTTGTAAATCCGATTCCTTTGGGAGATCAGATAAATTACAGTGATTTTTTCTCGGAAAAAGCGAAAGATTTTTATTCCGAAGACTATTGGGAAGAATACAATGTCCTTGAAAGAGACAGTACGCTTGGCAAACAAATTAAACTGCTTTACAGTATTGAGCAATCGAAAAGATTGCTGACTGAAAACACCAAATTTAAAAAGATTAACAACGCACGCAAAGTTCTTTCCAAATTCAATAACAGGTTCGGTTTGTGTTTCATGCCCGTTAATGGAGATGAAGGTTTATATGCTGTTTCCTATAAAAATTCAGGAAAAACAATCAGTTTAAACGAACATCTTAAGCCATTCGAAAATATTCTGTGTTTGAATGCGCAACTTGATTATAATCTGAATAATAAATGGGCATTAAATTTTTCTGTTTCCGGAAAATCGAATACGACTTTAAAAACTAAATCTTATGACCTTGGGGCTTCCTACCGAATGTTATTGAACCTTACGACTAAACCTTTAATTTTAGATCTTTCATTAAGGTATTCGTTCAATAAATTTTCCCGCAACTTTTCAAATTACACGAACAACACAAGTTTTAAAATGGGAAATAAAACGATTGATGCAGAATCGCTGAGATTTGGTATTGGCTATAATACGAATGGTTTATTGCCACAATTAGGCTTGACCTATCAACTCAAAAACAAACTATGGCTGTATGCATCCACTGGATATTATCTGCCCATGAATACAAACCATAAGTTGTATGTTTCTGAAAAATCAGGATTTTTCCTGACCCGGAAATGCTCCGACATCAAACTATCAGATAGTTCACTGCAAGTGACTTATAACGGGTCTCCCACTACAGTTAGTCATGTAAATTTCGAAAATTACAATGCGAAATTGGGGGTCGTCATTAAATTCTAATGTCACCAATTTTTAATTATTAATGGCGGTAAAAAATCATTTTTCTTACCCCAAATAATTGATCAGCTCCAATAATGATTTTTAAAAGTATTTATTGAGGAATTTAACAAATTCAACGATTCTTTCCCTGATTAAGATAAATTTGCAATATAAATAGACCACGCTTTAAAATGGTGGATTGTTTATTAATAACCAGGCGAAAAGGAGAAGAACATTTTTTAAAACCTTTAAACAATATGATTGTAAATTACATTAGTTGGAATGTCGACCCGGAGATTTTTAACCTGTTTGGAATTTCACTTCGATATTACGGAGTATTGTTTGTTGGCGGATTGGTCTTTTGTGTTTACGTTCTGAAGGGAATTTTCAGGAATGAAAACATTCCGCCTGACTACCTCGATAAATTAACAGTTTACGGATTTATTGGGATATTTGTTGGCGCACGATTGGGTCATTGCTTGTTTTATGAACCATCCTATTATCTTAACAATCCATTGGAAATAATTTTACCCATTCAGCCCACCATGGACGGCGGATATAAATTCATTGGCTACCAGGGATTGGCAAGCCATGGCGGTTCTGTCGGATTGATTATTGCCTTGATTTTATATTCGAAAAAGACAAAAGAACCGATCCTTAAAACGCTCGATCTGATTGCAATTGTTGCGCCGCTGGGTGCCTGTTTTATACGATTGGGCAACCTGATGAACTCCGAAATTGTTGGAATTCCTGCAAATGTTCCCTGGGCTTTTATTTTTGTGCGTGAGGATAATTTACCACGACATCCCGGGCAACTCTATGAGGCAATCACCTACTTAATGGTTTTCGGACTGATGTATTATTTATACCGGACGAAACGCGAAAAATTACAAAACGGATTCTTTTTTGGATTGGTAATCACCCTGATTTTTGTGGCCCGATTTTTTATCGAGTTTATCAAAGAAAAGCAGGTGCCGTTTGAAGCGCAAATGCAACTCGATATGGGACAATTATTAAGCCTCCCATTTATTGCGATTGGGATCGTATTTATTATTTATGGAATCGTAAAAACAAAAGAAGCGAATCCGTTAATTAACGAGAATAAATAAGTGACCTGTTTCCATATTTAAGGTTTCTTTAAAATAGCAAATGAGAATGCCACCAAATCTCCAAGTCACAAAAACCCACCAAACCTCATAATTAAAGATTTAGCTTTGGTGGAATTTGGCGTTTTTGTGTTTTGGTGGCAATTTTTTTCCATCGTCGCTAACTTGAAATATTGAAATACGACATTTCACCGTTTCCATTACTTAAATGATAGTTCGGATCCCACGAAATGAAACCGCGGGAATAAATAAGCGATTAAAAAATCGCCTGACCCGCATGATTTTGATCGCAGATTTCAATTTGAAAACAACAATTCTTGTTGCAATATTTGTCGAAACATAAAATTCGCCCAACAAACATTCAAATAGATGGACAAAATATTTGTTTTTATGTTTTTAATGGGTTCCTTTGAAATAGAAACAATCGTTTGGTACAATAAAACTCAAATGATGCACAAAATTGCAAATACAATAGAGGCTTTTGTACCGTAAATTGGGATTCATCAAGAAGGACAAAATTTCGTGCATCAACATCATTAGCAATCGAATCATCGAAATAAAACCAACTAATATGACTAACTATTTAAAAATCGGAATCTTACTGTCTGGATTATTGATTTTTGTACTTGGGTGTAGTGAAAAAATCGAAATTAAACAGGAATCGAAAATTCTGAATTCGTTCAGCATGAATATCAATGATCAAATATGGCAACCATCTGTAATCGGAAACGATTCATGCTCGGTAGCCCTTCGGTGTGAAATGTCGACAGTTGACGAAGAAATAACCTTTTATACAATTACAGCTTACAAAGATTCGCAATCAAAAGCGAACGCTGAAAGTGAAAACATCTTTATGTTACAAATTATGGATGTAAGTGGTGCCGGCTCCTATCCTATTTCCGATCCTTATGGCGATTTCAAGTCATATGCAAGGTTTGTAAAAAAAGATTCCGGTAATCATCGGATATATGATAATAGCACAACCATTGGATCGTCTGTGGTAAAAATTGAGGAAATGATCCCCAAAAGTGGTTCAGTTTTGATTGGCATTAAAGGTTCGTTTTCAGGAGTACTATATAATAAGGCCAATCCGAAAGATTCGATTGTAATTGATAATTGTCTCTTTAATTTGAAAAAACTAAACCGGAATAATTTTTGCCAATGTGCCGAATAAGGATTTTCACGAATCCATGCATTTTATAGATCTGGTTAAGATGGTTTTTAAAATATGAAATCTCAATTGATATAAAAATACAGCAAATAGAGATTGTTGCCTGCGTAGAGACGGACGGCCGTCCGTCTCTACATCATTCACAATTCCGTCTCCTACATCATTCGCCATATTAGCCCAGATTCCAATCCCAAAACCGACAATCCTTGTTGCAATCCGTGTCAAAATAGATATTAGTCAAAAAACATTCAAATAGATGGATAAAATGTTTGTTTTTATGTTTTTTAATGGGTTCCTTTGGTAATATTGAAGTTAATGCAAATCAATATTATTAATCAAAGCCTGAAGAAACTAATATTCTCTTTTTATGAATGAAGTAAATGAACTTATTAAAGGGGCAGAAACATTTTTTGAGAAAAAACAATATAAGGAAATCATCAGCTTATTGTCTGATACAGTATTAAACAAACACAATAATGCTGACTTGTACGCTTGGCGAGCTTGGGCACATAACAGACTAAAAGAAGCTGATTTGGCTTTTAATTATTCCGAAAAAGCTATCATTGCAAACCCGGATAACTCTTTTGGCTTTCAACAACGAGGAAGTGCTTGGTTCGCGAGAAAGGATTATGATAAAGCCCTTGACGACTATGATATGGCTATATGGTTAAAAAATGATGATGCCGTTAGTTATTTAAATAAAGGTAACGTACTTCACAAACAAGGGCATTTTAACATTGCAGTTTTAAATTTCAATAAGGCTATCGAATTAAATAATGATTTTTCAAATGCATATAGTTCAAGAGGTAATACTTTCAGTAGTTTAAAATATTATGACAAAGCAATTGCCGATTATGATAAAGCAATTGAGTTAAACAATGCTGATTCATCTTCTTATAATAACAGAGGTATTATATTTGCTGAAAGAAAAGAATATGACAAAGCCATTTCCGATTATAGTATGTCTATTGAATTAAATCCGCAGGAGACTAATGCTTATAATAATAGAGGAGTTACATGGGCTGATAAAGGAGAATACGACAAAGCTATTGCGGATTATGATATGGCGCTTAATTTAGAACCCGATTATGCGCTTGCATTCAGCAACAGAGGTAAAGCATTTTATGCATTAGGTGATTTCAAAAAGGCAATTGAAAATTTTCAAAAAGCAATTAAGATTGACGAAAGTTTAAATTATTTAGAAAAAGATATCAAATTAGCTAAAGAAAAGCTGGAAGAAATAATTTCTCTTGAGAATACTAAAGCAGAGCCAAAAGATAAAGAGGAAAAATTAAAGATTGAAAAAGATATAGAGTCACTAATTAATACCATTAGAAAGCTTTCAAAATCGGAGGTGAAAACGGTGGTACATTACACAAAGGTATTTGTTGCTGACATCTATGTTAAAAACATTGGATCTAAGATGCATTACAGCAATGCCATTTATATGAATGACCCCATGGAGGGCAAAGCATTTTTCAACTATTTAAATGATGAAAAAATTAGAACAGCCTATCTTAATGGAGAAAAAAGAACGGAAACAAGTGTTTACCTTGGTTCATTTCTTCCAGCAGAAGAGAACGATGGAGAAATCTCACATGAAGATGAATTGGTAATGTGGCGTACATATGGAAAAGATGAAAATGGGAAAGAAGCTTCAGGCTGTAGTGTGGTTTTAAGCAGCGATTTTTTTAAAATAAAAACAATCAATCAAGAAGAATCAACAACGGTTGATATATCTGAGGATTTGTTAAATGTGATCTATTTAAAGAATCTTAAACATGATAAAAAAGTAACCAATGATCCGAAAGAAAAAATCGAACCTGCAATTGAATCATTGAAGGAACAGTTAAAACGATTCATTGAATTAAGGGATAACTATCAATCAAAGGATGATTTTTATAAGGATATTGAAAATTCCATATTTAAACAATTGTCCACAATCAGTTATTTGTTTAAATCTTCAGATTATAACTATGAGCATGAGGTTCGTGTGATTACCTATATGCCCCGCGATAGTGAATTGATTAAATTCATGACGAACACAGAATCAAATGCTCCGAAAAAAAGGTTTTATATTGAATCAGATAATGAAATACTTCCTTTCGTGAAGAAAATATTCTTAGGTCCTAAAGTAGAAAATTACCAACAATGGAGTTTATATTTTGACTTTGAAATAAGGCAAAGAGCCCGTGAAATATCTTTAATGCCTAATCCGCCATATAAAATAAAACCATCTGATATAGAAATAATGAAATCGGAGTGTAAGTTTCAGTAATGATTTTACTTGCATCGTTATTAAAAGAATCATCATCCACAATTGTATATTATATTAATCACTTTTATATACTCTCTTTTTCACAACAAACCCCTCATCACCGAAGCGAAGAGGGGTTTGTAATAGTAAGGTATAACAGGTTAGGCCTGTTTGCCTGGGAAGAGAGCGGTATTTTATAAATCCCAATCGTCAGACTCATTTAGCACTATGCTACAACGTGCATAATCGGATCGCAGTAGGCCAAAGTTCCTTCTGTGGTAACTGCTGCCACACGAAACCAATACCGTGTCACAGGGGTAAGGTTCTCGAGTATTACATTTGCTTTGCTTGTGGCGTCAGCAAAGACCCATTGCGATTCGGATTCCGGAAATGTATTCATGCAATATTGCCAAACATACGATTTGGCACCCTGTACGGCCTGCCGACGGAGCTTAACTGTGCCTGGCCGGTCACCAGCTTCGGCCAAAAGCTCTGGTTTTGGATTTGTAACAGGCTGTTTCGAAACATTAAAACCTGCACTTTTAATAATTGCTTCGTCGCCGTCAGCGATCCTGTCAACGTATAAGGCCTCGAAGCGCATTAATTTATCCCATTCTTTTTCAACCCGATTTAGTTCTGCTTTTTCGGTCTTCCCATCGTTGAGCGCTGCAATTAATTTTTGCTCAAGCTGATCGGTTTTCTCTTTTAAGACCACTAATGCAATATCAGGATTCGGAAAATATTCATTATCCGACATCGATGTGTATATATGCCTTCCAAATACTACTTTAACCGAAGGCACCGTTGTTACAAAATCGAACAAAACATGATTTTTTCTCATGATATTTGTTTTAATCAGTTATAATCACCTTCAAATTTATCATCATTAATTTGACTGCCTGATTATTGGGTATCTATTTTCAATATGTCAAGGAACGCTCAATTGCCAACTCTATTTCGATTCAACGCCCATGCCGCTTGTTTTGCTTCATCGCTCCGATTTTCTAAAAAATTTCACCGCCGGTTAAAACAATTCCTGATTTTCCGTTGAATTCGGGCCTCTTTTCGCAGATTCGGGCTTCTTTTCGCGGATTCGGGCTTCTTTTCACAAATTCGGGCTTCTTTTCACAAATTCGGGCTTCTTTTCGCGGATTCGGCCTTCTTTTCGCGGATTCGGCCTTCTTTTCGCGGATTCGGGCTTCTTTTCGCGGATTCGGCCCCCTTTTCGCGGATTCGGCCCCCTTTTCGCGGATTCGGGCTTCTTTTCAAAATTACTGTTGTCAATTTTTGTCAATGAACAATTTATCTTATAATTATGTGAAACATTTATGGTTTACAGACTGTTTAAATAGTGTTCAGATTGAGATGAAACGCTTGTAAACCGATCTTTTTAAAAAATGGTAGCACTGCGTTAAATTAGTGTACAACATTCATTTTTGAAATACCACCAAAGTGGTATTTTTTCGCCTAAACTTAACAGATTAACCAATATGGAAAAAAAGAATAAAACATCGGCAAAAGTGGTTAAAAAAGAGATGGAATATTACAAAAATATTCTCGATTCGATTCCGGCAGTGGTCTATATCAACGAATTAAAACTGTCGGGTGATATCAGCTCTTTCAAAAATGAGTGGATGAATCAGCGCGGTCACGATTTTTTAGGATCTACACGCGAGGAGATCGAACTGATGGGGTTCGATTTTTTTAAAGAGATGGTTCATCCGGTCGATCTGCAACTTTTATCGGTCGGATCGAAGGTTTTGTGTTCGGTGACCCCGGAATCGGATACTGCTATGGTTCTCAGGATCAAATCTAAAATCGAGGGTGAATACCGTTGGTTCTTTTGTTTAAAAACGGTGATGGAGGTTTTCGACAACGGAACAATGCGAAAAATACTGACCGTTGCCAGCGAAATCAAGGAGATTGTCGATCCCGATCATCAAATCTCATTGGCTTTGAAAGAGCTTCTTCGCCGGAATAATCGCCTGAAGGCATTGAATATTACCCTGCGGGAATTTGAGGTGCTGCACCTGATTGCAAAAGGTAAAACCAACGATGAAATAGCAAAAGCATTCAATATAAGCATCCATACAGCAAAGAAACACCGTACAAACCTGATCCGGAAAACGAGTACGAAGAACTCAACCGCCCTGGCTGCGCTGGCTGTTGAAAGCGGCGAATATTAAGAGGATGTGCGAAAACTGAGTGAAGTAAGAGTTTGCCCGTCTAACATCCAAACCGATAGCCAATCCCCGATTCTGTATTCAGCAATTTTGGTTTTGAGGGTTCATCCTCGACCTTTTTACGCAACTGAGCCATAAAAACCCGCAGGTATTGGGTCTGTTCGACGTAACCCATGCCCCAGACTTCCTTTAAAATATATTGATGCGTTAAAACACGTCCTTCGTTTTTGGCAAGGAGCGCCAGCAGCGAAAATTCGGTGGAGGTTAGTTTGAGCAACTCGTTGTTTTTGCGTGCGATATGATTCACTAAATCGACTGTTAAAGCGCCAAATACGAGGATCGGATTATCAGAATTGCCCTGGCTCTGCCGGATGGCAACACGGATGCGCGCGAGTAATTCACCTGTTCGGAAGGGCTTTGTAAGGTAATCGTTGGCGCCGTTATCGAGCGCTTTAACAATGCCGTAAAAATCAGGGCGTTTATTAACGACACTGCCATATCGCTTCTCGTCAATCTGTTTATCGTATTCTTTTCGTTTGCATTGATGTTTTTGTATAGTTGGAAACTTGCGATGATAATATTGACAATCGTACCTTTCTATGCTATATGTTTACGACATCACCAATCGGCTGAACAAAAAACGTGAACGGAAACTTATGGAGAATTCTGCCGAGTTAGAGAGCCAATTGGTTGAATCGCTGAATTCGGTAAGGACAATAAAAGAGTTTGGTCTTGAATCGTATTCGAATATGAAAACAGAGTTGCGTTTTGTCGAACTGCTCCGTACAGTTAACAAATCGGGGCTTAACGCGATATTTTCTGGCAACAGTACCGAGTTCCTGAGTCGAATTTATACCATTATATTGCTTTGGGTCGGTTGTTATTTTGTGGTCGACAATACGATCACACCTGGCGAATTGCTCTCATTTTATGCCATACTTGGATATTTTACGTCACCTGCCGCAAGCCTCATCGGGATGAACAAGTCGATACAAAATGCGCTCATTGCTGCCGACCGACTTTTCGAGATTATGGATCTTGAGTGCGAAAATGAAGAGAACAAGATGGATTTATCGCCCGAAAAAGCTGGAGAAATTATTTTTAGCAATATCTCCTTTACCTATGGAACACGAACCGAGGTATTCGAGAATTTCAATTTCACAGTTCGGAAAGGGCAAATTAAAGCTGTGATTGGCGAAAGCGGTTCGGGTAAAACCACACTTGTCGCACTTGTGCAGAAACTCTATCCTTTAAATGGTGGATCCATCTCAATCGGAGGATACATCATCTCCCATATCACTTCTGAAAGTCTCCGAAGCATCGTAGGAGTTGTTCCGCAGAAACTCGATCTGTTTGCAGGAAATATCGTCGAAAATATTGCGGTAGGTGAATCCCATCCAAATATCGAACGCACGATCGAAATATGCAAGAATTTGGGAATGCTTGGTTTTATCGAAAGTTTGCCGATGAGCTGGGTATTAGTGAAAGTCATTTGTATCGGTATATCGAAGAACTTAACGAAATGGGAATCCCTATTCATTACAGCCGCACACGAAAGACTTACTATTACGAAAACAATACAGAGCTTTCGCTCAGTTATTCCATGAAGATAATTTCTGAAAATGGGGCAAAAGAAATCATCGGTGGATATAAAATAATTCCTTCCCTACTTTTTTATGAGAGTGGCCGTATGTTACTTTGAAACTGTAACATTACGCGTGCCAAACCTTGTAGCACGATAAAGAAAGCAGGGATTAATTTTATGAAAAAGTTTAATAAATTTGAATTATGAAAGAGTTACAAAAAAATGAGTTAATGGAAATTGATGGTGGTTTTCTCGGAATCAGTATTGGTACTGGTGGACATTGGTGGATGTAAGCATTAGAAATTTTAGCTATAGCTACTGTAATGTTGCTGTAATTCTTTTTACATAATAATTTAGGAAGGGCTTTTATCTTCGTTAGAAGTCCGTCTATTAGTTTCTATTCTGTATTCTAATAATCGGAATAGCGTATTTTATATCGTAAAATTCATGAAAGGTTTCCCCTTAACTGTATTCCTACTATTGCTGTTCACATCTTTAAATGCACAAACAATAACCATTTCCGGTAAAATAGTTGATGCAGAAACGGCCAATCCTTTGCCTTATGCAAATATTCAACTTGAAGAAACTGGTATTGGCACGATAAGTCAATTATCCGGAGCGTTTAGTCTGAAAATTCCGCATAATTACTGACAGGTCCTTTTGACGCTGCCAGGTTAAACGACTTACCTGACCTTTCAGCGTGGATAGACCTGAAAGCGTCAAAAAAAAATAACGAACTAAATAACATTAAATAAAATAAGGTTGTTGGTGGGAGGTAGGGCATCCGGCTACTAAGGTCAGAGAATAAAAATAAAATTTTATAAATCAGTAGTTTGGTGTTTGATTATTCTTATTTATTCATAAAATGCATTTCCCCCACAACAATATCATCTGATTCCCGATCTCTGCATTTAAATCCTTCTTCCTACAACCAAAAAATCCCGAAACAAAGTCCGGGATTTTCTATTCTTTCAATTTGAATATCAATTAATTCATACGTATATAATTTGTTTTTTAATGGTCGTATGGAATTAACTTCGTTGATCTTCGATTCGCATGAATTTTATATTCATTCCGATTTGTGATTGAAGAATCATGCTCATTTCAAACCTCTGTTTTTAAGTAAAGGCTCAATTCCTGGTTCGTGTCCGCGGAAATTAAGGTAAAGTTTCATCGCTTCGTCGGTTCCTCCACGTTCAAGCAGATTTTTGCGGAACGAGGTGGCAACTTTTTGATCGAATATACTGCCTGCTTCTTTGAATGCCTCGAATGCATCACAATCAAGCACTTCTGCCCAAAGATAGCTGTAATATCCGCTTGAATATTCACTGCTGGCAAAAGTGTGGGCAAAATAGGTCGATCTGTAACGAGGGATAATTTCAGGAATCAGTCCCAATTTTTCCATTGAGGCCTTTTCAAACTGTTCAACATCAATGTCGCCACCTTTTGTAATTGTGTGGTAATCCATATCAAGTATGGCAGCGGCAAGGTATTCAACCGTTGCAAATCCCTGGTTAAATTTGCCAGACTTCACAATTTTCTCAACCAGGGCTTCAGGAATTATCTCGCCTGTTTTATAATGTTTTGCATAGATTTTAAGCACTTCGGGTTCTGATGCCCAATGTTCCATCACCTGTGAAGGAAGCTCAACAAAATCGCGCGCTACAGTAGTCCCAGCCAATCCTTCGTAATGACACTGCGAAAGCAAGCCGTGCAGGCCATGACCAAATTCATGATACAGTGTTTCCACATCATCATAACTTAGCAGAGCCGGTTTATCGCCCGCTGGTTTTGAAAAATTGCCGGTGATAGATACAACCGGACGGATATTTTTGCCATCCTTCGTGATATACTGCTCACGATAAACTGTCATCCATGCGCCCCCTTTTTTGGAAGCCCTCGGGAAGAAATCCATGTAAAGCACACCAATTTCGGAACCGTCGCCATCCTTTACTTCATAAACTTCGCATTCGGGATGAAAAACAGGCATGTTGTTCAAACGGGTAAAAGTGAGGCCATAAAGCTTGTTGGCTACTGCAAAAACGCCATCACGCACATTGTTTAACTCAAAGTATGGGCGGATCTGCTCTTCATCAAGATCGTATTTTTCTTTTCTGACTTTTTCGGAATAGTACCACCAATCCCAGCTTTCGAGTTTGAATTTTCCACCCTCTTTATTGATCATGGTCTGCATATCTTTGGCTTCTTCCTTTGCTCTTTTAATCGCAGGTGTCCAGACCTGGTTCAGCAATTTATACACATTTGCAGGGGTTTTGGCCATATTATCGTCAAGCGTAAAGGCCGACCAACTATCGAAACCCATGATGTTAGCTTTCTGAAGCCGCAGGTTGACAATCTTACTGATCACTGCCTTATTATCATTGGCATTGCCGTTGTTCCCACGGTTGTACATGGCTTTGTAGATTTTCTCACGCAAACCGCGGTTTTCAGCGTAAGTAACGAAAGGAATCCAGCTTGGTTTTTGAAGCGTGAAAACCCATTTACCTTCCATCTTTTCGGTTTTTGCATCATCGGCAGCTCCCGCGATAGCAGATTCGGGTAAACCAGCCAGGTCTTCTTTTTTGTCAATCACCAATTTAAAAGCATTCGTCTCGGCGAGCATATTATCGCCAAATTTAAGTTCGAGCAACGAAAGCTCTTCGTTCACCTTCTTTAACTGCTCTTTTTTGTCTGCGGGGAGATTCGCACCGCCACGTACAAAACGTTTGTAGGTCTCTTCGAGTAACCTCGATTGCTCAAGATTAAGGTTCAACGTACTTTTCTGATCGTTTACAGCCTTTACACGTGCGAAAAGCTTTTCATTCAGATTGACCGCATCTTCGTGCTGCGATAACATCGGAACGACGGTCCGCGCAATTTCCTGCAACGAATCGTTTGTAACCGCTTCTTTCAAATTAAAGAAAACCAGGCCAATACGTTTAAGAAGCGAACCACTGAAATCGAGTGCCTCGATTGTATTTGCAAAATCAGGAGCTTTTTCGGAATCGGTAATAAATTTGATTTCAGCATCATGCTGTTTAATTCCCTCTTCAAAAGCGGGCAGATAATGCCTGTTCTGAATTTTATCAAACGGGGGAACTTCGAAAGGCGTATTGTAAGCCTCAAAAAATGGATTCATCACGGTAGATTTTTTCTCTTGTTTTGTGCAGGAAGTCATTAGACAAATGACAGCCAATGGAATAAGTAATTTTTTCACGCTCATAATGTTTAATGTACAATCGGATTATTCCGACAAATTTACGAAAACTATAAAGATTTGTCTAATTGCATATTATGACTTATTTCATGTAATGGTTTTTACTATTATATTTTTCAAAATAGCCAGAGCATTAAAACTAAAAAGATATAAAAACCATATACATCAAACATCATAATTACAACGAGTTGAAATGCACAACAATTTTTTTCAGCGCATCATCCTCCCGAACTGAAAGTTTATTCTTCGAAATATAAGACTCCATTTCATCCTTTCGGTTTCCAAATAATTCAAGGAGGCTCTTTTTATTCGTAATCAATTTAGCAGGAGCTTCATCGATTGTCATATAGTACTCCTTTTTAGGCATATCAAAGCGGGCGGGTTTGGGATCTGCAAAAGCCTGAACTTTATCTTTTTCCAGGAACTTTATCGTAAATTTTACAAGTAGTGTCGCCTTTCCCTCTGTCAGAATTTCAAATAATCCATTTTGAATTTTATCAAAAAAATCATATTTAATGCAGCCGAAAACAGCCCCTCCAAATTCTGCCCTCCCGATAATTGTCTTTGGATCGATATTGTAGGTGTCTTCCCCTTTTTGAAATTCCAAATCATCGGAATAGGCATTGTATCTCAATGGTATACCTTGGTAGATTACGCCTTCTGGCGTAATAATTTTCCCGATACTAAATTCCTCCGCAAGATAAGGTGTGCCCTGAATATCTGTCATTTTCAGATTGTAACTTGTATAAACTCCATCCGTCATTTTTTTAAACCGATAATTATCCATCAGACCGTTAAGCATAGTTTGTGCGTTTAAACTACTGGTCAGAACAAACAACAAGATGAAAAAACAGACTCGCTTCATTAGAAATGATTTAATGATTTGCATGATGATAAAAATAAGTAAATAAAGCAAACCAATCATCAATTAAGAGAATTTTGAACCTTTTTAATTCCCGGTTGTTGATAAGGTGTATTTAATTGGATTACCATGATTTGGTTTGGTTGGTTTTGGTAGGTTTTCAATGTTATTTTGGCCCCGGTATACAACTACCGGGGTCAATCTTTTTATCAACCATCCGCTTTTATCCCCTCTTAATATCCCATTTTGTTGGAAATCAACTGTTATATTTGAACAAAATTTTTGCTTTGAAAAATCAGTTGTTCTCAAGTCATCTAAAACTCCATTTTGTCGTATTAATTTATGGTTTTACAGCCATTTTGGGAAAGTTGATTAGCCTTCCTGCTGCCCAACTGGTGTGGTACAGAATGCTGATTGCAGTAGTTGCCTTTTATCTGTTCATCCGATGGAAAAAAACAGATCTCTCCATTAACCGTCAACAGTTTTTTACGTTATTTGGGATCGGAATCATTGTAGCCATTCATTGGATTACTTTTTTTGGTGCGATAAAAATCTCAAACGTCTCGGTCACGCTTGGTTGCCTTGCCACCGCCACGCTATTTACAAGTCTGCTCGAACCCTTTTTCTTCCGTAAACGGATCAATGCAGTTGAAGTAATCGTCGGGTTACTGATTATTATGGGATTGTACCTGATTTTCAGGTTCGAAACAAGGTATTCATTGGGAATTACAGTTGCCCTGATCTCTGCATTCCTTGCAGGTCTGTTCACTGTGATCAACAAAAAAATGGTGGTGAATCAGAAAGCATCTGTGATCAGTTTCTATGAGATGTTGGGAGGACTTACCGGAATAACAATTTACCTGTTGTTCTCCGGATCGGACCAATCACCGCTGGTACTTCCCTCACCCATGGATTTTGTTTACTTACTTATACTCGGGACGATATGCACTGCTTATGCATTTGCGGTACAAGTAGATGTAATGAAGCATTTATCAGCTTATATTGTAGCTTTAACCATTAATCTTGAGCCGGTTTATGGAATCGTAATGGCTTATTTTATCTTCGGAGAGACCGAACACATGACCGGTGGTTTCTATATTGGTACCGCCATCATCCTTGTTTCGGTTTTAGGATTCCCCGTCTATCACTATTACCTGAGAAAAAGGAGTCTGAAATATTACAAATAGCTTCTATTCAAACTGATTAATCACACCCTGATCGAGCATAACAGGTTCAATGTCGAGGTCGTGTTCCAGAAATTCATCCATATCTTCTTCGGAAGTGAATTCTGCGATTACGCCATTGTAGATAACCGTCCAGGTTTCGGAGGACTGAAGTATCTTCAAACCTGGCAATTCCGGACTAAAATCCTTAACCGGAAAACCTTTTTTCCCACCATCTTCTGCTTCAATATCCTGAAGATATGTTGTATAATAATCACGGGCAGGAAACAATTCATCAAGGACATCATCATCTTCGGCACGTTCGTATAGCTCGGTTAAGGTAAGACGGTAAATCACCATAGCTGCCTCACCATTCACATAAAGAATATCAGCAAACGGCTTCTCTGGTCGGTTTTCAATCTCATCAAAATCAAGTTCTTCAACTTTCGCCAAAAACCTTGGATGGTGGTTGTGAAGAATAAACTCAGCCGGTTGACCTTCTGTGGCCAATATATCGTTACAAATCAGGTATTTTGAAGTCTTCATAGTTAATTATTTTCCAATTTTGGCGCAAGTTAAAGATTTTTTGAGCGATATTCCCCGAGTAATGATCAGATTCAGATATTTTTGCAGGATGAAGCCCGATATTTACCTTTTTAATCCAACATGCGAGCTGGCTGTGGCAAATTGTTCTGTGAACTATATGGCA
>Ga0209724_1001312_pt1 | contig 22758 bp, 26 predicted proteins | sample grotaG_FD_184143 | JGI IMG/M metagenome (GOLD analysis project Ga0209724, IMG submission 184143) | Glacier valley bacterial and archeal communities from Borup Fiord, Nunavut, Canada, to study Microbial Dark Matter (Phase II) -... | ecosystem: Environmental > Aquatic > Freshwater > Ice > Glacier ...
GCGCCGACCGACATCATGTTGACGACCTTGCCCGGCGCATAGGTGTCGGCAATCAACTGGATCCGCTCGGCCGCGCCCGGTGTCGTCGCGCGCCCGTCGAGCACGAGCGAATCATTGGCGACCCGGACGCCGACATGTTCTGCTGGCAGGATGTCGAATAGTTGCCGCTTCAACCCATCGGCATCGGGGCCGACGACGACATCGATCACCGCAACGAGGTTGCGGGCGCGGTCATAGAGCGTCAGGTTGGTCGAGCCGGCTTTCTTGCCGAGGATATACACCGAACTACTGCTCAGCGGCATCACATCGGCAATATCGGCGTTGCCGATCAACGCCTTGGCAAATGGCCGGTCGATCCTCAGCACTTGCGACTTGTTGAGCGGCACCGCCATCACCCCTGCATGGCGTCCGGTTTGCATCGGCAGTACGTCCGCATGCGCCGTCTGCGCAGTCCACAACAGCGCCAGCACTGCGATCGGAATTGCCCTGAACATCGTCCCCCGCACCATTTTACTGACCGTCACCGCTCCCGCCGTCACCCCGACACCGGAACTGTGTACTTCTCGCTCTTACCATTCCTTATAATCTCAACGGTGTCGCCTGCAAATCGCGGCGGCCCACGGCGAACGGTGCGCGTGGTCCGAATGCGCACCACCTCGCTATTGCCGTCATGCAGGTCGGTGAGGCGTACGGTCCGAAGCGGCGTCTGCGCCGCGTCGGCAATGCCGCGCAGCATCAGCGACAGTGAGCCCGCCGTCTGTGCGAGGATCATTTTTTGCGCCTGCATCGGGGTGAGCGCGAGCGTCGCCGTGCGAACGATCTCGGGCTTGGACTTTGCTTCGTCGGCATCCTGGCCGACGGCGAGGACGCGGATATTCTGCATCAGCACGTCGGTAAATTGCTGCTCCGCGAAAGGAGCCGTCGTCGCCTTCACCGACCGCGTCAGGAAGACATCGACACGGTCGCCCGATGCAAGGAAGCCCGCGACGCCCGATACGTCGTTCACGGGGACTGTAATCGCGCGCATATTGGGTTCGATCAGTCCCGAGGCGCTCAGCCGGCCACCTTTGCCCGATAGTGATTTGGTCAACAGCGGTTCGTTGGGCTCGATCGTCCGCATCGCGGTTCGCTCGCCAGCCGCAGTGACTGCGGCAATCGAGGTGAACGCGCCGGTCGGGACGCTGGCAGGCGGGAACTGCGCGAGCTTCATCTTGTCGGGTGTAATTTTGTCGCCGAAAGCAATCGGCGCTGCGGCGACCACCACCGCAGTGGTCTGCGGCGCGGCAGCGACCTGCTGCGCAACGGGCGCAGATGGCTGCGTTATATAGAAGCGAGCGATCAGTACCGCGACAACCGCAAGAATGATCGCGCCGAACAACAGAAAAAAAGAGGTTCTAGGCAAGGTATTCCCCCCGAACGCCGCAACGCACCGTCCCGCCATCGCCCCAATACGAAAACTGGCCGGACAGCTATTCCTACAAGAGAAATATCTATCCGGCCAGAAAAAAAGTTAGTCTTATTTAGGAGCCGTTATTGATGTAGTTACCATATTTACCAAAGGCGTTTTTAATGCCCCCGGACACCAAGTTAAGCCCGGCAATGATAATGCCGCTTAAAATAGCCAAAATCAGGGCATACTCAGAAGCAGTCGCGCCGAGCTTACTGGCCCTTAATGCGCCAATAAGTGTAAACATGACTATCCCCCAAATTAACATCTGCCCAGCACGACGGCCGGGCAGATGCGCCTAAGGGCTTACGAACCGTTGTTGAGCGTGTTCGTCGTCTTGCCGAACGCGTTGCGGATACCGCCGCCGAGCTGCGACAGGCCGGCAACGATCACGGCGCCGAGAACGGCGAGGATGAGCGCGTATTCGGCGGCCGAAGCGCCCTTCTTGTTCGACTTAAGCGCGCGAAGTGTCTTGAACATGATAGTCCCCTAATTAACCGGCAAGCCGGCGTTTCCTGGCTTCAACAACATCTGTTGCCGAAGCGTTCATAGGAAACCTCAAAAGTTCTGCGGCCCATTCCTGATTAATGAATAGGATTGTCAGGCACAATGCCGCAGAACTTAAGAGAGCCCCCCGTTCCTCTATCGATGCTTCTAACGTGGATTGCAAGAACTTTTTTGTAAGCCGCTGTTTCGCAACAGATATGGCGTTAACAGTAAGTTTGAGAATTCTGCCTAAATGGCTGATATTGTTGCAAAAAAACAACATAATCGGGGAAATGCAAGAATAGCGCGCGCTATCGACTAAGAACTCGGTCGTTACTGTCGTGTTTGCAGAAAGCTGATAGGACTTCGATCGCGCCTGAAGTTTGGCGACCGAGACGTCCGCGGGCTGGCTGTGTAACCTGATCCCGCGCAGTGTCAGGTCTGGTTCGGGAAGCAGGCGCTCACCGACAGCAGGTTCGACGTCGACAGCGCGCTGATCAATCCAGGCACAGCAGTTTTGAACGAAATCGCGACCGTGACCTGCGACGAATTATTGCTGCCGGTGGGTGACGCGCATGTGGCGGCGCGGGTCACGGTAACCCCCGATGACGTTAGCGGCACGCTGAACCCGGTAACCTGTGATACGACATAGGTCTGTGAATTGGTGGCGTCATATACGCCGGTGTAGGTACCGCCCGCGCCGGCGGTCGAGCACGGTAGCTGCACCAGTCCCATGCACCGTGCGCCGGCGATCGCAGCCTGCTTGACGACGTCGCGGGTCCAGAGCAGTCGCCCGAATTCGAACGTCCCGAAGACGAACGAAAACAGCGGCACGATGATCAATGCGAATTCGACCGCCGAACTGCCACGGCGGCACTGCCAGATCGACGACTGGCGGCCGTTTTTGATCATTGAACCTGCACTTCGGCGGACTGGGTGACGGTGCCATTGTTGACATAGCCATAGCCGGTCCAGATCGGCGAGAAGCTGTGGCTGACCACAATCGAGATGAACTTGCCAGCCGACCCGCCACCCGTGCACGCCGACTTGCACGCGACTGCTGTACCAAAGCTGAAGGTCGCGTTCGATGCCGAGCTGTTACCGGCGGTTCGCGGCGGGCAATAGCAGCTGTCGGCGTTGGCAGCAGTGCCGCCGCTGGTTGTCCCGCTCGATGTGTTCGAGGCGGTTGGCCCGTTATTGACGACAACTGTGACGTCGGCCCAGTCCGTGCCACCCGCGCCTCGCGCAACCCGGGCAAGGTCGGTCGCAAGCTGCGCGCCGCCGGTCGAGGTTGCTGCAGCACCCTGCACTATGGCGTAGTTTGCGGCGGTGTTGAGCGCATCGTTGATGCGTTCGCGCGTGTACACAAGGTTACCAACATCGAATAGCCCGGCGAAGACCGCGCACAGCACTGGTGTCAGGATCGCGAATTCAACAACGGCATTGCCGCGCCGGTCGCGAAGGGCCGCAAACACGTTCATCACTGAACAAGCGACGCGGTCGCGGTGGACGCGCCAGTGATACAGGTCGATGCAACGACCGTGCCCCCCGATAACGTCACGGTCTTTCCGATCAATGTGAGACACTGGTTTGCGCCATTACCCACCGATGCGCCGCCAGATAGAGAGATTGGCCCATTCGGAAAATAGAACTCACCCGATAAGCTCACTCCTGACGCGCCCTGGGTAAACAATGCCCCGGCGGTACTGGAAGAAGCTCCGACGACGACGAGCTTCGATGCACCTGCAGTCAATGTGACCTGCTGGTAACCCGCAGAGACGCAAAAGCTGTTGTTCGCGCAGCTGCCACCCGACGTCGGAACACCGACTCCGCCAACATAAACGGTGACGCCTGTGCCGCTAACGCCAACATAGGCCCCACCCAAGCCGGGACAGCTGGTGGTCCCGCCGCCGCCGCCCGCACCAAACCACGCATATTTGCTCACCGTCCAATTGCCGCTGCCGAGGACGACGGCGCCAGAGGCGGAAATGTAACTATTGATATCGTGGTCGGTCGCAGCGCCAATCATCAGGCAGGAACCACCGCTCGTGATGATTGGGCCTGATACCTGGAATACGCCCGAACTCGTGTCGCCGAAGACAAGCCGTTTGCCACCCCCGACGCAAATTGCGGCCGACGAGCACGAGCCGTCCTTCAAGCCGCCGATCTGAAAGCTGCCTGCGCCAAAGGTGGTCGCATTGTCTGCGCTCGCCGAAATCCCGCCCGCGATGGTGTAAATACCGGGACCGAAGGTTATCCCGCTACTTGTGTCGAGAATGTCGTCGGAAAATTGATAAATCGTCGAGGGGCTGCTGTTTATGTTGAAATTTACGGACAGGCCGCCGCCGGTGGTGATCTTGCCGAATTTCAAATTCGTGCCTGCACAAGTCACGGTCCATGTCTGGCTGGCAAAAGCCGCGACGCACCCGTCGGCTGCCGCCTGCGCAATCGTCGACGATTGCTTGTAGGCGAAGTCGATCGGCCCGCCGCCTGTAACGGTTGGAGCGGCTTGACTGGCTACCGTCGCCGCATGAGTGATGAGTGAGGCCACAGCAGCAGCCGGGGCGTTTCCGGTCGGGTTGAGCGGGTCGGGCGTGCTCTTCTTGACCGTGCGACCAGAAATGCCCGAGCAGCCCTGCCTCGGAGCTGTCGGGCTATTATAGGCGACGGCGTTGCTGTTGATATATGTACCGCACGGAACATCCACACCATAGTCCGATGAAACCGCACAGCTCGTTGCGCTAATCGTCGTGCCGCCGCTGAGCGAGACGTTATAAGTCGCGGCGGTGCTCAGCGCGAGAATGCATGCCTGCGCATCGGCCTTGAGTTCAGCGTAGGCAGTCACCGGGACGGCCTGCGACGATGTGCTACGGTTAATCAGCCGAGCAAATACCAGCGGCACGGTCGTCGAGATATTTACTCGAACCGCGTCATTGCCGTCATTGGTCGGCGACGGGACGACAGTGGTCGTCACAGCGGATGTTGCGATGCCGTTGAAGGATGCAACCCGGTTCACCGCCGACGTCGCGTCGGTCTTTTTGAGGTCATCGGTGGCGGCTGTACTATTGCTGTACGCAATTGCACCCGCAAATGCCGCCGCATCGGCGACGCGCTGATTATCAGTATGGACGACAAGCGCATTGCCGTATTCGGCGACGAAACCGCCGACGCCGAGCAGCACCGGGATCGCCAGCGCACCGATAAAACCAACCGCACCGCGGCGGTTGCCCAACAGCTTTCCGAACATGCCCACCTCGCCCCGTCGCCTGACCAGCCGAAAAGCTGATTTGGCACGGACTATTCCATATCAGACATGACCTAACTAAAGCAAGGGCTTGCCAAGGAAAGTGAAGAGTTAACGTTAGGTTACCGGGCTAATATTTCGTTTACATATGGCGAAAGAATTTGTTGTTTAGAATCAGCGAACTCGCCAACCGATCACCGATCCGGCGTGAAAAGGGACCAGCAAACTACCCGCGGCGGGCAGCCGGTCGGGTTCGGGCGCGGCAGTCCGTTCGAGCGTCACGGTGCCGTCATTGAGCGGCAGGCCGTAAAACCCGGGACCGAAGTTCGAAGCAAATCCCTCCAGCCGGTCAAGCGCATTTTCTTCTGCGAAAACCTTGGCATAGCTGGCGAGCGCGGTGGGCGCGCTGAATACCCCGGCGCAGCCACAGGCGGTTTCCTTGGTCTCGATCGCATGCGGTGCCGAATCGGTGCCGAGGAAGAATTTGGCATTGCCCGACACCGCCGCACGCCGCAGCGCCAGCCGGTGCGGCTCGCGCTTGAGCACGGGCAGGCAATAGAGGTGCGGGTGGATGCCGCCGGCGAACATCGCGTTGCGGCTGTGTTCGAGGTGATGCGGGGTGATCGTCGCGGCGACCTGTGCGCCGCTGGCGATCACGAAATCGACCGCCTGCGAGGTGGTGATATGTTCGAAGACGACCTTGAGCCCGGGGAAATCGGCGACCAGCGGAGCGAGCGACTGTTCGATGAACACCGCCTCGCGGTCGAAGATATCGACATGCGCGTCGGTGACTTCGCCGTGGACCAGCAGCGGCATGCCCAGTCGCTGCATGCGCTCGAACACCGGCCGCAGCCGGGTGATGTCAGTGACGCCGGCGGCCGAGTTGGTCGTCGCGTTGGCGGGATACAGCTTGGCGGCGGTGAACACGCCCTCGGCATGGCCACGCGCCAGTTCGTCGGGGTCGGTGGCATCGGTCAGATAGGCGGTCATCAACGGCTCGAACGCATAGTCGGGCGACACCGCGGCGCGGATGCGGTCGCGATAGGCGCGCGCATCGGCGACGGTGATGACCGGCGGGCGCAGGTTGGGCATGACAATGGCGCGCGCAAACTGCTGCGCGGTATAATTGGCCACCGCCGCCAGCATCGGCCCATCGCGCAGGTGGACATGCCAGTCATCGGGGCGGCGGATCGTCAGGGTCTGGATCGTCATGCGCAGACTGGTACCGTTGGTGGCCATATCGGGTCAAATTGAGCAGGACTCACCGAATCTTTTGCGTTATGTTGCTCCGCATAAGCCGGCTCAGCGGCAGGGTGGGAGATACGTCATGGCGACGCGAGCAATCGAACCGGATTTCGACCCCCTCGCCGAGGCGCGGGCCGAGGCCTATGCGATGCCGCTCGCCGATATCGACATGACCGACCCCGAGCGGTTCCGGAACAACACGCACTGGCCGTTCTTCGAGCGGCTGCGCAACGAAGCGCCGGTGCATTACTGCGCCAACGGCCGCTTCGGGCCCTATTGGTCGATCACGCGCTATGCCGACATCATGGCGATCGACACCGACCACCAGCGTTTCTCGTCCGACGCGCACCTTGGCGGCATCACCGCGCGCGACATGGACAAGGATTTCATCCTGCCGATGTTCATCGCGATGGACCAGCCCAAGCATGACGTGCAGCGCAAGGCAGTGTCGCCGATCGTCTCGCCGCTCAACCTTGCCAAGATGGAAGTGCTGATTCGCGAGCGCGCGCAGACGATCTTCGACAATCTGCCGATCGGCGAGACGTTCGACTGGGTCGACCGCGTCTCGGTCGAGTTGACCACGCAGATGCTCGCGACGCTGTTCGATTTTCCGTGGGAGGACCGCCGCAAGCTGACCTTCTGGTCCGACATGGCGACCAAGGACGAGACGATCCCCGGCAACCCGACCAAGGCCGAGCGCGAGGGGTATCTGCTCGAATGCCTGATGTATTTCACCGGACTGTGGAACGAGCGCGTCAACAAGGAGCCGGGCAACGACCTCGTGTCGATGCTCGCGCATAACCCGGCGACGCGCGACATGATCCCGATGGAATATCTCGGCAACCTCATCCTGCTGATCGTCGGCGGCAACGATACGACGCGCAATTCGATCACCGGCGGGCTGCTCGCGCTGAGCGAGAACCCCGACCAATATGCCAAGCTGCGCGCCAACCCGGCGCTGGTCGAGACGATGGTCCCCGAAATCGTCCGCTATCAGACGCCGCTCGCCCACATGCGCCGCACCGCGCTGGAGGATGTCGAGTTCCAGGGGCAGTCGATCAAAAAGGGCGACCGCGTCGTGATGTGGTATGTTTCGGGCAACCGCGACGAGCGCGCGATCGAAAACCCCAACGCCTTCATCATCGACCGCGCGCGTCCGCGCCAGCATCTGTCGTTCGGCTTCGGCATCCACCGCTGCGTCGGCAACCGCCTGGCCGAAATGCAGCTGCGCATCGTGTGGGAGGAAATCCTCAAGCGCTGGCCCAAGATCGAGGTGATGGGGGCGCCGACGCGCGTGCCCTCAGCCTTCGTCAAGGGCTATGAAACGCTGCCCGTCCGCATTCCCGCCTGAAGGATCACAATGCCGATCGTTAATTACATCGAGCACGATGGCACAACGCATGCCATCGACGTCGCCACCGGCGTGTCGTTGATGGAGGGTGCGGTATCGAACGGCGTGCCGGGCATCGACGGCGATTGCGGCGGCAATTGCGCGTGCGCGACCTGCCATGTCCATGTCGACGCCGCATGGCTCGACCGCACCGGCGAGCGCACCGAAATGGAAGCAGCAATGCTTGAATTCGCCGAGGGCGTCGCCCCCGACAGCCGGTTGTGCTGCCAGATCATGGCGAGCGAAGCGCTCGACGGGGTCGTGGTGCGCATGCCGGCGGGGCAGCACTGAGGCACGGCGGGTCAAGACAGGCGTGGAAGGTCTGACCTGGGTGGTTAAGCGATTATTGGCTTGGGCATGCATGCGACCGTTCGGCTGTATACTGTCAACAATGCTCACAGCCGCCACGGCTTGCGCGCAAACACCAGCATTTGATCCGCGCGGCTGGAAGGGCGCACAGTCGGGACTGCCGACGCAGGTGCTGACAATCGGCAGCACCCATCTCAGTCAGATAAGCAATGTTGTGTCGCCGCAAATGCTTGCGCCGCTGCTCGACAAGCTCGCTACGTTCAAGCCTACGATCATCACCTACGAGGGCATTTCAGGTGAGCAGTGTGACACGCTGAAACGCTATGCGGCCAAATATCCAGGCATGTTCGATAACTATTGCTGGCCCACGGACGATGCCGAAAAGGCGACCGGGCTCGGCATTCCGGCGGCCATGGCACAGGTTGACAAGGAGCTGGCGGCTTGGCCTGCGCATCCTACGGCAGTGCAGCGCCGCCACCTCGCAGCCTTGTTCATCGCTGCTGGTGACCGTCCTTCGGCGCGCGTGCAATGGCTTCAATTACCCCCTGCCGAACGCAAGTCAGGCGATGGCATCGACGATGCACTTTTGAAAATCCTGACGCCTTCAGCGGGAAAGCCTAACGAAACCTATGCAATCGCTGTGGCGCTTGCAGCGAGGCTTGGGCTCCAGCGTGTCTACGCCGTGGATGATCACACGGCCGATACTGTTCAGGAACGGGCTAGGGCGGGTTTCGACAGCTACATGCAAAATTTCTGGTCGAGCGCCAAATCGTCAGTTTTGGACAAAGACCGTGAGATGCGCACGGCAATGAAGTCAGGCGCTGATCTGCTCGACTACTATCGCTTTATGAATAATCCGACTTCGCAGCGCGCCTATATCACGACCGATTATAAACGAGCGATGAGCGCGGCATCGCCGGAAAACTATGGAAGAGCCTATCTTGCGTGGTGGGAAGTGCGTAACCTGCATATGGTTTCGAACATCCGGACCGCGTTTGCGAACAAGCCCGGCGCTCGCGTGCTCAACGTGGTCGGAGCATCTCACAAGCCCTATTATGATGCTTATCTGAACATGATGTCGGATGTGACGCTGATCGATGCCGAAGTGATTTTGAAATAGCCAATTTCGGCATGCCCTAAGCGACCGTTTCCGGACATATTTGCGAAGGTTCGGGCGCTTCAATATCTGGACCCACGCCCACGCCCAACCCCCAACCCGCGACGCATGATCCCGTAGCGCTCCGGCGCAAGCCATGTATGATGCCTGCTCGGCCACAACCGGCAGCAAGCCGGGTGGCGGGGGAGATCGGCCAATGATCGAGTTCGATTATATCGTCGTGGGCGCCGGCAGCGCGGGGTGCGTGCTGGCCAACCGGCTAACTGCCGATGGGACGACGACCGTGCTGCTGCTCGAGGCAGGCGGCAAGGACACCAACCCGATGATCCATATTCCGATCGGTTATTCGAAGACGCTCAAGGATCCGTCGGTCAACTGGTTGTACGAGACCGAGCCCGATCCGACTTCGGGCAACCGTCCGCATGTCTGGCCGCGAGGCAAGGTGCTCGGCGGGTCGTCGTCGATCAACGGGTTGCTGTATGTGCGCGGGCAGGGGGCGGACTATGACCGCTGGGCGCAGCTGGGGTGCACCGGCTGGAGCCACGCAGATGTACTACCCTATTTCAAGCGCGCCGAGGGTAACGAGCGCCTTGCCGACGAACTGCACGGTAACGACGGCCCGCTCAACGTGTCGGACCCGCGCGATACGCACCCGATTTCGGACGCGGTCATCGACGCCGGGGTGCAGGCGGGAATCCCGTTCAACAACGACTGCAACGGCGTCAGCCAGGACGGCATCAGCTATTTCCAGATGACGGTGAAGAACGGCAGGCGCTGGTCGACCGCGATGGCGTATCTGCGCCCGGCGCTGGCACGGCCCAATCTGCGCGTCGAAATCCGAGCGCAGGCCGAACGCGTACTGCTCGACGGCAAGCGCGCGGTGGGCGTGCGGTACCTGCAGAACGGTATCAGTGTCGAGGCGAAGGCGCGGCGCGAGGTCATCCTTGCGGGCGGTGCGATCAATTCGCCGCAGCTGCTCGAACTGTCGGGGATCGGCGATCCCGAAGTGCTGGCGGCGGCGGGCGTTCCGGTCGTGCAGGCGCTGAAGGGTGTCGGCACCAATTTGCAGGACCATTATCTGGTCGGCGTGCAATATCGGTTGAAGGACTGCGTGTCGGTCAACGAGCTGAGCCGCGGCTGGCGGCTGGTGCGCGAGGCGGTGCGCTACGCCACCGCGCGCAAGGGGCTGCTGACGCTGTCGGCGGCGCACATCCAGGCTTATGTCCGCACGCGGCCGGGGCTCGATGGGCCTGATGTGCAGTTCCACATCCTGCCCGCGACGATGAATGTCGAGAAGCTGGCGCTGGAGGGCAAGATGGAGCTGGAAAAGTTGCCCGGACTGACGCTTGCGCCGTGCCAGCTGCGCCCCGAAAGCCGCGGTACGATCCATATCAAGACCGCCGCGCCGCTCGACCGGCCGGCGATCCGCCCGAACTATCTCGCCGATCCGATCGACCAGACGACGATCGTCGAGGGGTTGAAATGGGGCCGCAAGATCGCCGCGCAGGCGGCACTTGCGCCCTATGTCGCGGGCGAACTGATGCCGGGCAGCGCGGCGGCGAGCGATGCCGACCTGCTTGCCTATGCGCAGCAGGCGGGGTCGACGCTCTATCACCCTGTCGGCACCGCGCAGATGGGCCGCGCGAGCGATCCGATGACCGTCGTCGATCCCGAATTGCGCGTGCACGGCATCCAGAACCTTCGCGTTGTCGATGCGTCGGTGATGCCGCGACTGGTGTCGGGCAATACCAATGCGCCGACGGTGATGATCGCGGAAAAGGCCAGCGACATGATCCGCGCTGCAGCGCGCCTCGCCGTGGCGGCGTGAACGCCGATCAGCTGTTCTCCGCCGCCAGCACGCTGGCGATAACCGGCTGGCTGGTGCTGGCACTGGCACCGTTGCGGCGCGGGATCGCAGTGCTCGTCGCCCGCTGGGTGGTGGCGTTCCTGTGCGCGACCTATGCGGTGCTGCTGATCCGCGCGCTCGGCGGCAGCGGTGGTGGTGGCAATGCATTTGCGCAGATGGGCACGCTCGGCGGCGTGGTCGCGCTGTTCAAGTCGCCCGAGGCGATTTTGGTGGGGTGGATCCACTATCTGGCGTTCGACCTGTTCACCGGGGCGTGGATCACCGACGATGCACCGCACGCGCGCGTGCCGCACTGGCTGGTGCTGCCGTGCCTGTTCCTGACGCTGATGGCGGGCCCGGTCGGGTTGCTGACGTATCTGTTGATCCGCAGCGTGTGGCAGCCGCGCGGCGTTTAGCGGCGCTTTTCCTGAACGCGCAGGCTGCTGCCGTCGGGCAGGCGCACGAGCACATGGTCGCTGAAACGGTTGATGACGGGGGCTTCGACATCGCGGCTGCTGACCGAGCCGGTGCGATAATCGGTTTCGCGGAATGCCACGATCCGAAAATCGCGGGCGCGGAGGGCGACTTCTTCGGACGAAACGAGCGGCGCGGTGTCGGACATGCCCGGCCTTCCCGGTTGGAGGAGCCCCGGAGCGGCGGACCGCCCCGGGGTAAAGTCTGTCTCAGCGGCGGAAGAAGCGGCGCTGGTTCATCGGCGGATTGACGGTCTTCTCGCGGAAGACGATGCGCCCCTTGTCGAGGTCGTACGGCGTCATTTCAACGTGCACGCGATCACCGACAATCGAGCGGATGCGGTTCTTGCGCATTTTGCCCGCAGTATAGGCGATGATTTCGTGCTCGTTCTCCAGCTTCACGCGGAACCGCCCATCGGGCAGGATCTCGGCGATGGTGCCTTCGACCTTCAGCGCTTCTTCCTTTGCCATATAGGCTTAGACCAGCTGCAGATTGACGGCCGAGCTGCGACCCTGACGGTCGTTCTCGACGTCGAAGCTGACCTTCTGGCCTTCGTTGAGGCCGTTCAGGCCCGAACGCTCGACGGCCGAAACGTGAACGAAGACATCCTTCGATGCGCCGTCCGGAGCGATAAAGCCGTAGCCCTTGGCGCTGTTGAAAAACTTGACGGTACCGATCGCCATGTAGAAACGTCCTTAGATAGTCTTAGAGGTCCGCCCGCAGAGTTGCGCGCAGACGCCTGGGAGGCCAGTGACGAAAGAGGTGCGCGAAAGCGCCGCGATCCGTAGCAAGCAACTTCGGCTGCGCGTCATATGCGCCCGCAGTTAATAAATTGCAAGCTGGTGCCATCACGCAGGTACGGGGGCACCCCATGGCTGGTTGCGCAGAACGACGTCGGTTTGCCGCCGGGCCTGCAACCGGCGGGCAAGAAATCGGTAGAAAAACCAGTCCTTCAGCACAAACGGTGTCGCATGATAGACGATGCGTTCGGTGAGCGTCCAGCGCACTGCGGCGCGGTCTGACCGGCGCGCGCTCGGCTGGCACCACAGCGCCGGGTGATAGCGCAGCGCGCCCTGTTTCAGGACGCGGTGGATCAGCTCGTGGTCCTTGACCACATAGGGCCACAGCGCCGCGTCATAGCCGCCTGCTGCCGCCAATGCCTGCGTTCGGAACAGGTGTGCATAGCCACCGGCATGCGCCTGGTTCTTGAGCACGGCGGGGATAACGTAGGAATAGGCCAGCCGCCGCAGCTGCGCGCCCGTGGCCTGTGCATCGGCGGGCGCATCATGCGCGAGCAGCGCGACGATCCCGTCGTGCGATGCGGCGAACAGTGCATCACCGTGCGCCAGATAGTGCGGCGGATACAATGTATCCGCATCGCACACCGCGACGAATTGGGTCGTGACGAGGCGCAGCCCGCGGTTCAGCGCATGGACCTGCCCTGGCTGCGGCTCGGTCACGACGACGGCCTCGATGCCGAATTGTGCCCGGGCCCATGCGCGCGCGATCTGCGGCGACCGGTCGGTCGAGCCGTTGTCGATCAGCACGACCCGGAACGGGCGCAGCGTTTGCGCCGATAGCGATGCCAGCGTCGCCTCCAGAAAGCCGGCCTCGTTGTAAAACGGGATGACGACCGTCCAGCGCGGCGCCGGTCGCGCTGCCACCATCGCCCGCCCCCAAGGCTGGCCGTCCGCGTCACGCTGTACCGATTGAAACATACGGGAAACTCCGCCCGGCGGGGCACGCAAGACATGGTTAAAAAGCCGAAAATGAACGACTCTCCTGCAATCGGGTTCCAAGCGGCGGTCGCGGTTGCTAGACGCAGCGGCGATGACCGAAATTTTCAAGCTGATGCGCGCCGCCGAATATGCGCAGTTCGCCGCCGACGGCGTCTTTACCGGGTCCGCCGACGACGTGCGCGACGGGTTCATCCACCTGTCCGCAGCCGACCAATGGGAGGCGACGCGCGCCAAATGGTTCGCCGATGCAGCGGGGCTATGGCTGGTGGGGGTAAGCATCGCCGCCGTCGCCGACGACCTGCGCTGGGAGGTGTCGCGCGGCGGCGCGCGCTTTCCGCATCTATACCGCGCGCTGACCGCTGCCGATGTGACCAGCGCGCGCGCGCTTTAAATCGATTGCGCCGCCTTGGCGCGTTGGAAGCCCGGGCGCTGCTGCAACCGGCTCCAATACTCACGCACGACCGGCGCGAGGCCGTCGATAAGCCCAAGCTGGTTCGCCAGCAGCAGCGCATACCCAACCGAAATATCCGCTGCCGTAAACCGCCCGGCGCAAAGCCAGTCGTGCCCGTCGAGCGCCGCCTCCACCGCAGTCGTGCGCTTGGTGAACCAGCGCGCATAATCGGCGGCGACTTTGGGCTGACGCCGCTCGGGCGGTTCGAGCACGGTGTAGCGCAGCACCAGCGTTTGCGGGAAGGTCAGCGTCGCCTCGCCGAAATGCAGCCAGTTGAGCCACGCGCCATAGGCCGGATCGGCGCAGTCGACTGCAAGCGGTGACGGTCCGTGGCGCGTCGTCAGATACTGCGTGATCGCCGCCGATTCAGTCATCCGCGTCGCGCCATCTTCGAAATAGGGGATCGTTCCCAGCGGATTGACCGCCAGATAGGCGGGCTGCGCAAACCGTGGCGGGAACGGCAGCAGCTCGAGCGTGTACGGCAGCGCCATTTCCTCAAGCGTCCACAAGGCCCGGAACGACCGCGCATCGATGCAGTGCCACAGCTTCATCTTTTCCCCCGCAAGCCGCCGGTGTATCCGCCGTTCATTACGGCTTAACCCGGATTGAGCAACACGCGGGCGAGCCAGGTCGGAGGGTTTATGCGCGTGGGTCGGTCGGTTCGGACAATCGTGGCGGTCGTCGGTACCGCGATGGCGGGGCTGGGCGTGGCGCTGGCGATCGAAAACGGCGTCGGGCGGGTGCCAGTCGATGCGCAGGTGACCGCACCGCCGGTCGCGGTCGCGGTCGAACGCAGCCTCCCTGCAGATCCGGCGCAAATTCAGCTGTCGTTCGCGCCGGTCGCGCGGCGCGCCGCCCCGGCAGTGGTCAACGTCTATTCGGCGCGCGTCAACCGCAACCGCCCGACGATGATGGACGATCCGTTCTTCCGCCAGTTTTTCGGCGGCGGGGTCGCGCCGCAGCCCCGCGTCGAACAGTCGCTCGGATCGGGCGTCATCGTCCAGGCGAACGGACTGGTGGTAACCAATAACCATGTCGTCGCGGGCGCGGACGAAATCCTCGTCGGACTGGCTGATCGCCGAGAATATCCGGCGAAGGTGGTGTTCGCCGACGCGCGTAGCGACCTCGCGCTGCTCCGTATCGACACCAAGGGCGCATCGCTGCCGACGATTCGCCTCGGCGATTCGGACCGTGCCGAAGTCGGCGACGTCGTGCTCGCGATCGGCAATCCGTTCGGCGTCGGGCAGACGGTGACGCACGGCATCGTGTCGGCGGTGGCGCGCACCGGCGTCGGCGTATCGGACTATCAGTTCTTCCTGCAAACCGATGCAGCGATCAATCCGGGCAATTCGGGCGGCGCGCTGCTCAACCTGCGCGGCGAACTCGTCGGCATCAACACCGCGATTTATTCGCGCAGCGGCGGCTCGAACGGCATCGGCTTTGCGATTCCCGCCAACATGGTCCGCGTCTTCCTGAGTGCGGCAGGCACCGGCAAGCTCGTCACTGGCTGGATCGGCGCGGAGGGCGAGACCGTCACCGCCGACAGCGCGCGGCTGGCTGGGCGCGACCGGCCCGGCGGCGTGCTGGTCACCGCCGTGACGCCGGGGTCGCCGGCGGCAACGGCAGGGGTGCGCGTCGGCGACATCATCGTGGCGATCGACGGCAAGGACATCGCTGACCCCGGCATGCTGCGCTACCGGATTGCAACGCTCGGCGTCGGGACCAAGCTCGACGTGGCGTTGCTGCGCGGCGGCAAGGCCGAACGCGCCGTGCTGACGCTGGCGAAGCCGCCCGAAAATCCGCCGCGCAGCCTGACCAGGATCGCCGGCAACAACCTGCTCAACGGCGTCACGGTCGGCAATCTGTCGCCGGCGTTCGCGCAGGAAATCGGCGCAGGGCTGCCCGAAGCCGGCGTCGTGGTGACCGAGATCGCCGCCGGCGCGCCGGTCGCACAACTCGGCCTGCTCAAGCCCGGCGACCTGATCGAGGCGGTCAACGGTACGATCGTCCACTCGACCGGTGAAGTCGCCAGCGCGGTCAAGGCGGGCACGCCGAGCGTGCGCTTCAACCGCGCCGGGCAACGTGCCGAATGCGGGCTGGTCGCTGGCGGCCAGATTGCTTGCCGCAGCTGATCCGCCGCCGGTCGTCATGACCGGCGGCGGCGCTCAGATCGGTTAGGCGGCGAGCGCGCCCGTCTCGCGCGCCACGCGGCGGCGCATCGCGACGCCGACGGTGCCGAAACCGACGATCATCATTGCCCAGGTCGCCGCTTCCGGCACGCCGCCTACCGGTGCCTCGACCGAATAGGTGGCACCTGCAAAACCGCCCTGGATTAATGCAAACAACCCGCCAGGCTTCTGGTTCGATACCATATTGGCCCGGCCGTTGCTGTTGTCGCCAAGGTTGATAAAGTCGGTGAGCGAGGCGTTGAACATATAGAGATTCGCGGCCGTCACCGTGCCGTCGGCGGCCAAGCTGAAGCTGTTGCTCGTTACCGATGGGGATCCGGCCAGATAATCCGTACCGAAGGTGGCGTCGTTGACCGTGCCGGTCGGGGCGGTGAGAACATATACCTCGGATGCCGCGACGTTAGTGCCGGTGGTCAGGAAGACGAGCTTGCCGGTGACTACACCGATCTGCCCGATGGTCGAGGTAAAGGTGAAATCGACCGTAACCGTGGCCGATGCCGGCGTCGCCAGACCTACCACTGCCAAAAGAACGCTACTTACGACAAGCTGCTTACTAAATTTAAACATTGGTATGCCCCCTCATCCCGCTGAAAAAATCGAGCGGTACTGGGGACATAGCAGGTATTTACCAGCTTAATAGGCTAATAACCATGACAAGCGTCTCGCGCGGCGCAACCACGTCCGAAGACCGGCCGCGCAGCTCGGTCTGGTCTAACCGGGCACCCCGATCGAGGCGGTTAACGGTGCTGTCGTCCACACTATTAGCGGAGTAGCGCGAACGTTAGCCTAGCGCGCGTAGCCTACCGTCGAGCGACGGCGGCGCATTGCATAGCCGACCGCGCCCAGACCGACGATCATCATCGTCCACGTCGCAGGCTCGGGCACGCCGCCGACAGCGGCGGTTCCGACGGTATAGGTCGCGCCCGCAAAACCACCCAAATTGTAGGCGTACAGGTCGGGACCCGTTGGCCTCGACACCAGATTGGCATGGCCATTGAGCGACGAGTTTAGATTGAGAAAATCCGATTTACCCGTGTTGAACACTTCAAGGTCGGCGGCGGTGACGGTTCCGTCGGCGGCAAGCGTGAAACTGTTGGTATCAACCGTCGGCGTTCCGGCGAGATAGTTGGTGCCGAAGGTTGCGTCGCTGACGGTACCGGCCGGGGCAGTGAGAACATAGATTTCCGACGCCGCGACGCCTGTGCCGGTGATCAAAAAGACGAGCTTTCCGGTGATCGTACCCGGCTGCCCGAGCGTCGAGGTGAATGTGAAATCTACCGTAACCGAGGCCGAGGCCGGTGCGGCGAGACTTGCTGCCGCCAGAAAAATGCTCCCAGCTGCAATCTGCTTCCTGAATTTGGACAATAGCTTTTTCCCCGCCCTCCGCTGGACAAAAGTCAAGCGGTGTGCAGGACATAGCAGGCTTTCGCTATCTTGATAGGCCCACAGCCGAGACCAGCGTTTCGTGCGGTGCAACCACGTCCGAAAACCGCCAGACGGCATATGCGGAATGGGCTAGACCGGTGCCATGATCCCCGACGCCATCACCTGCTATGCCGCCATGCTGGCCCGCGACCGGGCGTATGACGGCGTGTTCTTCACCGGCGTCAAAACTACCGGCATCTATTGTCGCAACGTTTGCCCGGCGCGGCCGCCGCTGGCGAAGAACTGTACTTTCTGGCCCAGCGCCGACGCCGCCGTCGCGGCGGGGTTTCGCGCCTGCAAGCGCTGCCGCCCCGATGCCGTGCCGGGGTCGCCGGCGTGGACCGGCAGCGCGGCCAGCGTGCGGCGTGCGCTCGCGCTGATCGATGCGGGCGCGCCGACCGGCGAGGCGCTCGGGGACCGGCTCGGCCTTGGCGATCGCCACGTGCGCCGGTTGTTCGCGCGCCACCTCGGTGCGTCGCCGGTGGCAGTCGCACAGGCGCAGCGGCTCGCCAATGCGGTCGTGCTGATCGACGCGGGCGGGCTGTCGATGGCCGAAGTCGCGCTCGCCAGCGGCTTCGGCAGCGTCCGGCGCTTCAACGAGGCATTCCGCAGCATTCACGGCGAAACCCCCGGCGCGCGGCGGCGGCGCAACCACGGAGACCAACCGATGCACCTGACTCTGTCCCGCTATGCTGCGCCGGTCGGCGAGCTGTCGCTCGTCACCGACGCCGACGGTGCGCTCCGCGCGCTCGATTTCGCCGATTTCGACGAGCGCATGCGCCGACTGCTGGCGCGGCACTATGGCGCATTCGAACTGGTGCCCGGCGCAACGCCCACGCCGCTCGCTGCCGCACTCGATGCCTATTTCGGCGGTGACCTAACCGCGCTCAACCGCATTACCGTCGCCACCGGCGGCAGCGCATTCCAGCGCAGCGTCTGGGCGGCGCTCCGCACTATCCCGGCGGGCGTCACCACGAGCTACGGCGCGATCGCTGCGCAGCTCGGCAATCCGGGCGCAAGCCGGGCGGTCGGGCTGGCGAACGGGGCCAATCCGGTTGGCATCGTCGTGCCGTGCCACCGCGTCATCGGCGCCAGCGGCGCGCTGACCGGCTATGCGGGCGGTGTCGAACGCAAACGGTGGCTGCTCGCGCATGAGGGCGCGATGCTGGCCTGAGCGGTCATCGATACGTCTTGGTCAAAGGTCACTTGATGTTCCAAGCGTGCCACGTCCGGTCCCGGGCTTGGCACTTGCTCTGATTGGCCGACATTACACGATGGCGTGGGCGCGAACCGGAAAGGTACCCATGCCCTTGACCTTCGGTGGCACCGCCCAGAAGCGGAATCCGGCGTCCGGAAGCTGGTCGAGCCCGGTCAGATGCTCGACGATCGGAATACCCGCGCCAAGCAGCGTCGTATGCACCGGCCGTGTTCCACCGGAGGTGTCGTCGATATTATATGAATCGATCCCCACCAACAGCGCGCCGGCGTCGCGCAAGTGGACCGCCGCCGCCTCCGTCAAAAACGGATGCGTGCCGTCGAAATAGCGGTCGGTACGCCAATGTCGGTCCCAGCCGGTCTGGATGAGCACCGCCTTTTCGCGGACGTCGATGCCGTCGAAAGCTGTACTGTCGATGGCACGTGTGGCGGTCATGGTTCGGACAACGATGCCCGGACAGTCGGCAACGCGCGCAAGCGGTAGTTCCGCCAGATCGTGCCCGTCGGCGAAGCGATGGAACGGCGTGTCGAGATACGTTCCGGTATTGCCGACCATCGTGATCCTGCCGATCTGGAACTCGGTACCCGGCGCATAAGTGCCGCGCGATGCCTCGCGCGACAGAAAATCGCACATCAGCGGCGCGGGCAGCCCCTTATACGTCAGCATGCCTGCCTCGATGACGTGGCTCAGATCGACGTGCGTCATGCGCGGTCCTCAAACTCGAGGATTACCGTATCCACCGCGAGGCTCTCTCCCGGCGACACGCGCACCTCCCTCACCACGCCCGCTTTTTCCGCGCGCAGGATGTTTTCCATCTTCATCGCCTCGACGGTGGCGAGCGGTTGCCCGGCCTCGACGCGGTCACCGGCGGCGACCGCGATGCTCATCACCAGACCCGGCATCGGGCACAGCAAAAAGCGCGACAGGTCGGGCGGAATCTTTTCGATCATATGCGCCGCAAGCACCGAAGCACGCGGCGTCAGCACGCGGACGTCATGCCCCGCGCCGCGCGTCGTCAGGCGATAGCCGATCGCCCGGCGGTCGACTGCGACGACGATCGTGCGGCCATCGACCTGCGCTTCGAACTGGCGCTCGCCGACACGCCAGTCGGTGGTGACGCGCAGCTCGCGGTCGTCGATCATCAGTTCGAAGGCGTCGCCGGTGGCGAGCACCGCCACGGCGTGATTGTCGGGGCCGATGCGGACGACCCAGTCTTCGCCAAATGCTGCTCCATGGCCGTTCAACTGCCCGTCGATCAATTGCGCGCGCTCGACTTCGACGGCGTTCATCACCGCCGCGGCGGCGATCAGCGCATCGGTGGTTGTGGCATCGACCGGCGCGCCGTGGAAGCCGTCGGGATATTCCTCGGCGATGAACGCGGTGGTGACTTCCCTGCCAGCGCGGAAGCGCGGGTGCTGCATGACCGCCGACAGGAAGTCGATGTTGTGGCCGATGCCGCGGATCAGATAGCGGTCGAGCGCGTCCGCCTGCAGGTCGATCGCTTCGATCCGGGTCGGCGCGTGGGTGATCAGCTTGGCGATCATCGGGTCATAGAAGCGGCTGATCTCGCTGCCTTCGACCACGCCGGTATCGACCCGGACGCTGCCGAGCCGCCCGCCGCCGGTTTCGGGGGGAACGCATTGCTGCAATCGGCCGATCGACGGTAGGAAGCCGCGATACGGATCCTCGGCATAGACGCGCGTTTCGACGGCATGGCCGGTCAGCGTCACATCGGCCTGCGCAAAGCCGAGCGGCTGGCCCGCCGCGACGCGGATCATCGCCTCGACGAGATCGACCCCGGTAATCAGTTCGGTGACCGGATGCTCGACCTGCAGCCGGGTATTCATCTCGAGGAAGTAGAAGCTGCGGTCGGCACCCGCGATGAACTCGACCGTACCGGCGCTGAAATAGCCGACGCGGCGGGCGAGCTCGACCGCCTGCGCGCCCATCGCGGCGCGCATTTCGGTCGTCACGAACGGCGAGGGGGCTTCCTCGACGACCTTCTGGTGGCGGCGCTGGATCGAACAGTCGCGCTCGCCGAGATAAACGATATTGCCCGCCTGGTCGCCGAGCACCTGGATTTCGATGTGGCGCGGCTGCGTGATGAACTTTTCGATGAACACGCGGTCGTCGCCGAAGCTGGCAAGGCCTTCGCTGCGGGTCGACTGGAAGCCTTCGCGCACATCGGCCTCGCTCCACGCCAGCCGCATGCCCTTGCCGCCGCCGCCCGCCGACGCCTTCATCATCACCGGATAGCCGATTTCGGACGCGATGCGCACCGCATGCTCGGTGTCGCTGATTTCGCCGACGAAGCCCGGCACGACGTTGACGCCCGCCGCCAGCGCAAGTTTCTTGGACTCGATCTTGTCGCCCATCGCCGCGATCGCTGCTGCCGGCGGTCCGATAAAGGCGATGTCGGCGGCGTCGCATGCTTCGCGGAAGCTGGCGCGCTCGGACAGGAAGCCATAGCCGGGGTGCACCGCCTGCGCGCCGGTGGCGTGACATGCCGCGATGATCGCATCGGCGAGCAGATAGGATTCGGCGGCCGGCGGCGGCCCGAGGCGCACCGCCTCATCGGCCATTTCGACATGCAGCCCCGACGCATCGGCGTCCGAATAGACCGCCACCGTGGCGATGCCCATCTTGCGGGCCGAGCGGATGACGCGGCAGGCGATTTCGCCACGATTGGCGATCAGGATCTTGGTGAACATGAGTCCGGCGGCACCCCGAATTATTTCAACGGATCAAGCGCCCCCGGCTTGCACGATGCATGGCCACCAACGCAAGCGGCAGTCGATACTTGTGGGTGTCATGTGCGGCGCGCACAACGGCATCGAGATGACCGAGCCACGCTTCGACTACATCGACCCAAGCCCCGCAGGGGTGGTCATGGCGATCGACTTTGCCGTCGATGGCGGTGCGGTGCCCCATCCCGATGGCGGCGTGCCGACGCTGTCGGCGTCGCGGGCGGGGTTTGTCTGGGTCCACCTCAATCTCGTCGATCACCGGTCGAGCGGCTGGCTGGCGGCGCAGCCGGAGCTTGGCGAAACGCTGGTCGAGGCGTTGCTCGATACGTCGGGGTATCAGCGGCTGACGGTCGAGCGCGGCCTTGTCGCCGGCGTGTTCGCCGATGTGGCGATCGAGATCGGCCGCGACAGCCATGACCTGGCGCAGCTCGGGTTTATCATCGGCCCCGATTTTCTGGTGACCGCGCGGCGCAAGCCGATCCAGTCGGTTCAGCGCGTCAAGACCGCGCTCGACCACGGTGAAATCGCCGAAACCGCGCTCGACCTGCTGTTGCTGATCATCGACGCCGAACTCGAAGGGCTCGACGGCGCGATCACCTCGCTCGCGACGCAGGTCGAAACGATCGAAAACCGGCTGCTCGGCGACCCGATCTCCGACGAGCGGCGCGGCATCGTCGCGCTGCGCCGCCGCGCGTCGCGCCGGATCGAACAGGTTTATGCGATGCTCGCACTGTTCCGCAGCGCAACACAGCGACGGCGCACCCCGTTGCCGCCTGCCATGCTCGAGGCGTTCACCGACGTCGTTCACCGCCTCGAGTCGATCTATCAGGAGCTGCAGTCGATCAAGGAAGGCGCGCGCCTGCTCAACGAGGAGATTGCGTCGAACCTGACGATGGAGACCAACCGCCAACTGTATGTGCTGTCGATGCTGACGGCGGTGTTCCTGCCCGCGACGCTGGTGACGGGCTTTTTCGGGATGAACACTCTGGGCTTTGTCGCCGGCCTCGATACCGGGACGGCAGCCGTGATCGGCATTGCCGCGTCGGTGCTCGTCTATCTTTGGCTGAAGCGGATGATGCGGCGCAAATAGCGGCTATGGATTGGCCTTCAGATGCTCGGCGATTTCGTCGAAAAAGCGTTCGAGATTGTGGATGACGTTGACCTTGAACTCGTAGTTCACCTCGGGTGACGACGAATCGATAATCTTCGATTCGTCGACTTTCTCCGTATAGATCGCCGCGAGCGTCCGGACATATTCCGGCGTCAGCTCGATCTGGTCGAGTTCGTCGAGAATGCGCAGCTGAATAATCATCAGCTGGCGCGTCAGCATTTCGAGTGCGGTGATCCGGGCGACGGTGACGACCGGATCGAGCTGAACCTCTTCATGCTGGGCCATGCGCGCTCTCCTTGCCGGCAAAGCCTAGCGCAACCGG
>Ga0209724_1001313_pt1 | contig 22740 bp, 17 predicted proteins | sample grotaG_FD_184143 | JGI IMG/M metagenome (GOLD analysis project Ga0209724, IMG submission 184143) | Glacier valley bacterial and archeal communities from Borup Fiord, Nunavut, Canada, to study Microbial Dark Matter (Phase II) -... | ecosystem: Environmental > Aquatic > Freshwater > Ice > Glacier ...
GAGGGGAGCGCCCCTGCCCTATTCGTCACCGCGGCCCGGCACTTCGGCTTGATCGATGAGCCCGTACCGGCGCCAGCCTTCGCGCAGGAGCCAGGTCCGCGGTAGCCACACGAACGGCGGCGCGTACCCACCAGGCGCCTGGGAATAGACGCCGGCTGCTTCGCGCTGCTTCCAACCATCGAACGACAGCGAGCTCGAGTACGGGTCGACCTTCCAGGGCCGCTTCGCCCGTTCGAGATCAGCCTGGTGGTGCCGCCAGTTGTTGAGCACGTACGCGATGCAGTTGCGGACCTGACGCGGCGAGCCCAGGACGCGCGCGTGGTAGCGGTCGGCGAACACCGGCCCGTGCATTCGCCCCGTCGCCGCGTTGATCTGGCGCGCGGCAGAGATCGCAAATGCCTGCATGCCCTTCCACAGCGCCTTGCGATTCGCCGCCTCGACGATCAAGTGGATATGCGTCTTCTGAACGCTCAGATGGACGATCCGAAAATTCGGCACCGGATTATCGCTGGCTCCAACCACCAGCGTTGCCTCGCGGATCGCGAGAAACACTGAATGACGGCGTAGGGATCCGACGTCGCCGCGTGCGCGCATGATGATGTGCACCGGCTCGGAGGCTTTGGTCACCGGGCGCACCCCGTGTTTTTCGCTCGCGCGAAAGCCCTTCTTGGGACGACCTGCGCCTTTGCGCTTACCACCGCGTCGCTGGCCATTCTTGTCGAGCTTCGGTAGCTCGAGCTGGACGTGGCGTTTGCGAGGCTTCGACACGGGTGAACTATAGCCTTGGTCCGACCTACGGTGCCATTGATTTCGCCGATATTTTTAGATTTATCGAGTACCCAGGGAGCGAGAGCAAACCACTTGCGATCGAAATGGTCGTCTCACGGCGCTGTGAAGACTCGCCAGACCGCGAACGTCGTCGTGGCGACGGCATGAAGTTTTATTTGCCCGCGGAAAATACGAGTCTAAAACCGCCGCCTGTTCCTTACGCTGTCGCCAAGCACGCGATTTGACGAAACCGCGAATTCGAAGCACGCGGGAGTGCACGCCGCGCGAGACCGCGAGTGTCCACGCGATGACGAATGAAAACATCTCGGTTCCGGGCCAGACGAGATATCTCCCGTACCAGCAGCTGCTCTCGCGATCTATACGGCGGTCACGGTCAGGTTGTTGCGCGTGAGCTTGCACTCGAACGACGAACAGAATGAGGAACGTAGTGACCGCGCCGGCAACGTCATCGCTGGCGCTTACACCGTTTGCCTTTGGCTTCATCGTTGGTGTGCCCGACTCGATCGGAAACCGAGCCAGCCCGCACGCCTCTCGGCTTGGAAAGCAATCTCAACCGTAGCCACGCAAGCGTTCGCGGTCTCGCCCTGCGTCGACGTCCACCGGCCTGATGAGGCTTACCGGCCAGTTTGAGACCATGGCACAACTCGGGATCGCGTCCTCGACATCGACTGGACGGCCGATACCGCTTTCTTCGTGACGAGGGAGGGCTGGATCGGTGTGGCCGATCGGCCACGGTCGAGTCACGTCCGCCGCACCAGCACGGGCACGCGTGATCGGTGACGCCGTGATCGTCGCGAGCATCGTGTGGCACGACGGCTTGCGCTTCGTAACGGCGACCAAGTTCGGCGGCGCCGGCAAGGAAGTGACGAGCGGAACGATCAAGCTCACCGGCGGCCTCGACGAGGCCAAGATCATGTAGCGCGCGTGCGCCAGCGTCATGCGTGCCGAGAGCATCCGCGATGATCGCGGGTCGTTGGCGAAGAGGCTCGAGCAGTCGGAACCCGGATCGGAGACGGTTCCTCGGCTGCTTCGAGCCGTAGCCGCGCAAGCGTGCGCGGCGTCGTCGAAGTTCAAGCGTTCATCATTCGCCTTTGAGTGCCGCCGCGGCGCTCGGATCGGGCCGGCAGACGACGAATTGCGACGCCTCTCGTGTCGCCACGCTGGACGCGCTAGTTCGCGAGCTCGGCGCGCAGGCTCTCGAGCACGTTGGCCGGCGCACGGACCTGCATCCGCGTGCCGTCTTCGTCGTGCTCTTCGCTCACGACGCGGGTCCGCTCGTGGATCACGTGGACCATCCGCTGCATCGACCACGGCACCGCGAGCTCGGTCTCTTCCATCTTGCCGCCGAAGTGCTCGACCAGCTTGTCGCGCAGCAGCGCGACGTCATCGAGCGACTTGGCAGAGAGCTGGATAGCGTCCGGATACTTGTCGCTGAGGATCTCGCGACCCGCTTCGTCGACGCAGTCGATCTTGTTCAAGATCAACCACGACGGCGCCTGGTCGGCTTCGATCTCGCGAAGCACGGTGCGCGTGACCGCGAGTTGATCGGCGCTCGCCGGGTCGGCCGCATCCACGATGTGGAGGAGCAAGTCGCATTCGGCCGCTTCTTCGAGCGTGGAGCGGAACGAAGCGACGAGATCATGCGGCAGCTTCTTGATGAAGCCGACGGTGTCGCTGACCAGGATCGGCGGCTCGGTCGGCGGCACGAGGCGGCGGATCGTGGTGTCGAGCGTCGCGAACAGCTTGTCGGCGATGTAGACCTCGGTCGTGGTCAGCGCGCGCATCAGCGACGACTTGCCGGCGTTCGTGTAGCCGACGAGCGCGACCGTGGGGAGCTCGCTGCGGCGATCGCGACGGATCTTGGAGCCGCCTTCGATCTTGGAGAGCTCCTCACGGAGCTCGGCGATGCGATCGCGGATGCGACGACGATCCAGCTCGAGCGAGCTCTCGCCGGCACCCTTGCCACCGATGCCGCCGCGCACGCGGTCACCACCGCCGCCGGCAGCGCGCAGGCGCGGCGCGACGTACTTGAGGCGCGCGACTTCGACCTGGAGGCGGGCCTCGCGGGTCTTGGCGTGGCGGTGAAAGATCTCGACGATGACGGCGGTGCGATCGAGCACGTCGCAGCCGCAGGCGGTCTCGAGGTTGTGCTGCTGGGATGGAGAGAGATCGTGATCGACGAGCACGACCTTCGCGCGCGCCTTCGGGGGAGGTGCTTCGGGGTCTGCGGCTTGCTCGCGCTCTTCGACCTCTTCGTTGTCGTCTTCTTCGGCGATCTCTTCGGCCTGCCTCGAGCCCGGCTTGACGTATTTCGGAAGCTCGCCGCTGCCGCCAGTCCAGCCCGCGAGCTCCTTGAGCTTGCCTTCGCCGAGCACGATGCCGGGTGCAAGCTTGGCGCGGCGCTGCGTGATGCGCGCGATCGGCTCGAGACCGAGAGTTCGGGCGAGGCGCTCGAGCTCGGTGATCGAGGACTCGAGCTCGATGTCGGTGACGCCGGGCAACTGCACCGCGACGACAACCGCCGGAGGGCGATCGCCACCTTCGGTGAGCTTGGTGATGCTACTGGTCTCGTACATGCGGGGGCGGCGGACCTTACTCGATCCCGGTCTCGACGGCGAACCCGATCAGCAGCTCCGCGAACCGACGCGGCGCCTCGGCATGCAACATGTGGCCAGCGTTGGGGATCGTGACCGTTTCGGCGTCTGGGAGCGCCTGCGCGAGGGCCTCGAGCGTGCGGCCAAAGATCGGGGCTGAACGCGCGCCACCGAGGAGCATCATCGGCACGGTGCACGTGCGGAGCTCGGCGTAGCGCGGTTCGTACGCGACCAGCGAGCGCGAGTCCGAAAGGATGTCCGCCCAGCGCTGTGCCGAGCGCTCGCGGAAGGCGAGCGGGATGCGCGCGTAGGCCTCGGTGCCCAGGACGCTCTGCAGGAAGAACTCGCCCATCGCGAGGCCGCCGTCGCACGCGACCCGGCGCTCGAGCTCGGCGTGAAACTCGCGCTGCGCGGAATCGAGCGCCGGATCGTCGGCGCTGCGCATCGGTGGCTCGATCAGGATCGCACCCGCGACGAGGTCCGGGCGGGTCCGCGCGAGCTCGAGCACGATCACGGCGCCGAAGCTCGAACCGACCACGAGGGCGGGCGGCCGGGTGCGTGCAGGCGTTTCGACCGAGGCGGCGAGGTCGGCCGCATGTTCCGCCACGCTGGTTCGCGAGAAGTCGCGGTCGCGAGCGACGAAATCGAACCTATCTTTGAGGCTGGATCCCAGCTGGATCGACCACGTCGTGTGGTCGGTCGCGCTGCCGTGGACCAGGACGACACGTGGCCGATGCATCGGTCAGACCTTAGGCTATGATCGGGACTGCATGGGAGGCCCGGAGGACGAGGAAGCGTTCGCCGCGACCATGGCGCCCGGTCACGCGCAGATTCCGCACGATGCCGCGACGCCGGCGTTCAAGAAGGTCGTGATGGGCAGCCGCGGCGCCGCTCCCGCGATCGCGAACAAGCTCAGCTCCGATGCAACGATGGCCGCGCCGGCCGCGCCGGCCACGCCGAACACGGGAGGCTCAACGCCGCTGCCAGAGGTCTCCCACACGCTGTATCGAACCGCAGACGAGATCGCACGCGGCGGCATGGGGCGGATCGTTGCCGCCGAGGATCAGCGGCTGCATCGCCCCGTCGCGCTCAAGGAGCTACTCGACCCGAGTGACGAGAACGTCACGAGGTTCCAGCGCGAGGCGTTGATCACCGCGCGCCTGCAGCACCCAGGCATCGTGCCGGTCTACGAGGCTGGGCGCTGGCCGACCGGCGAGCCGTTCTTCGCGATGAAGCTGGTCTCCGGCAAGCCGCTCGATCAAGTGATCGCCGCCGCGACCACCCTGCCCGCACGGCTCGCGATCCTGCCGCGGCTCGCGGCAGCGTGTGACGCGATCGCGTACGCGCACAGCCAGCGGATCATCCATCGCGATCTCAAGCCGGGCAACGTGCTGATCGGCGACTTCGGCGAGACCGTCGTGATCGATTGGGGCCTCGCGAAGGACCTCGATGCGGTCGAGTTGTTCGAGTCCACGAATCGCGGCCCACACGTGCCGCGCAAGTCGCGCCCGATGGAGAGCACGTCGTCGACCCTGACCGTCGCCGGCTCGGTGATGGGCACGCCCGCGTACATGGCGCCGGAGCAGGCGCGCGGCGAGACCGTCGATCAACGCGCTGACGTGTTCGCCCTCGGTGCCATGCTCTATCACGTGCTCGCCGGCGCGCCGCCGTACAAAGCGCGCACCGCGACCGACGTGATCGCGGCGGCCGCGCTCGGCAACATCGTTCCGTTCGCGACGCGCGAGAAGCACGCGCCGCGTGACCTCGTCGCGATCCTCGATCGCGCGATGGCTCCCGAGCCGGCGGATCGGTATCCGCATGCGGGCGAGCTTGCCGACGAGCTCCGGCGGTTTCTTACCGGCAGCCTCGTCGAGGCGCACCGCTACACGGTGCTGCAGCGGCTCGGTCGATTCGTCAAGAAGCACCGCGCTGCGATCACGATCAGCGCCATCGCGCTCGCCGGTTTTGCGATCGGCGGCACGCTCGCGGTGCAGCGCGTCGTGCGCGAGCGCGACCGCGCCGAGTTCGAGCAAAAGATCGCGACGACACGAAAACTCGCGGCCGAGCGCCTGATCGATTACATGTTCTCGAACGTCCAGACCCAGCTCACCGCGATCGGACGGCTCGATCTGATGGCTGGCCTCGGCGCCGAGGTGAAGAGTTATTACGACCGGCTCTCGAAGATTCCGGGCGGCATGTCTGCGGACGACGAACGCCGCATGGCCGAGGCGATCGAGCTGATCGGTCGCGCGGAGCACATCTCCGGCAAGCCGGATCAAGCCCTCGAGACCTGGGGTCAGGCGCGCAGCAAATTGATCGCGTTGATCGGCAACGACAAGCAAGCCACGACGTTCGTGCTGCGCACGATGATCGCGAAGCTCGATTACGAATCCGCACAGATCTATCAAGAGCGCGGCAACAGCCTCGACGCGCACAAATCGTTCGAGCACGCGCGCGACGAATACGACGCGCTCGCCAAGGAGCAGCCCGCGTCGCGCGAGATCATGCTCGCCTCCGCCGAGAACCTCGACGTCCTCGGCGACATGCTGCGCCACGAGGGCAAGGTCGACGAGGCATTCGACGAGTACACCGAAGCGAAGAGCCTGCGCGACAAGGCGGCGAGCCAAGGCAATGGCACGGTCACCGAGGAAGTGATGGCGCTCTCGGCGAGTCACCTCCGGATCGGCGGCATCTACCAGGCGCGCGGCGCTTCGCAACTCGCGATCGATGAATACAAGACCGCGCTGCGCCTGCGCGAATCGGTACTGCACGGCGAGCCGGATAACGTCGAGATCCAGAAGAAGGTGCTCGATACCGAGGAGCAGATGGCGCAGCTCTCGAGCTCGCTCGGCGACGAGAAGAGCGCGATCGAAGCGTACCGCCGCGCGCTGCCGGTGATGGAGCAGCTCGCGCGCCGCGATCCGACAAACACCGATTGGGCGTATCAGCGCGGCAACGTGCTCGCCGACCTCGGGCTCGCGCTCGCCGATAGTGGCGATTACAAAGAGGCGCTCGCTCACTTCGGGCAAGCGCTGGCGATCCAGCAGGAGCTCACGACGCGCGATCCGAGGGGCAACCGTTATCAGATCGCGCTTGGCCGGTCCTACATCCGAAGTGGCGACGTCCACCTGTATCTCGGCGAGACCGATCAGGCGATGCAGCAGTACAAGCTCGCGCAAGACGTGCGTAAAGCGCTCGTCGATCGCGATGCCACCAGTGTCGCCTTTCGCCGTGCGTACGCCGGCGCGTACGCGAAGCTCGGCCAGGCCTACGTCCAGAAGAACGACATCGCGCGCGCGGTCGACCTGGAGGAGCAGGCGCTCGAGCTGCGCGCCAAGCTCGTCATCGATTCTCCCGCAAACGGCGGCTTCAAGAACGAGCTCGCCGTGACGAAGATCGTCCTTGGCCAATTGCTCGTCGCGAAGGACCCGAAGCGAGGCAACGAGCTCCTCGATGCGGGACTTGCCCTCTCGCGTGCGCTCGTCCAAGGCGACCCGATCAACCTCGAGTGGCGCGAGACCCTGGTGCAAGGCTTGATCGCGCGCGGTCGGTTGCCCGGCTCATTTGCCACTCGCGCGGTGGCCCTCAAGGAAGCGCGCTCGATCGCCGAGGAGGCCGTACTTCGCGCCGCGCAGAACGTGCAGTGGCCGGGCTACCTCGCCGAGGTCCACACCGGGCTCGCCGAGCTCGCCACCGACCCACATCTCGCCGCCGACGAGTGGAAGCAGGTCCGCGATCTACTCGAGCCCCTCGCGAAAGCGGGACGATTGCCCGCACCGCGGCTCCCGATGCTCGATCGCGCCCGCGCCGGCAGGTAGGATTGCGCATGGTGGAAGATCCCGAACATGACTTTCTCGGCAAGCACCGAGACAAGATGTGGACCTACTTCATCCTGCTCGCGTTCCTGATCGGGATCGTGGTGGTGTTGAATGTCGTGTGGCAGGACCCTCACCGTGCGAGCGAGGGGATGAAGTCGTTCGTCGGGTTGCCAGCATGGGCCCTCGCGACGGTGACGTTCATCGTCGGTGCATTGTTCTTCACGCTCGGCCTCAAGATCGAGCCCGATTGGCCTGAAGCGATCGGCGCCTTCTTTATCGCGGCATCCGCGACGTGGTTCGAGATGATCATCGGCTGGAAGTACTTCGATCTCGGTGGGCTGTTCGTGATTCCTTACCTCATCCCGGTCGTGATCTTCCTGCTGCTACTGATGTACGGCATTCGCAACAGTAAATGACAGCTCGGCCGGATCGGCCGTCGGCGACGAACATACTGGACCGCTGCACACGAACGCACGTGCGCGATCGTTTGCCGGGTTCTTCGCATCGGTGATCGATGCCTGGGCCCACGGCCCCGCGATGCATAGCGTCGGCGCATACGCGCGCCGTGCCGCGGTGAGCAAATCTTCGCGGCCCTCGCCTTGCGTGATCACGGCGACCTTCGCGTGAAGATATAGATCGAGCGCACCGAGCAGCGTCGAGGTCACCCACGCCTGCACGCCGGTCGTGCTGGTCAGGCGTTGTGCGAGATATTGCTCGGCGAGCGCGAGCGCCGCTTCGTCGCCCGCGACGAGCCCGAGCCGCAGGAACGCGCGCACCGCGACCGCCGCGCCGGCCGGAATCGCGCTGTCGTGATGCGATTCCGGGCGATGCACGAGCAACGCTTCATCCGGCGGCGACAGGAAGAACACGCCGACGCCCTCGCGCTCTTCATAGAACCGCGCGCGGATCGTCGTGCACAGCTGCGCGCCGAGGTCCCACCACGCGCGATCTCCAGTCGCCTCGGCGAGCCCCTGAAACGCGTCGGCGCAGAACGCGTAATCGTCGAGCGTGCCCTCGAGATCCTTGGTCACGCCCTCGTGATGGACGCGCTTGATCACCGCGCCCGTGATCATCTTCGCGCGCAGGAACCCGGCGATCCGCAGCGCGAGCGCGAGCGCGGGCGCGTGACCGGTCGCGCGCCACGCGGCGAGTAAGCCCGTGATCGCGAGGCCGTTCCACGCGGCGAGCACCTTGTCGTCGATACCCGGGCGGACGCGCGCTGCGCGAGCCGCGAGGAGCTTCGCGCGGAGCTCGGCGAGCTGCGCTTCTTCGCCCGCCGAGCTTCGCGCCGTGATCCGCGACAGCACGGTGCGACCGCCCTCGAAGTTGCCGTGGTCGTGCACGCCGTACGCGTGGTTGAACAGCACCGAGCCCATCGCGCCGAGCGCGGCCTTGGTCTCCTCGGGCGTCCACACGTAGAACTTGCCCTCCTCGCCTTCGCTATCGGCATCGAGCGACGACCACAAGCCGCCGTCGCGATCGGAGAGCTCGCGCTCGAGGAACGCGGTCGTCTCGGTGATGACCTCCTTGGACCGATCGGATCCGGTGAGGGCAAACACCGAGGCGTAGATCGAGAGCAGCTGTGCCTGGTCGTACAGCATCTTCTCGAAGTGCGGAACCAGCCATTGCGCGTCGACGGAGTAGCGCGCGAAGCCTCCGCCAAGGTGATCGTAGATCCCACCTTCGGCCATGCCGCGCGCCCATTCGAGAAAGCTGGTGCGTGCCGCCTCGCCGAACGGGAATCGACTCGCGCGCGCGAGCAGGTCGTGGCTCGAGCTGGACGGAAACTTCGGTGCACCACCGAGGCCGCCGTGTTTCGGATCGCAGCGCTCGGCGAGCTGCTTGCCGGCCGAGATCAGCAGCGAGGCGACGAGCTTGCCGGCCTCGCCTCCGATCGCGCCCTTGCGGTAGTGATCGTCGACGCGTTGCAGCCCGTCGATCAATTGCGCCGCATTGTCCTCGGCATCCGCGCGGCGCTTCGTGAACGCGTCGTGCATGGCGGTCAACAGGTCCGAGAAGCTCGGGCGTCCGAACTTGGGGACCTTGGGATAGTAGGTGCCGAGAAAGAACGGCCGGCCATCCGGCAGGCAGAACGCGTTGAGCGGCCAGCCGCCGCCCTCGCCCATGACCTGGATCGCATTCATGAAGATCGTGTCGACATCGGGCCGCTCCTCGCGATCGACCTTGATGTTGACGTACAGCTGATTCATCAGCTTCGCGGTCTCCGCATCTTCGAAGCTCTCGTGCGCCATCACGTGGCACCAGTGACAGGCGGCGTAGCCGATCGACACGAACACCGGCTTGTTCAGCCGCTTGGCCTCCGCGAAGGCGGCGTCGCCCCACGGCCACCACTCCACCGGATTGCCGGCATGCTGCCGGAGATACGGTGAACTTTCGGTCGCGAGGCGGTTCGGCATGAGCCTCTCCTACCACGGCCGTGTCGTTGGGAAGCTGCTACGCTCCCCACGTGCTCCGCGTCGCGACCATTGTCGCCGAGACCGAGGCTGAGGGCCCCGGGAAACGATTTGCCGTGTGGCTGCAAGGCTGCTCGTTGCGCTGCCCCGGCTGCTGCAACCCGGAGATGTTCGATGACCGGCGTGGCGAAGCCATGACCCCCGCGGAGCTCGCGGCGAAGATCCCAGCCGGTGTCGAAGGTGTCACGATCCTCGGTGGAGAGCCGTTCGAACAGGCCACCGAGGCTGCCGAATTCGTGCGACTCGCGAAGACCCGCGGGCTCACCGCGATGGTGTTCTCCGGTTACGCGATCGCCGAGCTGCGCGAGCGTTCGGACGCGGCCTTGCTGTTCGACCAGCTCGATCTACTCGTCGACGGCCGCTACGATCGCGAGCGGCCCGAGCCGAAACCGCCGGAAGGCCGGCGCTGGATCGGCTCGGCGAATCAAGTGATGCACTACCTGACCCGCGCGTACACGCCTGACGAGCCGCAGATGCGTGCGGCCAATACGATCGAGATCCGGATCTCACCGCGAGGCCTGCTCGTGAACGGCTGGCCGAGCGCGGACCGATTGGTGCGACGTAAATGACCGACGCCGACGAACAAGAGGATCTCGAGTGGGTCGAACCACCGATGGTCGCCGCGAGTGAAGCGGAGATCGTCCAGATGGCCCGCGCGCTGACCGCGCCGCAGGCGCACGACGTGTGGACGCTGCTCGCGAGCTCGCGTTCGATGCCGCCTAAGGTCGGGCCGACATGTGCCCGGCTCGTCGGCGATGCGATCGAACAGATCTGGCCAGCACTGTGGCGGCGGGAAGGCGCGAGATTCGGTGCCTCGATCCGCGACGGCAAGGTGATCCGTGGCCGCGGCTGGGAGCGCAATCCGCCGAGCCCGCTCGAGTTCTCGCCGTTCACGCTCGCGTTGTTGCGCTGGCTGGTCGAGGTTCCGCTCGCCGCGGGTGCCGCACCCGAGCTCGCCGCGCAACCGGTCGCGATCGGCGATCAGGTCGTGGCGTACCTCGCGCTCTCGGTCGCGACCGAGACACCCGCGCAGCTCTCGATCGCGCGGTTCTCGAAGGTCGCGGTCACGCCGCTGGTGTGGCTCGGATTCGCGCAGGTGTTGCCGGGCGAGCCCCCCGAGGCCCGGGACTGGGACGAGCTGGTCACGGGACCTGGCGCGGTGGTGATCGAGGCGCTGCAAGTGGATCTCGCGAAACGCTGGCGCACGATCGAGCTGACGAAACGCACGATCACCGAACCCGACGCCCTGATCGCCTTGGGCGGCGCGCAGGACAAGACGCTGCTCGCCTTCATGGCCGCCTGCTCGCGCGCCGGCCGCCGCGACCTTGCCGGGTTCGTGATCGACGCTATGCTACCCCTCCTCGATCGGCAGGTGGCGCCGTTTCCGAACGAGCTCGATCGGACCAAGCCGTTATCAACACGTACGGCCGCGCGCAAGGCCTCAGGAGCGCTCCTCCGCGGGCTCGACACCTGGCTGCAGTGGGATCGCGAGCACCGAGGCATCCGGTTTCTCGACGACGATTACGAAGCGAGCCAGTTGCTGTTGACCCGCTTCGAGAAGGCGCTACGTAACGGCGCAGATGTCCTCGTGCCCACCTGGTTGGCCGAGCTGGCGTCGCTCGCACCGGCGAGTTCGGCTACCATCGACTCCCCGGAGGCTTTATGAGCAGAGCAATTCAAGTCCGCGTCTCCGAGTCCGTCGTGCGCACGATCCATGTCGAAGATGGCGTCGAGTCGCCGCTCGAGCTCTTGCCCGTGCTCGCACCGGACCGGATGGCCGAGCTCCTCGCGAAGGAGCTCGAAGGCCAAGGCTTCACGCGCGAGGGCAAGCTCGCGAAGCGCACCGATGGCGATGTCGAGATCGTGATCGATCTCGAAGCCGCGAGCGTATCGGTGAAGATCGGCGCGCACACCAAGCTCAAAGAGGAGGTCCAGCTCGAGACCCGCACCGCGATCGAGCACGAGCAACAGGCCGAGAGCCGGCTGCGCGATGCCGCGATCGACGAGATCGAGGCTCGCCTCGCCGCGAAGACCGAGGCGATGCGCCGCGAGATCACCGAGAAGCTCGAGAAAAAGCTCGCCGATCTGCGGACCGAGCTCGATCAAGCGATCGGCCGCGCGACCGTCGAAGCGCTGACCGAACGCGCGCAGCAGCTCGGCAAGATCGAAGAGATCTCGAAGGACGAGGCCGGAAATGTCACCATCAAGGTGAAGCTTTGAGCCGAGTGCTCGCCGAGTCCGAGCTACCGACCGAGCTGTCTCCATTTCAATCGGTCGACGCCGCTTACCCCGTCGAGCTCACGCGCTGCTACGACGCGCTTCGCCGCCGCCTGCCGGTGTTGATCGAGGCCGAAAAAGAGCTCGCGCCGTACGTCTATCGCAGCATTCGTGATCGGCTCAAGGTGGAGGGCACGCGATGCCTCTACCTCGACGGTCGCGCCTCGGCCGACCTCCCTCCCCCACCTCAAGGCGCGAGCCTGGTCGGTGCGATGATCCATCAGATCCGCGAGGTCGTGCGCGGCGCGGTCGGCGAGCGCATCGTCGTCTTGCCGCACCTCGACATCCTCGGGGCGAGCGGTGGCGCGGGCTTTCTCGGCGCGGAAGCGCGCGAGCTGATACCGCTGCTCTACGAGAACCCGGAGGTGTTGTGGCTAGGGTTCAAGGACCCGTCGTTTCCGCTGCCGCAGACGATCACGAACCTGTTTCCGCATCGCGAATCGATCATCGGCATTCCGCGCGATCGGCTCGCTCATCTGATCACGCAGCGCGAGGCGCGCAAGCTCGGCCGCGGCTTCGATCCGTACCAGCTCTACAAACACATCTCCGGGCTCAACGCGGTGCGCTTGCGCCGCCTGCTCGGCTCGCTCACTGGCGAGGACTATCCGGACGATCCGGCCGCGGCATTCGCGCAGCTGCGCACCGCGACGCTGTCGAACGATGTCCAGCTGCCGAACGTCTCGCTCGAGACCGATATCGGTGGCTATAATTCGGTCAAGGATCGCCTCAAGCAAGAGATCCTCGCCATCCTGGCGGCGAAGGACAAGCTCAACGACCCGAACCAGATCGCGCGCCTCGAGGGACTCCTGCCGCGCGGCATGATCTTCTGGGGCCCGCCCGGAACCGGCAAGACGCTGTTCGCGAAGGCGATGGCGACCGCACTCGGCGCCGCCGTGCAGATCGTCTCGGGACCCGAGCTCAAGAGCAAGTGGGTCGGCGAGAGTGAGGAGAACCTCCGCGCCGTGTTCATGCGCGCGCGTCAGAGCGCGCCGAGCGTGATCGTGTTCGACGAGCTCGATTCGTTCGCGGCCGCACGCGGCACGTACACCGGTTCGGGCGTCGAGCACTCGATGGTCAACCAGCTGCTCACCGAGATGGACGGCTTCCGCAAGGAAGAGCTCGTGTTCGTCGTCGGCACGACGAACTTTGTCGAATCGCTCGATCCGGCGCTGTTGCGCCCCGGTCGGTTCGAGTTCGCGCTTCACATTCCGTATCCGAACGCCGAGGACCGCCGCGAAATCCTGAAGGTCCACGACAAGCGCCTCGATCTCCAGATGACCGAGCCCGCGATCGATTACGCGGTCAAGCGCAGTGGCGAGCAGGTGCCCGGCCCCAGTGGCGGCACGAACTACTCCGGCGATCACCTGCAAGCGCTCGGTCGTCAGCTCGCTCGCACGCGGTTGCGCGAGGGCACCGAAGGCCCCACCGATCCAGCCGCGATCGATAGAGCGATCGAGCAGTACCTCGATCTCCCGAAGCTAACGAAGAGTGAAGAGCTCGTCGTCGCGACTCACGAGGCCGGGCACGCGATCACGGCGCTCGGCTGCAAGCACGTGCCGCCGATCGATCGGATCTCGATCCGAGGAGATATCGGTGGCGCTCTCGGTTACGTCCAGCACGCCGATCGCGCGCATCGCTACGTCGTGACGTACGCGCAGCTGCGCGACACGATCTGCACGATGTTTGGCGGCCGCGAAGCCGAGGCGCTGATCCTCGACGATGTCTCGATCGGCGCGGGCAGCGATCTCCACAACGCCACGTCGATCGCGAAGGCGCTCGTCGAGGAGTACGGCGAAGAAGTGCCCGAGCTCGCGATCGGCCGGTGGGCACTGCACGAGCGCGACAAGAATCACTCCGAGACCACCCGCACGCGCCTCGACAACGCGATCGCTGCGATCCTCGAGCACGAGCGCGCGCGTTGTCGTGCGATCCTCACCGAGAAGCGCGGCCTCGTGATCGCGCTTCGCGACCTGTTGCTCGAACGTAAAGTCCTCGACCGTGCGTCGTTTGCCCATCTGGTGACCTGAATGCCTGATCTCACTCTTCGTTTGCGCGTCGATCCGGTCACGGGCCGGCGCGAGATCGTGATCGACTACTCGAGCGATTCGGACGCGCTGCCATTCGAGCACGAGGAAGAGCACCGCCAGCTCGCCGAGAAGGTCGTGAACGGCGGCCTCAAGAATCCCAAGGTCGAGATCAGCCGCGAGCAAGAAGGCGGCTCGGCGGCAGAGCCCGAAGCCGAGCAACCGGCGGCGACCCCGACCGCGACGAAGCAGTAGATGGGTCTCGGATTCGCCGATAAAGACGCGCTCCTCGTCGCGATCAAATCGGGGCTCGTCCCTGCTGACGTCGCAGCTGGTGCCGCTCGGGTCGCGCAGACCGATCAGATGATCGTTGTCGAGCCTGACGAGGCGGTGCCTGTGGGCGCGATGTCGAAGTTGCGCGCGGCGGGCGTGCGCGATGTCGCGTTGCCGGCGAAGCCGCGCGCGGTGCGCTGCTGGGCCGAAGCGCTTCGACCCATCGTGTTCGAGGTCGCGAAGTTGCCCTCGCTGGTGTTGTTCGTCACCGAGCGAGTCTCGCAGTTGCTCGATGTCGCCGCGGAGCTCGTACGGCTTGGCAGCGACCGGCTCGATCTCGCGATCTCGGGCGATCATGGCGTGCTCCGCGTCATCGATCCGCCGACCTATACGATCGTACGCGCGCTCGATCGTGATCACGGGTTACGCGTGTTCGCACCCGACCCGGCGGGCCAAGAGGCGGTCTGGACCGAGCTCGGCTTTCATCACCCGCTCGCCGATCACCTCCGGACCGAGCGCGGCATGCTGCTGCTCGTCGCACGCGACGGCTGGACGACGATCCGCGATGAGGGCTGGATGCCGCTCGACGCTGCGCTCGAGCTCGCCGTTCCGGAACGTGCGCCGGTGACCATTCCCGGCTCGATGCCGGAGCGCCGCAAGATCGAGCTCCGGCTCTCGAGCGGCCGGCGCGATGTCACCAGCCTGTGGGTGATCCGGGAGGACGCGGTTGGCCGGATCGACAAGCTGCTCGAGTACCTGCCCGAAGAAATCGTCGGTCGGTTGATGTTCGCGGTCACCGCCGAACAACCGCCCGTCGTGATCCTGCGCGCACGCACCGGTCGACACCCGGCGCCGGATCTCTCGCTTGTCGCCGAGGAGTACGCGCCGCTCCACAACATGGCGGATGTCTACGCGCCGACCGGCGCGATCATCGAGCCACCGCTGCGCCGCGAACGGCTGCGCTCGATCCTCGGGATCGATGCGCGCGAGGTCATGTGGCTCGCTCGCGTGAACACGAACAAGTTCCGCGTCGAACGGATCGTGGATGATGCGTTCTCGTCGCTCGGCGAGTGGGCCGATTATGTGCTGCACGCGAGCGCACCGGCGATGACGCCGTGGGTTCATTCGCCGATCTATGAATTCGCGCCGTATGTCTCTTCGGGCCTCGAATGGGCAAGCGAGCGCACGCCGCGCGAGCGCGATGACGGCGCGGAAGCCAAGCGCAAGAAGAAGCCCGAGCGCGAGCGGGCCGTCGTCGAGATAGTACCGACACCACAGCCGAAGCCGACGACGCCGAAGGCGAGCAAGGCGGCGACGGTGCCTTCGGATCAGCCCCAGCAGGTCGTCGCGATCGATATCGAGCTCGCGGCGCTCGAGGCCGAGTTCATCGCGCTCGATGCCCCAGGCGATGCGCCGGAGCGGATCGAGCTGCTCGGCAAGCTCGGCCATACGTACGCGCGCCTCGATCGTCGGCGCGATGCCGGCCTGTGCTTCGCACGCGCAGTGTGGGAATCATCGCCCGACGAAGCGCAGGCACAGCTCGATACCTGGATCGCCGCGGATCTCGTCAAAGTCTCACCCGACAAGGCACTCGCCTCCGCGCTCGCGCTCGAGGTCCCGAGCGGTGACGACGTGCGTGCGGTGGCCGCGCTGACCGCTCGCGTGGTACCAGCCGTCGCGAAGGATCCGCACAAGGTCACCCGCTGGCTTGATGATCACGATGGGGAGCTCGACGCGCGCACGTTGTGGCTCTCGCGGCTTGGCCTCGCGAAGCTCGCCGGTGGCGATCCGTTGCTGCTCGCGCACGCGCGCGATCGCATCCTCTCCCGCCTCGCAGGTGGGTTGCCGGTCGAGCGCGAGCTGCCCGCGTTCTTGCGGCTCGCGGGTCGCAGCGGTGCGCTCGGCAACGCCAGTGGAGAGCACCTCGGCACCGCGCTCGAAGAGCTCGCGATCAAGCTCGACAAGACCAAGCGCAAGCGCACGCCGCTCGAAGCACCGCCACACCTCACGAACGCGTACGTGAACTTCCTGCTCGCGTATGGCTTCGCGCGGATCGGCAGTGCGGATCGCGCGCGCGCGCTCGTCGCCGAGGCGAAGAAGGCGCTCGCGCCGGGCGAGCACGATCCCGTGCACGCGTATCTGATCGCGGCCTACAGCGCGCGCGTCGCTCAGGCGATCGCCGGCATCGCCTCGGAGACGCCGCTGTCGTCCGAGCTCGGCGCGCAGCTCGCGAACCTCGATCGCGTGCATCGATACAAGGTCGACCGGCTACGCGAGGCCTCGAGGATCCTCGAGCCGCTCGAGCGTCCCGATGCGATCGGCGCGTGGATCAAGAAGCAGAAGGACTCGCGCGGCCCCGAGTTCTCGGCGCTGCGCGAGATCACGGATCCGATGAAGCGTGCGAAGGCGGTCGACAAGCTCGTCGATGTCGCGATCGCCGCCGACGAGGCGGAGCGCGAGCGTTTGATCGATGGCGTGCTCGACTCCTTGCTCGAGCTGCCCGAATCTGGCGCCGTGCCGGTCCTCCAGCGCGTGTGGCCGCAGATAGCGCGGGTCGCGGAGGCCCGCCGCGCGGTGCTGTATGCCGAAGGGCTCATCATCGCGGGTCACTTCGGGCGCACCGAGCTCATGCCCGCGATGCTCGAGGCACTCGGTGCCGCGATTCGCCTGGTCCAGGGCTCGGACCTCGAGCGCGTGCTGCAGCACAGCCTGCGCGCGCTGCGCCGCATCGGGCTGCGCACCGAGATGGCCCAGCTGCTCGCCGAGGCCGAGCACGCGCTGCCCACGAATCGCGTCGAAGCGCTGCGCGGTCGGCTCGCGCTCGCTGCGGGGCTCGCGTATCTCGGCGACACCGCGCGCGCCCTGCCGATCTTCGAGCAGGCGCGGACCGCGCTGACCGAGAGCATGGTGCTGCCAGTGCGGCTCGATCTCGTGCGCGCGCTCGCCCTCGCCTACGCGCAAGCGCCACTCCAGCAAGCGCTCGCGGGGCTCGCGGATCTCACGAACCACCTGCGTGATATCAGCGACAGCTACGGGACCAACACCCATTACTGCCTCTCGGTCCTCAACTTCGTCGAGTCGATCGTGCTCGGCATCACCTCGGACGACCTCGCCCTGGGCGAAGCCGGTCGCCGCTTCGTCGAGGACGACGAGCATCTGATTCGCCGTCGCCTGCACCGTGATCTTGGAGGAGCCTCGTGACTGCCACTGCCGCACCTGTCGATGTAATTGAACGCGCCACTGGGGCCGGCTACGACGAGCTCGCCAAGGATGCGTCCGGGATCCGCGATCGGATCAACAAGTTCCGGATGTCGCTCGGTCGGTTCTTCGTCGCGAAACAACCGCTGATCGATCTGATGTGTGTCGCGGCGGTCGCGCAAGAGCCACTGCTGCTGGTCGGTCCGCCGGGCACCGCCAAGTCCGACCTCGTCATCAAGTTCAAGGACGCGCTCAAGATTCCCGACGGCGAGTACTTCGAGTACTTGCTCACGCGGTTCACCGAGCCGTCCGAGGTGTTCGGACCGATCGATATCGCCGAGCTCCGCAACGGCAAGTACCTGCGCCGGTCGAACGGCAAGCTGCCGACGGCCCGACTCGTATTTCTCGACGAGATCTTCAAGGCGAACTCCGCGATCCTCAACTCGCTACTCACCGTGATCAACGAGCGCAAGTTTTACCAGGATGGCCAGCCCGTCCCGGTCAAGCTACGCATCCTGCTCGCCGCGACGAACGAGCTGCCCGAGAACATCGAGCTCGCAGCGCTCAAAGATCGATTCTGCCTCAAGGCGGCCTGTCGATCGGTGCAAGACGAGCACTTCATCGAGCTGATCGATGCGGGGCTCGAGGCGTACACGCATCGCGAGCTCAACCAGAAGCCGTGGGTCGAAGGCCACGCCACGCTCGAGGACTTCGTCAAGGCGCACCGCTACCTCACGCACGTGCTCGCGCGCCGCGTGAACGGACCGGATGGCAATCCGCAAAAAGACCGGGACCTCTACTTCTCCGACGAGCTGCTGCGCGAGCTACGCCGCGTCTTGAAGACGCTCGTGCGCGAGGACGGCGTGTTTGTCTCCGACCGCAAGGTCGTGAAGCTCTATCGCCTGCTCCGCACGCACGCGTGGATCATGCACGGTGGCGCGGTCGAGCGCAGCGACCTGCGCTTGCTCTCGTATCTCGGCGAGACCCGTGACGAGATCGATCTGCTCGAAGAGAAAGTGCCTCGGCTGCTCGGCTTGTCATGAAGCCGGCGGTTCGCGAGCTGCGCACTCAGGCCGATGTCGCGAGCTGGCTCGCGGCAGGGCTCGTGCTGCGTCGTGTCGTGACCGACGACGATGACCAGCTGATCGCCGCCGCGATTTCGGCGTGCGCGAACGAGCTATCGTCGCTACCACCGCCCGGCATGATCGCGGACGTCGCCGTGTTGCTCGGGGGGGCACGCTTGCCGCTGTCGACACCGGTCCAGAGTAGCGACGACAACCTGCGCGCTGCCGTGCGTGCGTACGACGACGACGTGCTCGCGCGGCTCGTCACGAATGCGCGCTTCGACGACGTACTCGCCGCGTACGCGCACCTCGCACCAGGTGATCGAGCGACCGCGATCGCGCTCGTGGTCGGTGCGATCTGCGATCGCGCGAGCTTCGCGGGCGCCTCGGTCAGCCCCGCAGCGCTGCGGCGTGCGCTCGCTCGCCCGCGCGAAGAACGCGATGCGGCGGGGCGCACCGAGCTACTCGGCGGCGCTACCGCGCAGCGGCTCGCCGATGCCTACGATCGCCTCGCTCGCTCGGCGCGCCAGGCGCGTGCGCTCGTCGACGATCACGAGGTATTCGCGCTCGATCACCTGAACGTGCTACGCGATCTCGGCGGCCGGATGACCGCCGATCACATCGCGGCGGCGGCGACCGCGCTCGAGGCGAAGCTGCCGCGTCGCCTGCCCGCGAATCGCCAGAACCGCGGCGCGCGCGACACGCAGCTCGCCGACGAATCGCTCTATCCCGCCGGTGGGTTCACCGCGATCACGCCCGGCGGATCGAACGCGAATATCGAGAACCTCGTCTCCTCCGAGCTCGTCTACATGGACGACGGCCCGGAGACCGACGTGTTCACGCTCCGCTACGTCGAGGGCGAGCTGCTCTACTACACGCGCGACGACAGCGTGTTCCGTCGTCACCGCCAGGTCATCGGCATCGCGCTTGGCGCCGATCTCGAGGATGCCCGCGTGAAGGATCGCGACCTGCCGTGGCAGCGCCTGATCCTGTGTTTCGGCCTGCTCGTCACCGCCGTGCGTTGGCTGACCGAGCAGCTTGGCGACCAAGCGCTGACGATCCGGGTGGCGTTTCCGCCGCAGCTCCTCGAGGAAGAGCGCGCGATCGTCGCGCTGTTGCTCGAAGGCGAGATCCAGCGCGGCATCGTCATCCTCGAAGAAACGCCCTGGCAGGACCTGGTCGCCGCGACGGCGGCGGCGGGTTCGACCGCGATCTCCGACGTGATCGTGGTGTCGATGGGCCCCGTACCCGAGATCCCGAAATGCCTGCGCGCCCTCCACCTCAACCTGGCAGCCGCCGCGCCTACTGCCGCACCTGTGGGTACATCCCCGGCCGAGCCGTCTCCGGATTCGTGGAACGAATGGTGCGAGGTCACCGAGGATCTACTCCGTTGGCTCGTGTAACGTTTCCTGCCCATGCCCCGTTACGAATTTTCGGAAGGTCCGTCGAACAAGTTCTGGGAGATCAACCTCTCGGGTAAGTCGTTCACCACCACGTACGGCAAGATCGGAACGCCTGGACAGACGACGATCAAGCAGTTCGGGTCCGATGCGGATGCGAAGAAGGAGCACGACAAGCTCGTCGCCGAGAAGACCAAGAAGGGCTACGAGCTCGTCGCTGGTTCGAAGGTCGCAAAGGCCGCGCCCGCAAAGGCCGCGCCCGCAAAGGCCGCGCCCGCGAAGGCCAAGCCGGACGATGACGATGACGATGACGACGACGACGATGATGACGATGACGATGACGAGCCGGCGCCGAAGACGAAGGCCGCCGCCAAGCCCGCTACAAAGCCCGCGCCCGCGAAGGCCGCCAAGGGCGCGCGCTACTTCGAGTTCAACGAAGGCTCGTCGAGCAAGTTCTGGGAGATCACGCTCGCCGGTACCGACGTGAAGACGCGCTACGGCAAGATCGGGACGCCCGGGCAGCAGACCCTCAAAGAGTTCGGTGATGCCGCAGGCGCGAAGAAGGAATACGACAAGCTGATCGCCGAGAAGACCAAGAAGGGTTACGAGGAAGGCAACGGTTGATGCCTCGGTACGAGCTCTCCGAAGGTAACTCGAATAAGTTCTGGGACATCAAGCTGAGCGGGACGTCGTTCACCACGACGTACGGCAAGATCGGTGCGAACGGCCAGACCACGATCAAGACGTTTGGCTCGCCGGCAGACGCGAAGAAAGAGCATGACAAGCTCGTCGCCGAGAAGACCAAGAAGGGTTACGCGCTCGTCGGCGACGCGAAGCCTGTCAAAGCGGTGAAAGCGGTCGCCGCAAAACTAGCTTCGCAGGCCACCAAGGCCGAGCTCGCCGCGAAGCCCGCGAAGCCCGCGAAGGGCAAGAAGGCCGAAGCCACGACCGGCGAGGCAAAGGGCGATGCGCGCAACCCCGCACTCGAGAAGGCGATCGCCGCGAATCCGACCGACCGCGATGCGTATGCGGTGTTCGCCGATTGGCTGCAGGAGCAAGGCGACCCGCGCGGCGAGCTGATCTCGCTCCAGCTCGGCTACAAGGACAAGTCCGCGAAGCAGCTGATCGACAAGAACGCGGAGTACTTCCTTGGCCCGCTCGCCGAGCATCAGAAGACCCGCGACGGTTTGAGCAACAACTCGACCTCGCACCTCCGCAGCTCGGCGCAGGAGAAGGAGTGGCAGAAGACCGGCGAGGACGCGTTCCTCTGGCGCAACGGCTACATTCACCGGGTCCGCCTCAGCCACGACACGTATCACGACAGCGTGTGGAAAGGGGAAACCTCCGACGTGCTCGAAGAGGTGTTCAAGCATCCGTCGGGGCGCTACGTCGTCGAGCTCTCGTTCATGTCGAGCGGTGATCCGAACGAGGGCAACCTCCAGTCGCTGATCGATGTGATCGCGAAGCAGGCTCCGCCGACGATTCGCAAGATCACATTCGGAGATAACGTCGATCAGATCAGCTGGCACCACACCGGCAACCTCGGAAAGATGTGGAAGGCGGTCCCGCACCTCCGCATCCTGGAGATCGAGACCGGTGACTTCGAGGTCGGCGCGATGGACGCACCGAACCTCGAGCGCGCGATCTTCATCACCGGTGGTCTGTCGACGATATGCGGCAAGAACATCGCAACCGCAAAGATGCCGAAGATCAAGCACCTCGAGGTCTACTACGGCGACGACGAGTACGGCGGTGACTGCACCGTCAAGGAAGTGAAGCCGCTGCTCGATCGCAGCGACCTCACGAACCTCGAGTACCTCGGCATCAAGAACTCGAAGTTCGCGAACGACATCGCGAAGGCGATCGGCGGCGCGAAGGTCTTGAAGACCCTCAAGACGCTCGATCTCTCGAAGGGCACGATGACCGATGAAGGTGCTGCAGCACTCGTCGCGGCGAAGGATTCGCTGAAGCACCTCGAGTGTCTCGACCTGTCACACAATTACCTCACGAAGGCCGGCACCAAATCGGTGCAGGGTCTAGCGAAGAAGGTCGTGACGGGCGAGATGCAAGAGGCCGATGAAGACGGCGATGATGCTAGTTACTACGTAGCGATCGCCGAGTGATCGTCATCGGCAACTCGGCGAACCGCCGGATCACCATGTTTCAAGAGGCCCTGGTCGCGCAGGGTCATCCGCCTGCGCGCATCGTCGACTGGATCGATCTGTGCGAGCCCGGTGCGCCCGCAGAGCTGCTCGCGGGCTACGACCTCGTCCGGATCGATTCATCGGGTGAGGACAGCGCTGTCGAGCGCGCGCTGATCCGGCGTGGCGAAGCGGCCGCGCGTGGCGAGAAGGTCTCGGTCGTCAATCCGAAAAAGCTCGCGCTGATTCCGGATCAGGTCGGCCGGATCCTGTATCCGCGCCAGCATCACCTCGGCTTTCTCGCGGTGCTCGCCGAGATCGAAGCTGCGACCACGCGCGCGCGCGTCCTGCCGCCACCCACGGCGATCCGAGAGCTGTTCGACAAGCGGGCGGCCTCGGAGCGCTGGCGCGGCCTCGGGATCCCGATGCCGGAGGCCCTGCCCTTGATCCGCGAGCCGGAGGAGCTGCGAGCAGCGATGGAAGCGCGCGGCTGGCCGAGCGTGTACGTGAAGCTCACGTCGGGTAGCTCGGCCTCGTGCCTCGCGATCTTCATGCGCAGTGACGACGGCGAGGAGATCACGACGACGGTCGAGGACACAGGGCGTGCCCGGTACAACACGCGCAAGCTCCAGCACCTCACCACCCGCGAGGAGATCAACCGCCTGCTCGGATTCATCCTCGCCGAGGG
>Ga0209724_1001315_pt1 | contig 22716 bp, 18 predicted proteins | sample grotaG_FD_184143 | JGI IMG/M metagenome (GOLD analysis project Ga0209724, IMG submission 184143) | Glacier valley bacterial and archeal communities from Borup Fiord, Nunavut, Canada, to study Microbial Dark Matter (Phase II) -... | ecosystem: Environmental > Aquatic > Freshwater > Ice > Glacier ...
CCGTTTGCCGTGCCCTTGCCACTGATTTCCATCACAAGGCGCTTAAGACGCGTCGCCGAAAATCGCCGTCCACTTACCATCTCGTACTCTCTCTGGAACCTGCTTTGCCCTTAGCTTGATGCCTATGGAGCGCAGTACGCCTCGCTCGGCAAAGTGCCCAAAAAACTTGCGCAAAGCCTCAATGCTGTTTAAGATTTTGTTATCCAACCCCACGCGAATCAATTGCACGAATAATTTACGCTAACCAATGATCCGATCAAAATTGAACGCTTGGGCAAGGATGCGTGTAATACATAGCAAGCTCGCGGAATATACAATACGCGAGAAATTCAGCTCAGGAGGGATCGCACCGATCGAATTAATCGCCAATAAACTATCACCCGTTGTTGCCGATCGTAATTTGCCCGTAATGCTGTCCGTAAATCCTTCTCGTCCGTTTTTCGTTTTGTCTTTGAGGAAATGAATCCATGATACGCAAACGTCTTCAAACTGTTGCCGCGCTGGCCGTATTGGTCGCGCTGGTACTCACCGCCATCGCTCCGGCGACCAGTGCTCGCGCGGCGGGCAAAGTGCTCCGCTATCAGCAGGGCGGCGAACCCGCCACTATCGACCCACAAGTCGCCAACTACACCGATCAGGTGGCCTATGCGCACGCGCTGTTCGCGACGCTGCTGCGTTACGACAAGAGCAATCAGCCTGAGCCTTATGTCGCCAAAGAAGTCCCGACCGTCGCCAACGGCGGCATCTCCAAAGATGGCCTGACCTACACCTATAAACTGCGTACCGACTGGAAATGGTCGGATGGCAAGGGTGTTGTCAAGGCGGGCGATGTGGTATACGCCTTCCAGCGCCTGGTTGACCCCAAGAGCGCGGCAGGTTACGGCGCATTCCTGAACGGTTTGCTGCTGAACGCCGACAAGATCAACAACGGCGACGAAAAAGACCTGACCAAGCTCGGCGTCAAGGCCATCGATGACGCCACCGTCCAATTCACATTGGTTCACGCCGCTGGTTACTTCAACCAGATCGCCTGCCTGTGGTTCTCCGCGCCCGTCCGCAAGGACAACGTAGAGCGCGCTGGCCTGCCCAGCCCAGATGCCTGGACTGACCCGGCCTATGGCCCCGTTGTCGGCACTGGCGCATTCACGCTCAGCAAGTGGGATCACAACAAAGAAATCGATTTCGTCAAGAACCCGAACTACGGCGGCACGCCTGCCAAGCTCGACGAGATTGATCAGCCGATCATCACCGATCAGGCTGTTTCCTACGCAGGTTACAAATCGGGTGAACTCGATATTGCCACCTTCCCCACCGCCGAATACAAGAATATTCTGGCTGACCCGGTGCTTGGCAAGCAGTTGTTGAAATACAACAACTCATGCTCATTCTATTTTGCTTTCGACAACAGCAAGCCGCCATTTGACGACATCAACGTCCGCAAGGCGTTCTCGTATGCGATCAACCGCGATTTGTATGTTCACGTCGTTTCCCAAGACATCGCGACCAAGCAGTTGAGCTTCCTGCCCGACGGCGTGATCCCGAACTTCGACCCCAAGACGGGCGCCGAATATGACTATAACCCGGATAAGGCCGTTGCTGCGCTGAAGGCGTCCAAGTATCCTGATCCAGCGACGTTCCCGACGGTCAATTTCAATTATAGCGCTGGTGCTAACGGCCAACGCCGCGCTGACTTCATGAAGGCGCAGATACAAAAGGTGCTCGGCATCAATCTGACTGAAAACCCGATGGACGGCGCTGTCTACGAACAAGCGACCAGCGACCCGCTCAACAAGCTGTCTGGCATGGAACTGGCTGGCTGGTGCTCGGACTATTTGCACCCGTCGGATTGGATGTACCCGGTATTCGGCTCAAACGGCAAGAACGGCAATGCGCTGAATCTGGCCGGTTTCAACAGCCCCGCTTTCGATGCGGCTGCGCAGGCTGCCGATAACGAAACCGATCCAGTCAAGGCACTGGCGCTGTACACCAAGGCTCAGCAAGTATTGATCGACAACGTACCGGTCGCGTTCCTTGAGAACACGGTTTCAATTGACTTGGTCAACCCGAAAGTCAGTGGTTTGAACCCGAACTCGTTGGATGGTGGCATCCCCGGTTCGTTCTTCTGGGAAGACATCGACATCGCTTCCTAAACGCAGCGATGCGGGCGTAAGCCCCCGATTGCAACTTTGCCACTTTAAGGGCACAGAAGATCACAGGGGCGGGCGCAAGTTCGCCCCTGTTTTGTTTATCGTTGGGAAGCGTTGACCCCTCCCTAAATCCCTCCCCACTTACAGTTACACGGCAGGACGGGACTTTCACACAACGTTTGACTCCCTTGCCCTGTAATCGGGGAAAGGGCAGGGGTTAGGGGTCAGTATATTTTACCGAAAGGACTTGACGTTATGCTAGGTTATATCGTTCGCCGGGTACTCTGGTTAATCCCGGTCTTTGTTTCCGTTTCTCTGATCACGTTCATCTTGATGCACATAACTCCGGGGGGACCGTGGGATACCGCAACCGCGCGGGCTGCTACGCCTGCGGTGAAGGCGGCGATCAAAGCCAAATATGGGCTGGATCAACCGCTGCCTATTCAGTATGTGGATTATATGTGGAAGGCCGTTCACGGTGATTTGGGGCCGTCATTCTCAAGCAATGTGTCGGTCACCTCACAAATTGAACAGGGTTTCCCCTACACGGCGGCGCTCGGTATGTCAGCACTGTTGATCTCGATGCTCATTGGGATTCCACTTGGAATGCTGGCCGCGCTGCGCCATAACGGGTTTATCGATCAGCTCAGTATTTTTGTCGTCACACTCGGAATTTCCGTGCCGAGTTTCGTGCTGGCAATCACGTTAATCCTGATGTTTTCAGTGGTATTGCACGTGCTGCCTTTCCAATTTTCTCGTACCAACTGGCAAAGCTGGATCATGCCCGTGCTGATCCTGTCACTAGGTCCGATCGCGCTGTTCGTGCGGTTGACGCGCTCCTCGACACTTGAAGTGCTCAGCGAAGATTACGTTCGCACGGCACGCGCCAAAGGGTTGCCCGCAGGCGTGGTCAATATTCGGCACGTCCTGCGCAATGCATTGATCCCGGTCATTACGCTGTTGGGACCCTTAGCGGCAGGCTTGATCACCGGATCATTCGTGGTCGAAACGCTGTTCGGTGTGCCAGGGATCGGTAAGATGTTCGTGGCTTCGGTTAACAAACGCGATTACGGCGTGCTGATGGGATCGACGCTGTTCTTCACGCTGATCATCGTGTTCTTCAATCTGCTGGTCGATCTGACTTACTCGTTCATCGATCCGCGCATTGCACGCGGCTAACCGGGAGATCACAAACAATTATGGCATCACAAGCCCCTGCTTTTCAAGGCGTCGCCCTTCGCCAAATCCCCAAAGAGACGTTTAACACACCCACCCAGTTGGCATTGCAACGCTTCCGCCGTAACTCGCTAGCCGTTGGCGGACTCGTGATAGTCGTCTTATTCGCGGTGATAGCACTCACGGCGGGTTTCACAGCGCCCTTTGACCCGAACTATCAAAGCTCCACCGCACAAAATGCGCAGCCGGGCACGTTCAATGAAGAAATCGGCAAAGTGAACACCCTCGGCTCGGACGATTTGGGCCGTGACGTGCTTACCCGTTTGATGTACGGGTCGCGCGTTTCGTTAGCCGTCGGCCTCGTCTCGGAAGGCGTGATTTTATTGCTCGGCGTGCCGATCGGTTTGGCTGCCGGATTTTTCGGTGGGGTTGTCGATAACGCGCTGATGCGTTTCACCGACATCATGTACGCTTTCCCCGATTTGCTGTTCGTGATCATCATCGTACAGGTTTTTGGCCGATCGCTGTTCGTGATCTTCATCGCGCTCGGCGTTACGAGTTGGGTCACTATGGCGCGATTAGTACGCGGCCAGGTGTTGCAAGTCAAACAGATGGATTACGTGCTCAGTGCGCGCAGCATCGGCGCGCGTTCGATGGCACTCATGGCACGCCACATTTTGCCCAACATTCTGGGGCCGATCATCGTGCTGGTGACGCTCGGCATTCCGGGCGCGATCATTGCCGAAGCCACGCTGACCTATCTCGGCTTAGGCGTCGATCCATCCACGCCAACATGGGGAACGATGGTCAATGCAGCCTTTCAAAGTATCTATTCGCATCCAGAGCAGGTGTTGTTTCCAGCGTTCGCGATTGGCGTTTTAACGCTGTCGTTTACGTTCGTCGGTGACGGCGTGCGCGATGCGTTCGACCCGCGCAGTAAGTAGCTCGCGCTTATCAGGCAGCCGAAAGAATACGCTTATGTCCACGTTCGCACCGTCTGTAAGCGCCAACACGCCCAAACCGCTCTCGCTGTCGATCGGTGAGCAGCCGCGCCCCGCTTCACGCTCGCCATGGATGTTGGCGTGGCGGCGCTTAAGACGTAATCAGCTCGCCGTGGTGGGCGCTTTAATCGTGCTCATTTTCGGCGGGTTGGCGCTTAGTGCAGATTCAATCGCGCCCTATGGCTTTCGCCAGTTCGACTTTCTGAACTCCGAAAGTGACCCGTCTACGGCGCACTTCTTGGGCACCGATTTCGTCGGGCGCGACGTTTTCACTTTGATCATGTACGGCGCACGCATTTCATTTTCAGTGGCAATGGTCGTACCGCTGATCATCATCCTGATCGGCGTGCCCATAGGACTCATAGCAGGTTACGTAGGCGGTTGGGTGGACTCGCTGCTGATGCGGATCACCGACGTGATGTTTGCTTTTCCGGCCTTTTTATTCATGGTTTTATTGATTACAACGTTTGGGCGCGGCCTGGGAATTATCTTTTTAGCGCTCGGCATTTCCAGTTGGCCGCTCATGGCGCGGATCGTGCGGGCACAGGTATTGCAGATCAAACAGAACGATTATCTGTTGAGCGCACGCTCGATCGGCACTCGGCCAGGCGGAATTTTGCTTTGGCATGTGCTGCCTAATCTGGCAGGCTCGATCGTTTCGACGGCTACGCTCAGCATCCCCGGCGTGATCATTGCTGAAGCATTTTTGACCTATCTCGATATTGGTGTCGAGCCGGATACGCCTTCATGGGGTATGATGATCAGCGACGCACGCGAGTCGATTTTCTGGCATCCAACCTTGATCATGTTTCCATCGCTGGCGATCACCATTTTGGCGTTGGCGTTTACGTTTGTTGGGGACGGCTTACGCGATGCACTCGATCCGCGCCAGGAAACGTAAGCAATTTATATAACAAAAAGGTTTAGCCTGTGACCACAAATCCAACCAATAAACATTACACCATCGGCGTTGATTATGGCACTGGATCGGGGCGCGCGCTGCTCGTCGATACGCGCGATGGGCGCGAAGTGGCGAGCGCCGTCCACGTTTACGCAAATGGCGTGATCGATGAACATTTGCCCGATAACGATCGACCGCTGCCGCCGGATTGGGCGCTGCAAGACCCGCAAGATTATATTGAAGTGCTCAAAAATACCGTGCCTGCGGTGCTTCAGCAGAGCGGCGTCGATCCGCAAGAAGTGGCTGGGATCGGGATCGATTTCACGGCGTGTACCATGCTGCCCACCCTGCACGATGGGACGCCGTTGTGTTTTGTTCCACGGTGGCGCGCACAGCCGCACGCCTGGGTCAAGCTGTGGAAGCATCACGCCGCACAGCCGCAAGCCGATCGGATCAACGCGGTGGCGCGCGAACGGGGCGAAAGCTGGCTTGGACGCTATGGCGGCAAGATTTCGTCAGAGTGGTTTTTCAGCAAGGCGCTTCAAATTTTAGAGGAAGCGCCCGATGTATACGATGCTGCCGAACGGTTCATCGAAGCCGCCGATTGGATTGTCTGGCAAATGACGGACGTTGAAACGCGCAACGCTTGCACAGCGGGCTACAAGGCCATGGTGCAAGACGGCCACTTTCCATCGGCGGATTACTTTGGCGCGCTCGATCCGCGTTTTGCCGATGTGATCGACAGCCGCATGAGCCGCCAATTTGCGCAGTTGGGCACCTCCGCCGGAACGCTGACCGAACGCGCCGCGCATTGGATGGGCTTGCCGCCAGGGATCACGGTAGCCATCGCCAATGTTGACGCGCATGTAACGGTGCCCGCCGTTCAGGTGACCACGCCGGGGCATATGGTCATGGTCATGGGAACTTCGACTTGCCATATGCTGATCAGCGATACGTTACAAGTTGCTGAGGGCATGTGCGGCGTCGTGCAGGGTGGGATTATTCCCGGCTATTATGGCTACGAGGCCGGGCAGAGCGGCGTTGGTGACATATTCGCGTGGTTTGTGGATCACGCAGTACCGCCAGAATATCACGAGGCAGCGCGCGTGGCAAATATGGATTTGCATCAGTATCTTGAGACGGAAGCCGCCAAACAACGCCCCGGCGAATCCGGCTTGCTGGCGCTGGATTGGTGGAACGGTAACCGCTCTACACTGGTCGATGCCGATCTGACCGGCTTGTTGATCGGCGCAACGTTGGCAACCCGCGCCCCGGAAATCTATCGCGCCATGATCGAGGCTACCGCTTATGGCACGCGCACGATCATCGAAGCGTTCGAGGAGCGTGGTCTCGCCATTCACGATTTGGTATTGGCAGGCGGCTTGCCCGAAAAGAACCGCCTGTTAGTGCAGATTTACGCGGACGTATGCGGCAGGCCGATCCTTTTGGCAGGGTCGTCACAAGCGCCCGCGCTCGGCTCAGCGATGCACGCGGCGGTTGCAGCCGGGTTATATGCGGATATTGGGGCAGCAGCGCACGCGATGGGCAAGATCAAAGAAGAAACGATCTACCCGATTCCGGCAAATCAAGCGGTGTACGATCGGCTGTACGCAGAGTATCGGACGCTGTACGACTACTTTGGGCGCGGTCAGAACGACGTGATGAAGCGCCTCAAGCAGATCAAGTACGCGGCGCGGCAGGTGACAGCCGAGTAAGTGAGCGGGGATGCAAAATCCATGACATATGATATAACACAAATCAAGAGATTTTGGGATAGGGTAGCTGCCCAGGATTATGAAGCCGTTCAGCAGGCGGTTACAGACGGTTTCGATGTAAACGCGCCGATTCCTGGCAAAGTACCTCCTGTAACTTTCGCGCAGTCAGCGGAAAATATGGTGATGCTCAAACTGTTGTGGGAAGCAGGCGCACACCCGGCGACACCCTGGCTAGGGGATGTGTTCGCGGACTTTGCGGCTGGTGGCGACGGGTCAAAATTCAAGCGTAAAAAGGTGCGGCGGCCCGTTGGTAAACTTATATTGCATCGCTTCAACGGGGATGAAACGTATGCGTTGGAGCGCGCTGTTATCCGTGTCGAGCGTCGTGAAATCGGCGCTCAAATTGAGCTTCGAGCGCAAACTAACGGAACCGTTATTAAAAGCTTGCCTGACACCCAGGGGTTGCATGGTACCCCTGATGCATGGGTGTCCAATGCTATATCATTATCTGAAGTAGAAAACTTGGTGGGCATGAAGCTGTCTGTGCCTCACGCTTATGATGAAAACACCCAAGATTTCAATACCAATTTCTACTATGTGGAGCACGAGCCACTGCTTACAAACGAAATTGAGTTTGTATCGCGCAGCAAGAACAGATATCGAGTCAAGTGGACAAGTCAGACGCTAGACGTAAATTATTACGACGGGAGCAAACCTGATACCCGCGTTGAGATAGAAGGCTGGTTCACGCTGGAGGCTCAAGACGGCGTGCGTGGTTGGTGACAGCGGAGTGATCTGCTTGCGAAAATCTTACGTCAAAATCATGCCAAAACAACACCGCTTTTTGACAGGATTCTGACATGCTTCTTATACACTGATGTTTGTCATGAAAGGACAATATCGTGTACAAGCGTGCTTTTTTCACAGCGGTCGGATTAACATTCAGCGGTGCTTATTTTATCCTCAGCGGACCAACAGGAGACTCGACACGGGCAGCCGGTCAGTTGTCGAGTGATCCGCAGGTGGCGGCATTGGCGCGTCAAGCCATCGAGGGCGCTCCGCGTTGGCCGTTGTTCATTGGGTTGCTGGCGGTCGCTGTTATGTGGATGCAGCCGCTCATTGGTTGGCTGCGTACCCGCGTCAGCATGATGTTGCCACTGGCCGTTATTGGGGTGCTGTTTGCGGGTTGTGCAGCGCGCTCGGATATTAAAACGGTCGAAGCAAATCAGACGGCATTTTTGATTCCGGTCAGTGGCGATGCGGCACAACAAGTGCAGCTTCAATCGATTGATTTCCTGAAAAAGCGGCAGTTGGCCGTCAAGCAGGTGGTTATTCCCTATGAGTGGAAATCAACAGGCGGCTTATTCGGAGCGACAGGCGATTGGTATCCGACGCTGCGCCTGGCCGTGGTCGATCGCACGCTGGTCACGCGCGAATGGACAAAAAGCGCGCAAACGGGCACCACCACAAGTGATCAGGCGTTTGGTGTTGAAAGCAACGAGAGCATCGATTTCAAGATCGGCGCAACCTGTACGGCAATCATCACCGAGGAAGATGCAGCAGCCTATCTATATTATTACGGCTCAAAGCCGCTCTCAGAAGTGATGGATCAAAATGTGCGTGGCTACATTCAACAGGAACTTTTCAACGAATTTGGCTCACGTCCACTGGTACAGGGTCAAACCGACAAGCGTACTATCTTTCAGTCGGTCAGCACGCGCCTCGCCACAAATTTCAAAGATAAGGGCATCACGATCTTATCTTTCGGCGGCTCGGAAGGCATGACTTACACCGATCCCAAGATTCAAGCGGCGATCAATCAAAACTATGCTGTACAGCAGCAGATCATTCAGGCACAAGCCGCTGCCACTGCACAAAGCTACGCCAACGTGCAGTTATCTCAGCAGCAGATTATGCAGGCACAAGCTGCCGGTACTGCGCAGGGCTACGCTAATGTGCAGCTGGTCGCGCTCGCCAATGCACAGGCTACGGCTACCGTCATCGCGGGTGATGCGCAGGCAAAAATCATGCAAGAAAACGGGCAGATATTGGCGCAATATCCGGGCTTAACCGGCTATACTATCGCGCAAAAGAGCAATGGACAGGTGCCACAATTCCTGGTCATGGGATCGGGGTCACAGAGCGGCGCATTACCCTTTAGCTTTTTGATCGAACAAGGGACGCCAGTACCGATCAGCACTCCGCACTAACACAAAATTGGCTGAAACGTGACCCGCCTATAGCCCAACAGCTTGCGGCGGGTTACTCATGAGCTTTAACCTGAAAAACAAAGCGGGTTTATTGCCCACCCATGCCCGTCATGGCAATGCCCTTGATGATGTTACGTTGGAAAATCACGTACACAATCAATACCGGGATACTAGCGAAAGTCGCGCCTGCCAGCACCAAACCGCGATCGAGTGCGCCATAATCGCTGTTGAGCACGGTCAAGCCAACGGGCAGCGTTCGCATGTCGAGGTGGTTGGTCACCAGCAGCGGCCAGAACAGATCGTTCCAGTTCGCCAGAAAGACGAAAATACCGAGCGCCGTCAGTGAAGATGTCGAAAGTGGGACGATGATCCGCAGGAACAAACCCCAATAGGTTGCGCCGTCCAGAATAGCAGCTTCCTCAAGCTCTTTAGGGATGCTCATGAAGAACTGGCGCAGCAGGAATACGCCAAATACGCTGGCAACGCTCGGCAGAATGAGCGCCGGATACTTATCCAAAAACTTCAGATCGTGCATGAGCAGGTAGTTCGGGATCTGCGTCACCTGAACAGGAATTGTAATCGTCGCCAAGAACAAAAAGAACAACGGCTGCCGACCTGGAAAACGCAGGCGGGCAAAAGCGTAAGCAGCAGGTGCAGCCAATCCCAGCGTCAAGAGCGTGACCGTAGTGCTGACGAACAAGCTGTTGAATAACCAGCGCGGCAGCATCAAATCGGGGCGTCCGAATAGATGCACATAATTCTCGATGGTTGGCGCGTTCGGAACGAGGATCGGCGGCCAGCGGATGATCTCGTTACTGTGCATGAACGACTGTGAGACGACCACAAATACTGGAAAAACGATGAACAGCCCTGCAATGATCAGAAAAACATAGACCAGAACTTTGTTCGTGGCCGCACGAGTTTGATAATCCATGAGTCTAAACTCCTATAGTTACAGTCGGTTGATTAAAGTTTTCAGCAAAGCCCAACCTCGTTAATCGCGTTCACGCCGTCCCAGTACGCGGAATTGAACAAACGTGATGGCGATCAACACCACCGCTAGCGACACGGCAATCGCTGAACCATAGCCCAACCGATAGTTGCGCAGTGCAAAGTTGTACAAATAAATGATGACTGTGTACGAAGCATGACCTGGCCCGCCGCCTGTCAAGATATAAGATTGGCCGAACACCTGGAAATGCGAAATAACGCTTGTCACCATCACGAATAAGATCGTCGGGCGCAGCAGCGGTAGCGTGATAAAGCGGAATGCCTGTCGGCCATTAGCGCCGTCGATGTACGCTGCTTCATAAAGCTGCTCTGGGATATTTTGAATGCCCGCCAAAAATACCAGCATCGGGAAGCCAAACGTCCACCAGATCGTCACAAGGCTAATCGAGCTGAGCACAATACTGGCGTCGCCGAGGAAAGCGATTTTAGGGATACCGAGCAGATGCAGCACATAATTAATCGTGCCAAATTCACCGTCCATCAGCCAGCCCCAGGCGATGCCGACGACACCGACCGACAGCACGGCGGGCGCGTAGAGCAATGCCCGAAAAAAGCTCTTACCACGCATCAGATGGTGTATCGCCATCGCAGAACCCAATGCTAAAAGAGTCGATCCGCCAACGGTCGTTACAGCGAAGATGAGTGTGTTTTTGAGGGATAGCCACCACAGCGAGTCGTTGAAAAGTTCATTGTAATTGCCTAAACCGCGAAAAGTATGCACGGGCGGTAAGATCGGCCAATCGAAGAAACTCATGAAAACGCCGGTCACGATCGCGCGTGCTACGAAAATGCCAAAGAAGATCAAGAAAGGCAATATAAACAAATAACCCGCGATCGCTTCACGTCTGCGCATGGATGACCAACGAATGCTAGGTGCCCGAACGCTCGTTTGAGGGTCGGGCGTAGCTTGTTTGGGAGTCGGGGTGACCACCACTGAAGTTTGGGACATGGCTTTTTTCCTTAATTTGTAAGCGTCTAAATTTTTACGGACAAAACTTTCAAAAATTAAATAATCCTATTTTTACAGGGTGGGCGGGTCATGACAACCCGCCCGTTTTCAGGTTCGGTCGATCTTACTGACCGCGATCCAGGATGGTTTGCATCCGGGCGTTAGCGTCGTCAAGCGCTTGCTTGACCGTTTTCTGACCGTTGAGCGCAGCGCTCAATTCAGGATCGAACGCGTTTTGCACTTCGACCAGGTCGGTCAATGGTGGCTCAAGACGGCCAAACTGTTGGAAGCCCTGGCCGAACAGAATGTTCGACTTGTAGGTTTCCGGGTCTAAGCCTTTTTGAACCGAGATGCGCGCTGGCACCTGGCCGGACTGCGCCCAGATGTCATTGTGATTCGACAGATAAACGACCATCTTCTTGGCGGCGGCCAGCTTATCGCCGGTCAGCGTCGAGGAGATGAACATGACGTGTGCGCTTGCCCAAACGCCTGGTTTGGGGCCAAGTTGAAGCATCGGCCACACGGTCCACTTGATTTCTTTATGCAGGTCTACCAGGTTGTTGCGGAACCAGGTGCCGGTCGGCATGATGGCGATCGTACCCGCCTGGAAAGCGTTGTAACCATTGGTCTTGTTTGGGTCTGGTGCAACGTGATATTTGTAGATCAGGTCGTACATGGCTTGCAGCGCTTGCTGCCCGGCTTGGCTGTTGATGGTCGCTGTTTTCAGGTCGGCACTGACGACGCTGCCGCCGAATTGATATAGGAACGACTCGAACTGAACGCGCGTCCAGTCGATGCCGGTGCCCCACTGCGTGACGTTTTGCAGGTCGAAGCCCGCTTCATCCGGGTGCTTGCCGTTCTTGTCGAGCGTGAGCTTGGTCGCGAGCTTGATGAACTCGTCCGGTGACTTGGGCGGGGCGGTGTTTTCATCGACGCCAGCGCTCTTGAACAGATTCAGGTTAACCCAGGTGCCGAAACCGTGGTTGTCGAGCAGCACACCGTAGTGCTTACCGCCGATAACCGTAGCATCCAGCGCGGGTTCAGTGAAGTCCTTGAGCGGCAGCGGGCCGCCGTTCGTGTCGAACAGGTCGTCCACCGGGGCGAACAGGCCGAGCTTTTGGAACTGTGGGATCTCCGAGTTGTGCAGCACGATTACGTCTGGCGGCTCGCCAGCGACGAACGCGGCTTGCAGCTTTTGATACAGGGTATCCCATACGTACTGTTCCTGACGTACAGAAATATCGGTATTATCTTTGACGAACGCATCTACCATCTTATCCATGGTCGTGCCGTCGCCGCCGGTCAAGCCGTTCCAGTACACCAACTGCATACTGCCGGTGCCTGCCTGAATGACGGCAGTGGTAGCGGTCGGGGCGGGCGTATTGGTCGGGTTGGTTTGAGCGCTGGTCTTGCCGGGCACCATGGCGGCCATGAGCATCGTCAGCAGTGCAGTGATGCTGAGTGCAGTAAGTAGAACACTTTTTCCGATAATCGTTTTACGCGAACTGGGCATGTCGAAATCTCTCCTAAACTTGTCGCCTAAACTTGTCGATAGATCTATTGCATCAAAACTGTGAGGTGTTACTTGTTGTATTCAGTTTTGCGAGCCGGATTGCATCACCCCCTTTAAGGATTTGTTGGTCGGATAATCAAGTAGACTGGCGCTCGATCAGTGTCAGGGGAATTTCAAAGCGACGGCCAACGCTCGTTTCAACGCCTTCAATACGCTCAAACAACGCCGTCGCAAGCTGCCGTCCTATCTCCGCCGGAAATTGTGCGATCGTCGTCAGATTGGGGCGTACGAACGTCGTCGCTGGAATGTTATCGAAGCCGATGATTGCCACTTCCTCCGGCACACGCCGATTCAGGTCTTGTGCCGCGTTGAGCGCGCCGATCGCCATCAGATCATTGCAGGCCACTACCACATCGGGCGGCGTGGGCGTACTCAACAGCGTTTGCATCGCACGATAGCCGCTTTCAACGGTGAAGTCGCCTTCCTGAATAAAGCTCGGATCAACGCTCAAGCCTGCGGTTTCGACTGCTCGCAGAAATCCGGCAAGGCGGCGCTGGCCTGACTCGTAGGCTGCGGTTACACCGATAAACGCTAACCGTCGATAGCTTTTTCCGCTGATCAGCCAGTTGGTTGCATCAAAGGTAGCCTGGCCATCGTCCGCCCATACTACATCGACGGTCGGCAAATCAATCTGTTGGCCGAGCACTGCCACATGTACACCCGTCCGTTCGATCAAATGGCCGATCTCGGCGTTGCTCAGGTGGTAGGGCACCATGATCACACCATCCACCGGACGGCGCATGATCGCTTCGCAAAAACGTTTTTCGTATTGATATAGATGATCGGTGTTAGCAATCAGCACATCACAGGAATGCTGTGTGGCGATGTCCTGAATAGCGCGCGCGATAAAGTGATAAAATGCATTTGAAATGTCAGCGATCATCACGGCGATCATCGCGTTTTTTTGCGTTCGCAAACTTCTGGCAAGCAAGTTGGGATGGTAGCCAAGCTGCTGAACAGCGTCCTGAACTTTTTTATACGTTTCAGGGCTGATGGGTACCATCACGGCGGATTGACTGAGCACGCGTGACACCGTACTTTGCGATACGCCTGCCAGTTCTGCTACGTCGCGCATGGTCACGGGCACATGCTTTTGATATAACGGACGTTTCAACATGAAAAAATTTGATGCTCTTAAAAGTTAAAATATCTATATGACAATATTTAAGCATACGATTGCGTGGTTGTCAAGTGATTGAGCAAGGCATGTGCAAAGTCAGGAGCGCTTTTCGGGATAGGCCTAGTTTCTGACGTGGTTTGTTGGCGTCAGAAACCAGAGCAGCGCAACCCCTCTCTACATCGCGAGTCCTTTACCGAACTTGCCGGGACTCACATCTCGTTATTGATCGTTATTGAAGTAATGACCCTGTTCAATGTCCGCAATCAATCCGGGTTCCTTTGGCTGCCACCCCAACCGCTGCTGAGTCAGCGCGCTTGATGTTGGGTTGTCGAATGATACGAAATCGGCAAGAAAGCCGAAGTAGTCGCCTGCCTCCGCACGAGAAATGCTGACAACCGGCAGCTTCAATTGACGACCAATGGCCTCAGCGATGTCACGGAACGGCACACCCTCTTCACCAGCGCCATGTAGTCGCGATCCAGCGGGGGCAGCTTCTACGGCCAGCCGGTACAGGCGCGCCGCATCCAGCCGATGTATGGCAGGCCAGCGGTTCGTTCCATCACCAATATAGGCTGACACGCCCTTTGCTCGCGCCATACCGATCAGACTTGGGATGAAGCCGTGCTTGTCGCCGTCACCATGCACTGTTGGCGCGAGCCGCACGAACGACGCCCGTACCCCGCGCCCGGCCATTGCCATAGTCGCGTCCTCCGAATCGATCCGGCGCACGCCGACTGGCCCGGCGTCTTCTTCCGTCGCGAGACGCCCCGCCCCCAACATCGAGAGCGCGAGCGTCCCTGAGGTGTTCACGAACGGTTTGTCAGTGCCTTCGAGCGCTGCTGTGATCGTCTCGACGGCGCCCATGTCGATCGGGCCGGAGGACGCGATGTCCGAGAAATCGTGTACATAGGCCAGGTGAATGACACCATCTGCGGCGACCGCACCACTCCGCAGGCTGTCGAGGTCTTTGAGGTCGCCACGATGCACTTCGGCACCAGCCGCTGTTAATGCAGCAGCGGACGCGTCTGAGCGGGCGAGGCCGATAACCTGATGACCTGCTTCCAGGAGTTCGCGGACAACCGCAGAACCGACGTATCCTGACGCGCCAGTAACGAAAACTTTCATCATAAACTTCTCCGTGAGACTTAAGTTGTGATTTTGGTCATTCTGTGATGCGACCACTCACCTCATGCGTCACTAGGATACAATGAGGGGCATGTTTTAACAAGAAAAGCGTTTATCCTGGAACTGGCACTTCTGGTGTCTGATGGACACTGAAATGATTAATCACTCCCTCACTCTCGCGCCCAAAGCGATACAAATCGCGCTGCGCCGTTTGCGACATTTGCCGGATTATTATCGCGACCGACAGCGCAGCACATTCATCGATCAGAATGTTGTGCCGCACAGCGAATTGGCGCTGGCGCATTATTTTACGCTGGATGCGCTGTTACCTGCGTTGGCGGTTGATCGGGCAGCACTTGCGGGCGTCGCTGCGCATTTTCTAGCCCATCGCTTCGATCTGCTCGGATCGGGTTGGGTGCAAGTCAGATACGGCATGATCTGTCGCGGCATGGGCGGCTGTCGCTATTCGGCTGTACCACCCGATGCGATTGATTCGATGGGCGAATGGCTGACAGCGCGCCTTAATCGCCCGAATGTGACGGAAGCACAGCGTATCTGGCAGTTGATCGATCGTGAGTATGTGCCGATCGATTGGCAGTTAGACTTCAAGACGGGCTATCGTTGGTCAGAAAAAACATGGTATCAGGCGATCCGCTATGGCAGGCCGCGCGGCGTTGATATTAAAGTGCCGTGGGAATTGGCGCGGATGCAGCACTTGCCACAATTGGCCTTATATGCTGCTCAAAACGCAGATCGGCGGGCGGCCTGTGCGCGCGAGTTTCGCAATCAGACGCTGGACTTCATCGCGACGAACCCGCCACGTTTCGGCGTCAACTGGTCAGGCACAATGGATGTGGCGATCCGTGTCGCGAATTGGTTGGTCGCTTATGATTTGTTCCGCGCGCAAAGCATTACGTTCGATGCGCCGTTTGTTTGCAAACTGACCCGCAGCATCTATCAGCATGGCGTACATATCCGCGCAAATCTGGAATGGCAATTCGGCTGGCGCGGTAATCACTATCTGGCAGCTTTGGTCGGGTTATTGTTCGTTGCCGCTTATCTGCCGAATAGTAACAAAATGACCGCGTGGTACTCATTCGCGGCGCGCGCCCTGATCCGTGAAACGGCGCTGCAATTCAACGCGGACGGCTCGACTCGTGAAGGTTCAACCGCTTATCATCGGCTGGCGGCGGAAATTGTGCTGTACGCCACGCATATCTTGCGTGCACGTGGTGATCTGTTTCCCGCCGCGCATATCGATCGACTGCGCAAAATGGCGAACTTCACGCGCGATCTCACGCAGCCGGATGGGCACATCCCACAAATTGGCGATAACGATAACGGGCGCTTCTTAAAGTTGCACACAACCTATCAGCAGCTGACGGTTGCGCAGGCCAAAGCGCGTTACGCGACGCTTGACGCTTACGCCGATTTGCCGGACGACGCGCCCTATTGGGATGAAGATCATCTTGATCACCGCGCGTTGATCAGGATGCTTGCCGAATACGCGCCGCCCGATCCACTTGCGAACAGTCCGGTTTACACGCCAAAAACGAGCGTTCATTGGGTCGAACGATCCGAAGTTCAGCAAATTTTCAATGCGCCGAACGCTGAGCACGGCGATTTGCGCGATGGCCTGACCCGTCACGCTTACCCTGATTTTGGCGTGTACGTTTACCGTTCGGCGCGCTTATACCTGGCGATTCGCTGCGGTACGGTCGGTCAGAACGGACGCGGCGGTCATGCCCATAACGATCAACTGTCGATCACGTTGTGGCTGGATGGCGCACAAATCCTCAGCGATCCGGGGACGTATTGCTACACGCCGCTTCCCGATCGGCGCAACGCATATCGATCGGCGGCGGTTCACAACGGCCCACGCCCTGCATTAATCCAGCGCGATCGCGAACCGGGGCGGCTCGATCTCGGCTTGTTCCGCTTAGGCGATCGGGCGCACGCGCAGTGCGTCACGTTCGACGCTTTCGAGTTTATTGGCGGGCACAGCGGCTATGCCGTACCTGTTTATCGGCGCGTGCTGATCGAGCCGAACGCGATCGTTGTGGAAGATTTCAGCACGGCGGCTGATGTGCAATGGCTCACACCGCAGCCGATCGCACTGTCACCGGGTTATGGCAGCCTTTTACGCTGATGCTGAGCTATTTGCCTAACTTTTCGCGAAAGGCTTGCGTGAGCGCAGGCAGCACCTTGAACAGATCGCCCACAATACCATATTGCGCCAGCTTGAAAATCGGCGCGTCAGGGTCTTTGTTGATCGCGACGATCACTTTGGCGCTGCGCATCCCGGCCTGATGCTGAATCGCGCCGGAAATTCCCACCGCAATATACAAATCGGGGCTGACGGTGCGTCCGGTTTGCCCCACCTGACTGGCATATGGAATCCATCCGGCATCGACGGTGGCACGACTAGCGCCCACTGCCGCGCCGAGTACATCGGCCAGCTCGCGTATCGGCTTGAAGCCTTCCGCACCACCCACACCGCGCCCGCCGGACACGATGATCCGCGCGTCACCGAGCGATACTTCGTTTTTCGCTGGCTCGAAACTTTCCACGCGCGTCGTAATTTGATCAGCGCTCAGCACAGGCGGAACGTTCGTGATTTCACCTGTGCGTGCTGGATTCATTGCGGGCAGCGGAAAAGCGCGCGTGCGCAAAGTTGCGAACTGCGTTTCGCCTGCCGCGCCGCTGAGCGTGCTGAGTACTTTTCCGGCGTACACGGGATGCGTGGCGATAAGCGCGCCATTCTCAGCGCGTAATTCGGTCACATCGGGCAGCAGTCCGGCGTTCGCATCGGCGGCGGCGGCGGCCAACAGTTCGCGCCCGCGTGAAGTCGCGCCTGCTAACACCACATTCGGCGTATGATCGGCCACTAATTTATTCAGCAGTGCCGCATAGGGTTCCAGCCGATAATCGGCTAACGTTGCGTCCTCACAGGTCAACGCCCGATCCGCGCCGTATTGAATGGCTTGCTGTGCCAGCGCATTGCTCGCCTGCCCGAACACGAGCGCCGTCAGCGGTACGCCGAGCGAATCCGCCACGCCGCGCCCCACGCCAATCGCTTCCCACGCAGCAGGTAGCGCCTTTCCGCCAAATTGATCGACCCATACAAAAACGCCGCTCACGGGACTCATAATATTTTTTCCTCAATCAGACGCGCGACTAACTTTTGCGCTTTTTCAGTCTCGTTCGCGCCTTCGATCAACTGGACGCTGCCCGCACGCGCCGCCAGATTGTGATAGGCAGTCGTTTTAACTTTGGCCGCGCTGCCTGCCACTGCTTTCGGATCAAGCCCAATGTCGGCGGCTGTCCACAGCGGGATCGTCGCTTTGGACGCTTTGCGAATGTTGATAAACGACGGGTAGCGCGGATCGTTGATCTCTTTGAGCACGCTGATCACGCATGGCAATGTGCCGCTGACCACTTGTTTGCCTTCTTCAAGCATCCGCTCTACGCGAATTGTCTTCGCGTTAAAATCGATCGCCTGAATTTTCGACACTGATCCGAACGCTGTCCAGCCGAGCTTGCGCGCCACCTGAAAAATATGCGCGTCGCTGACGGTATCGATCAATTCACGGCCAAAGATCACTAACCCGACCGGATCGCCGCCCGCGCCGATTTTGCGGATCGCCGCCGCCAGTACCGTTGCATAAGCAAGGCTGTCCTGACCTTCAAAGCCCGCTTCCCACACGCGCACGGCTTCATCGATCCCGATGGCAAGGCCCTGTTTGAGCGCGTCGATATGCATATCCGCGCCAACGGTGAGCACCGTCGTTTTGACTTTGTGCACTTCTTTGAGCAGCACCGCTTCGGTTACCGAATACTCGTCCCACGGGTTGATCACTAACTGCGCATCGCCCCAGGTGACCGCGCCGCTGGCATTCACTTCGACGCGTGCGGCGGTATCCGGCGTATTTTTCGTCACGACAACAACGTTCATAAGTTTACTTTCTGGATAACGGCTTCACAATTAAATCATGCGGCGTTTTGTGGTTGAAACTGATGGACGTACAACGCCAGCGTGCCCTTTTCGTCACCATCCACCAACACCGAAAGCTGATAAGTGCCCGGCTTCTGAAATACGGTGTTCGATAGGCGCAGGATCGGCTGGACGCGCACGGTCGATCCGCGCTGTGGTGGGGTGGGCACCGTCACTTCAAACGAAAGATCAACCGGTGAATTGCCTGCATCTTCGTCCATCAGTTTGACGCTCAGCTTGAAAGCGCGGCCATACTCGGCAGCGCCCGCTTCAAGGCGCAGCACAACGTACATTTCGGGGTGCGTCATGGGGAACGCCGCGCTCTGAATCGACTCGAAGATGCCCATCACGTTCAGCTTCTGATCGATCGACAAATTCGCATAATCAGCAATCAGTAAAAAGTTGAGTTCCATGCTTAGCTTCTCTGTGCGCCGGGTGCAACCAGAAATTGCGCTTGCCACGGCAAATAGTGGCTGAAAAAATCTTCGTGGTTGACGATGATCTGCCCGTTTTGCTTGATTGTGCGGTAAACGTGTACATCAGAGCCATCGACCGCGTAATCGACCTGCCGCGTTTGCCCTGCCCCAACATCGGCACTGGCGGTGTAAATGGCCGGGCCGTGTGGCACAGGATTGCTGATCGTCGGCCCCTCCTTGGTCACGACGCGGCCTGTGCTGGTGCTGTAGAATTTGAAGGTGAGCGATTGCGTAGCGGGTTCGAAATACGTCTCTATCAGCATATAGTAGGGCGTGTCGTTGGTGAACTTCAGATCGACATCCGGCGCGTAGACGGTCGCATCCAACCCGACGCCGGACGAGTACAATTGGCCGTTCACGACCGCCGAACCCGACTCGTAATAGCCAACACGGTAACCATGTGCGTAGCGCTCACTGATTGGGAAGCCGCCGAAAAATGCCGCCTGAAACGCGGTCGAGCTAACCTGACAAACGCCGCCGCCCACGCCCTTGATCGTGCGATTGCCAACGATCACCAACCCGGTTTCGTAGCCTGATTCGGGGCTGACATCGCCCAGGTATTTGTCGAACGAGAAGATTTCACCCGGCGCGATCACCAAGCCATGAAAGCGCGCCGCTGCCACCTGAATATTCGTGCGCCGTTCGGCACTTGATCCGTAAAAGTGGGTGGTAGCCGACACGATCAACTCGGTAATGCCCAACTGCTGCGCAGTGGCGCGGCTGTTCACGGGCGGCACCACGTCAATGAAGGCTAACCCGATCCGCCGATTTTGTGCATCGAACAACGCCGTTTGTACCCGCTTGAGCGTCGTATCCACATCCAACGAGCGACCGTTCACGCTGTCGGTCGTCACTTCCAATTGTTTGGTCGCGTCGTTGAATACAAAACGCGCGCTGGCGGGCTGCACACTCAGCGAGTCCGACAAGCCCTGTAAAAGCGTTTTGAGCGGATCAAAATTCGCGCTCACTTCATAACGCGCCGTGCCGTCCGTATTATCCACGCGCTTGATCCCGATCATGCCGCTGATGAAACCGGGACTCACCTGCCACGGCCCCTCACCGGCTTTCGCGTTATCCACGAACAATTGTATAGGCGACGAAAGCGCGGCGCGCACCTGTGCGGCAGCAGTATCCGATTCCTTGATGGCAGGCGCGGCATCATGAATGATTAGTGGAATTTCCGCACCGGTGCTCATGTTCAAAATAACTTCCCGCAGCAAGCCGAGCGTCGCGCCTACATCCAGCGCACGCCCCACCTGACTCGGCGTCGTGGTGACGGTCGTACCCGTCAGCAAGATCGTGGCGTCTTGCATGGGTCGATTGAGCTGCGCGCCGATTTTGTTCAGAAATCCGGCTGCCCGCGATTGATCGTAAACGATGGTCGGCGCGATCGCTTTGCCACTGATCCACGCCTGCCACTGGATTAACAGATTGCGCGGCAAACTGCTGTCACGCCCGATCGCAAACGCTTGATCGGCGGCTTGCTGCGGATCAAAGCTGACGCCCAAATCGGCGGCGCTCATTTGCCAGGACTGCGCGCCGTCGCGGAAAGTGAATACGGCTTGTGCGCCATAAGTATATTTTTTAGCGAGCGCGGCGGCGGCTTGTTGACGCGTCATGCCCGATAAGCTGGCACCATAAGCCGATACGCCCGGATAAATCAGCCCATCATATTGAAGCTGATGACCCGCTACGAACAACACCGCCAGAAAGGTCAGCAAAACAGCCGCCGTGATCGCCAGCAGCGGCAAGCGAATCAGCCAGGGCGCGAGACGGTTAGCAGGCGCAGGTTCGGGTTGGCGTGGATAAACCGGGCTTTGCATCGGGCATATTCCTATACAACGATTTAATGATTTGTTGAGATAGTACCAGCTTTAGCGCGCTGAATCAACCATTGACCCCTAACCCCGGCCCTTTCCCCGTGTACAGGGGAAGGGAGTCAGTCGTTGACCCCTCCCTAAATCTGCCCTCTCCCGGCCTTTCCCATCCTTGGGAAAGGAGCGTTCCCCGATTACAGAGAGGGACTTTTATATAGTCTGACTCCCTTCCCCTGTAATCGGGGAAAGGGTGGGGGTTAGGGGTCAACGGCGGGGCATAGGGTCAACGGCTGGGCTTAGGGGGGTCAACACGATCAGCGGATCAGCGCGCGTGGACTCTGATACAGGGCGCACACGCAGCGCTCACATTCCGGGCGCTCACCCGCACGATAGGCAGCGCGCATCGCGATCGCGTCCGTACTGTTGAGTGCCGATCGCAGCGGTTGGTTGACTCCATGATCAGCCAGCGTGCCCACTTTTGGCAAGAAAAAACACGGTCGCAAACTGCCATCGACTTCGATCACGGCGGACACATGCGGCGCATTGCAGCGCGGCGGATCAAATATCGTGATCCCATTGAGCGCCGCAAAATAACGATGCAAGCGGCGCAGCTTGGCCGGACTTTCCGCAAGGCGACCGGATGCAAAATCGGCGGCATAGTCGCGCTCAAGGCGATCGAGCATCTCGGCAAATTCTGGCAGCTCGTCAGCGGTGAGCGCAGGTGAGAGCGGCGCGTGTTCGGTTGCGTAGTTCGCTGCGAGATCAGCAAAGCGCGGGCCGAACGCCTCACGATTGCTCACATCCACCGCTAAAAAGCTGATCTTTGCCGCGCCTGCTGATTTGGCCGCGTCGATGATCTGCGGCATTTCGCGGAAGTTAGCGCGCTGCAAAGTGGTACGCGTCGTGATCGGTAATCCGGCGCACGCGCGCATCCCTTCCAAAATCAACGCAAAGCCGTCTACGCCGCGAATGGCCTGATACGTTTCAGGTGTGCCGCCATCCAAACTAACCGTCAAATCATCGATGGAAGCGCGCACGGCGTCCGCCTGCTTATTGAGCAGCAGCCCATTCGTCAAGAGCGTGACCCGCGCGCCTGCCGCCCTGAATAAAGTCGCAATGCGCGGCCATTCGGGATGCTGCATCGCTTCGCCACCGCTGAGCACCACCCGCCGCACGCCCAATGCCGCACAGTCAGCCGCCAGCCGTTCGGCCAATGCCAGCGACATATTGCGGCGTGGCACTTTCCAGATATCGCAGGTTGCGCAGCGGCTGTTGCAACCGTCGGTCAGGTACACGACGACCAACGGCAGCGCGTGAATCCGATCGGTCAACAGATTGCGCAGCGGACGAAGATCAGGCAAGCAACCTCACAAGCCGACTTGCGTTATAGGCGGCAGTGTCCACGTCACCCTGAACGACACTCGATCGCCTTTGCGAAAGCTGAACGGCAGCCGAACGGTGTGGCCGCTGGCATCGGGCTGTGCCGCTGTCGTGCCAATCG
>Ga0209724_1001318_pt1 | contig 22660 bp, 15 predicted proteins | sample grotaG_FD_184143 | JGI IMG/M metagenome (GOLD analysis project Ga0209724, IMG submission 184143) | Glacier valley bacterial and archeal communities from Borup Fiord, Nunavut, Canada, to study Microbial Dark Matter (Phase II) -... | ecosystem: Environmental > Aquatic > Freshwater > Ice > Glacier ...
TGACGCAGACTTCCGCAAGCCTTGGTAGCCAGTATATGGGTACAACCTAATTCACGGATGGCCCAAATATTGGCTCGATTATTCACCTGCGAGGGAGAAATGGTATGCTGGCGGCCATGCCGGGAAAGTATAACAACTTCCCTCCCATTAATAAACCCACATTTAAAATCAGAAGATGTAGCACCGTAGGGAGTTTCCATTTTTAGGTCGGTGGCATTCTTAAGGATGGCAGGGCTTTCAAGGCCCGAACCACCGATGATGGCTATCTTAATCATATTTTGTATCGGTTATAGATGTTGAAAACTTGAACAGTTGCTTCCACCAGAGTAGTTCCAAATACCAGGATTCCTTCCTGATGTCCGCCCATTACAATGATTTTTTCATCTTGGCTATTTATTTCTGCAGCAAGTTTCCCAACAGCATCAGCCATTGCAGGAGTTCCGTATTCAATATCCGATGAAGTTACCGGATAAAGCGTCAATAGTTTTTTCCACAACCACAGGCAATGAATATGCGCCACTGCACCCACTTCGGGACGCGATTGGTATATCGCTGCATGGGTCAGGCTTTCTGATGAAGCCTGGGTTAATCCGGTACATTCAATGGTATTTTCACTAATATTATAGTCAGTTACCAGGGCGTAATCCGATTGCTTCAAGGTCACCAATCCGCCTGTTCCACTGCCGCTGATAATAAAAGTTCCCTCATCGTCACCTCTGACCGATATGTTTCCAAAGCCAATTCCATTGGGGTACATTCCTAATAGACCCAAGGCATAAATCTTAGCTCGTGCAGATTCGATGTAAGAATATGTTTCCTTCCAAAGGTGTATTTCACCTTTTTCCCAGATGCAGTTAAACTTAATGGCTCCTTCATTCATTGGAAGGTCTTTTTTCCGGAAATAAGTTTAAAATCCCCTCGCGGGTAGCTTTACACTCTCCCCTTTCAGTAATCAGCCCGGTAACCAGTCTGGCTGGGGTCACGTCAAACCCATAATTGGCAACTGCACTTTTCTCTGAAATGATTCGGAATTGCCTGATTTCGTTATCAAGCATTCCCTCCATCATAGAAACCTCGCTTCCATCGCGCTGCTCAATGGGGATTTCAAGAATACCATCCTTCAAATTCCAATCAAAAGTGGTGGATGGAAGTGCCACATAAAACGGAATTCCATTGTCGAAAGCGGCAAGTGCCTTCAGGTAGGTGCCTATCTTATTGGCTACATCACCGTTGATGGTAGTTCGGTCGCTGCCCACAATGACCATGTCAACCATCTGATGTTGCATCAGGTGACCTCCTGTATTGTCAGGAATGATGGTATGTGGAATTCCTGCTTCGCTCAACTCCCATGCAGTGAGGCGGGCACCCTGGTTGCGTGGCCGTGTTTCATCTACCCAAACATGAACCGCAATACCAGCTTCATGGGCCAGGTAAATGGGTGCCGTAGCGGTTCCCAACTCAACGCAAGCCAATCGTCCGGCATTGCAGTGAGTGAGTATTTGCACAGATTCACCGCCCTTTGTTTCACTAATCGCTCTTATCAATTTCAATCCAAACATTCCAATTTTCTTGCTGAAATCAATTTCGCGCTGCCTGAGATTTTCAGCATATCCAAAGAGTAACTCTACATTTTCTGAATCGGAAAGTTGATCTGAAATTACCGAAAGCGCCCCATCAACAGCAAAAGCCAAATTTACAGCTGTTGGTCTCGATAATTTTAACCTCTCCCCTGCCCAGTTCATTTCCGCCTGGAAGTTATTTCCCAAATAGCTGCGGGCAGCAAAGTACATTCCGTAAGCAGCAGTTACTCCAATAAGTGGAGCGCCCCTTACAACCATTTCACTGATCGCATTTATGGCCTCTTCCAGCGTTCCAATGACGATGGTCACATTCTCAAAAGGCAGCAAACGCTGATCAATTGCTTCTATGATGTTCTTTTCCGGATTAAACCAGATCGACTGTTGATTTCCCATAGTACTATTTCTTTTTGATCTTTCAAATATGCCTATTTAATTCCATAATTTTTCTGATTTTTGTAATATCAAAAATCAACTTTATGGAAATATTAAAAGGCATCAGGAACATTGTATTTGATTTGGGCGGCGTTTTACTCAACATCGACCCCAATAAAACAATTGAAGCATTCGACCAACTGGGTATGAGACAGCTTATTGACAACAATGGCCGTACCTATGAGCATGAGATTTTTTACCTCATGGAGCAAGGGAAAGTGTCGTCCGATGAATTCAGAAACGGAATACGGAAATTGCTTCCGGGAGAAGTCACCAATGATCAGATTGATATAGCCTGGACTGCCATGCTAATCGATTTTCCAACCATAAGAGTTGAACTGCTTCAAAAGTTCAGGAATGAATTTGGCATCTATCTTTTCAGCAATACCAATGCCATTCATGTAGCAAAATACCAATCCATCTTCAGAAATCAGCATGGCTTTGAAGTTTCTTCTCTGTTCGATAAACTCTTCCATTCGAACGAGATAGGCTACCGCAAACCAACCCCTGAATCGTTTAAAAAAATCATTCAGTTATCCGGAATACGTCCTCATGAGTCTTTATTCATTGACGATTCAAATACAAACGTGGAAGGCGCCATCGCCTGCGGATTGAAAGGATATTGGCTCCAGCCCGGACAAAAGGTGGAGGAAATATTTCAAAAATACTTATAAGCCTCTATGTTCCACAAAAAAAAACGTCCGGACTACTGTCCCGAACGCTTCTTACTATTTTATTTTGCTTCACTTTTATTCTGCGATAGCAGCTGCCGCTTGCCGCACCTTACTTCCTGGATAAACTTTCAATGCTTCTTCCAGAATTTTAAGTGAGATAGCCAAATCTTCTATTTTCAAAACGTAGGCAATCCTTACTTCATCTTTACCGTAACCAGGGGTGGTGTAAAAGCCTGAGGCAGGCGCCATGAAAATGGTTTGATTTTCATATTCAAAATCACTTAGTAACCAGGCGCAAAACTTATCGGCATCATCAACCGGAAGTCGGGCAACAGTGTAAAAGGCCCCCATGGGGATAGGAGAATAAACTCCGTTGATGCGGTTCAGTCCATCCACCAGGAATTTGCGTCGGGCCACATATTCATCATAGACATCGTGCATGTATTCCTGGTTATTTTCCAGTGAAGCTTCCGCGGCAATTTGTCCGATAAGAGGTGGACTTAAACGTGCCTGGCAGAACTTCATTACATTTTTCCTCAGTGCTAAATTTTTGGTAATCAGTGCGCCAATACGCAGGCCACATTCGCTGTATCTTTTCGATACAGAATCAATCAGCACCACGTTCTGTTCAATTCCTTCAAGATGAAAAGCTGAAATGTAGGGAGCACCGGTATAACAGAACTCGCGGTATACTTCATCGGAGAACAAATACAAATCGTATTTTTTCACCATGTCCCGAATCTGGTTCATCTCCTTGCGGTTGTACAAATAGCCGGTCGGGTTATTCGGGTTGCAAATCATGATCCCCTTGGTACGCGGGGTGATCAGCTTTTCGAATTCCTTGATCGGTGGCAATGCAAATCCTTCTTCAATCTTGGAAGGAATGGATTTGATGACCGCCCCTGCCAAGATGGCGAAGGCTGTATAATTGGCATAAGCCGGTTCAGGGACAATGATTTCATCCCCCGGGTCCAGGCAAGCCAAAAAAGCGAAGGTAACCGCTTCCGAACCTCCGGTAGTAATGATGATATCGTCAGCAGTAACATCAATGTTAAAAGTATGATAATACGTTGCCAGCTTTTCCCTAAAAGATTTGATTCCCTCACTTGGAGAATACTCCAGTATCTTGCGGTCAATATTCCTGATCGCCTGGATCGCGTTTTCAGGGGTTGGCAGATCAGGCTGCCCAATGTTCAGGTGATACACTTTTCTTCCCTTTTCCTTTGCTTTGTCAGCCAAAGGAACCAACTTCCGGATAGGCGAATCCGGCATCAAATTACCTCGTTCCGATGTATTTGGCATCTTGTATAAAATATTATCAAATGAGGCGGCAAATATACGATTATCAATTTCAAATAAAAAATTTAGATTTTAGATTAATGTGAAATCTTAACAGCACAATAACTTTCAATTTAAAAGAACGGAGACATGGATCGTATGATATTGATCCACACTTGGCAGCTTACAACGATTGTGGTTGACGATAGCAAAATGATCAGGTAATGATAAGATGGCTTAGAAAAATAAAAAAAAGTACCATTTTTTTTTAAACCTTCTATTGAAATCATTGTTGAGTAAAAATCAATGGTTTAATTTATTTCGGTTTATATTGTTTAATTTAAAAAGAATAAAAATGAAGACAAAACTCTTTTTTTATGCATTACTGTTATTAACAGTAATCAGCATTGCATCCTGTAAAGATGATGAGGAAACTACAACTGGCAATACTGTCACTTTTACAGCGACACTTAATGGTGCCAGTCAAGTTCCTGCAAATGCTTCTATGGCAACTGGGTTGGGTAATTTTACGTATGATAAGACCACCTATATTTTGAGTGGCACTGTAACATTCACTGGCATCACACCAGCTGCGGGACATATTCACAAAGGAGCTGTAGGTACTTCCGGGGGTGTTATTTTCCCGCTGGTTGGCGCTGCACCGCTTACTTCACCCGTTAATTTCACCTCTCCCCCATTGGATGCTACTCAAAGAGCCGATCTGTTGGCCAATATGTACTATGTGAATTTACACACAGCGGCTTTTCCTGATGGTGAAATAAGAGGACAATTAATGATGAAATAAGCGGGCAATTAATAGAAGAGACCATAAGTATTAACGGAAGGCTACTAAATCAAATTACACATTTTAGTAAAGTCTCTTCTGAAAATTTTACTCATGACAGAATTTATTTGGTTAAAATGCTCTGAAAGGAGCATTTTTTTTAGTTGAAATCCAATGAGACAATTGAAATTTGTAGTATTGAGAATCATATTAACTAATTGAGGTGAAGCAGGGGAACCATTTTAAAAATGGTTACGCAAGGGGCAAGGTGAGTGATTAATACGAATAGTATAAAAAAAATCAAAAAATATAATTCAAACAATCTATAATATTAATTTTTATCATGTTTTCCGAAGTTCGTATAGTTTAAATTTGTCACTTATAAAACTATAAAATCCTACGCTCATGATTATTGGAGTACCTAAAGAAATTAAGAACAACGAGAACCGAGTTGCTTTAACTCCGGCTGGTGCAGCCGAGATGGTTAAAAATGGTCATATTATTTACATCCAGTCAACTGCTGGTATGGGAAGTGGATTTAGTGATGAAGATTACATGCATGCAGGTGCAAGCATTCTTCCCACTATTACAGATGTGTATGCCATTGCTGAAATGATTATCAAGGTGAAAGAGCCCATTGAGATGGAATATAATCTGATTAAAAAAGACCAGATTTTATTTACCTATTTTCATTTTGCATCCAACGAGCCATTGACCGATGCCATGATCGCAAGCGAATCCATCTGTCTGGCTTATGAGACTGTAGAAATGGCCGATCGCTCATTGCCTTTGCTTATTCCAATGTCGGAAGTGGCAGGTCGTATGTCGATTCAGGAAGGAGCCAAGTATCTTGAGAAAACTTATGGTGGATATGGTGTATTGCTGGGAGGCGTTCCCGGAGTACCACCGGCAAAAGTACTGATTATCGGAGGTGGAATTGTAGGAACCGAAGCCGCTAAAATGGGCGCAGGGTTAGGTGCCGATGTAACCATTGTTGATATAAGCTTGAAACGTCTGCGTTATCTGGATGATATCATGCCTGCCAATGTGAAAACCATGATGAGCAATGAATACAACATCCGTGAAATGGTTCGTACCCACGATGTAATCATTGGTGCAGTATTGATTCCGGGAGCAGTAGCCCCTAAACTTGTTACCCGTGATATGCTTCAAACCATGCGTCCGGGTACTGTGTTGGTTGATGTGGCAGTTGATCAGGGCGGTTGCTTTGAAACAACTGTGCCCACGACCCACGATCATCCAACTTTTGTGATCGATCATGTGATTCATTATTGCGTGGCCAATATGCCCGGAGCCGTTCCACGCACTTCGACTCTTGCATTGACCAATGCGACATTGCCTTATGCACTACAAATTGCCAACATGGGCTGGAAGAAAGCATGTACGGTCAACGAATCTTTAAGAAAAGGATTGAATGTTGTAAAAGGAAAAGTTGTGTATGAAGGAGTGGCTGATGCTTTCTGTCTTCCATACCACGATGTCGAAACTGTACTATATAGTAAAGTGACTCCTGGAAAGTAGGATTGCACTTTATAGATATTTAAATTCTGATGGAATTTCTAAAAGGGCTGGAATTAATATTCCAGCCCTTTTTATTTCCACTCACCATACTCTGGATGGGAAATGCAAATCATCCACTCTATCAATAAAATATGAAATGGGGGAAGCCTTATGCTTTTTATTGAAATTTATCGGATGAAATTAAGTTAAATGTTATGTGAATTCATTGTTAAGCCATCAAGGAATAAAATGTAATTATGCCAGGGATAATTAACCATCATCTGATACCCATTAGATACTCATCTGATACCTTTCTGTAACCCTACATTACAGAAAGGTATCAGATGAGTATCTAATGGGTATCAGATGATGGTTAGCAAACACCTACCCATTGCATAGCAACAGGGGAGAAATTCAGGATCAATTGCTTACTTTGAAAAATAGACAGGGAGGTGTAAAAATAGACTCCCAAAAATAGTCAAGGACTGGCTGAATAGCTCTTTTATATTGATCCCGAATGTTCAGGATGCCCTACGGTCAAAATGACTGTGTGCGTTTTTCAGCAGGCCCTAAATAAATTTGTAAACTCTCATAAATCGAATTCACTATTAACAAACTTTATTTTCAGAATTTAACTATTTGTTGTTTATTATCAACAATTTAACTATTCTTGTTGAAATTAAACAACAGATATATGCGTACCAAGAAACAAATACTTCTACCTAAGCTTCAAAAAATAGTGGAACAGTTGGGAGAAAACATCAAACTGGCACGTAAAAGACGCAAGCTCACAACCATATAGGTATCAGAGAGGGCAGGAATTGACCGGAGTACTTTATACCAAATTGAAAAAGACAATCCAAGTGTTTCAATGGGCGCTTATTTCAATGTGCTCAGAGTACTTGGACTTCATGAGGATTTCCTAAAACTGGCTGCAGATGATGAATTTGGAAGAAAGCTGCAGTATTTGGAGTTATTAACCAGAAAATCATAAGAAAAATTGGTATTCCGCGAATCGAACAAAAACAAATGGCTTCGGCTTTTAGAGTTTGATTTAAATTCAATTCCAGCGATGGAAGGGTTTCGATTTATTCTCTCCACGAACTTATTTTCCTACTTTTGCACCTTCCTATAAAAGTATCAACAAAAAAGACTCAATAAAATAATCAAAATGGATATCCCCAGCAAGTACAATCCGGCAGAGGTTGAAGATAAATGGTACCAGTACTGGATGGAAAATGGTTTTTTCCACTCCGAACCCGATGAACGTGAACCCTACACCATCGTTATACCACCTCCCAACGTCACGGGGGTGCTGCACATGGGGCACATGCTCAACAATACCATTCAGGATATACTAACGCGCCGTGCCCGTATGTTGGGCAAAAATGCCTGCTGGGTGCCTGGTACCGACCATGCTTCAATTGCTACGGAAGCCAAAGTGGTGAATAAACTGAAAGAGCAAGGTATCTCTAAATTTGATTTAACCCGCGATGAGTTCCTCAGCCATGCCTGGGAATGGACCCACAAACATGGTGGCATCATACTGGAACAACTTAAAAAGCTGGGTGCTTCATGTGATTGGGAACGTACAGCATTTACGATGGATAAAGTGCGCAGCGAATCGGTCATCAAAACATTTGTTGACCTGTATGGCAAAGGTCTGATTTATCGCGGAGTTCGTATGGTGAACTGGGACCCTGCTGCAAAGACAGCCCTTTCGGATGAAGAGGTTATTTTCAGAGAAATGCAATCAAAATTGTATTTCCTCAAATATAGGATTGAAGGCAGCGACAATGAATTTGTGACCATCGCCACTACACGTCCGGAAACGATTTTGGGAGATACTGCCGTATGCGTGAATCCAAACGACGAGCGGTTCCATCATCTGAAAGGAAAACGCGTGCTGGTTCCGCTGATCAACCGTTCAATCCCAATGATTGAAGATGAATATGTTGACATGGAATTTGGTACCGGCTGCCTGAAGATCACTCCTGCCCATGACGTCAATGACTACGAAATTGGACTACGGTTCAACCTTCCGAGCATCGATATTTTCAATGAAGACGGTACTTTAAGTGAAAAAGCTGGTTTGTATGTTGGCGAAGATCGTTTTGTGGTTCGCGAAAAGATCATGGTTGCATTGGAAGCTGCCGGAAATGTGACTAAGGTGGAAGATTACACCAATAAAATAGGTTTCTCGGAACGCACCAATGTGCCCATTGAACCCAAATTATCGGCACAGTGGTTTCTGAAGATGGAAGACCTTGTAAAACCTGCAATGGAAAATGTAGAGAACGATACCATTCAGTTTTATCCCCCTAAATTCAAAAATACTTACCGCCACTGGATGGAAAATATCAAAGACTGGTGCATCAGCCGTCAGTTGTGGTGGGGTCATCGCATTCCGGTTTATTACCTGGCCGAGGGAGGTTGTGTGGTAGCAGAATCTGATGAGAAAGCATTGGTGCTGGCTCAGCAGAAGACTGGCAATTCAACCTTAACGATGGCCGATTTGCACCAGGATGAAGATGTACTGGATACATGGTTTTCGAGTTGGTTGTGGCCCATCTCTGTTTTTGATGGAATTGCACAACCCGACAACAAAGAAATTAACTATTATTATCCCACCAACGACCTGGTAACTGGTCCTGATATTATTTTCTTCTGGGTAGCCCGAATGATCATTTCCGGCTATGAATACCGTCAGCAGTTTCCTTTTAAAAATGTTTATTTCACCGGTATGGTGCGCGACAAGCTTAGGCGAAAGATGTCCAAATCGCTTGGCAACTCACCCGATCCGCTTGATTTGATTGCTAATTACGGTGCCGATGGGGTGCGTGTGGGAATGTTGCTCTGTTCACCAGCTGGCGGAGATTTAGTGTTCGATGAAAATTTGCCTCAACAGGGAGCAGGATTCGTGACCAAAATATGGAACTCATTCCGACTGGTCAATGGCTGGGAAGTAGATTCAAAGCTTCCGCAACCTGAACATTCGCGCATTGCCATCAGTTGGTTCCATGAAAAGTTCAGTCAGATTGTAGAACAGACAGATGACCATTTCGATAAGTTCCGCATCTCAGATGCCTTGATGAGCGTTTATACCACCGTTCGTGATGAGTTCTCAGGATGGTTGCTCGAAATAGTGAAACCTGCCTATCAGCAACCCATTGATGCCACGACCTACGAGGAATTAATTGATATTTTTGATGAAGTATTGCGCTTCCTCCATCCCTTTATGCCATTCGTGAGTGAAGAGATCTGGCAGTTGCTGAAAGAACGTCAGAAAGGCGACAGCATCATGATCAGCGCATGGCCTAAATCAACAGGGTACGATGAAACGATGATCGCTCAGTTCGAAGATGTGAAAGAAGCCATCGCCGGATTACGCACCATCCGCACCAAGAATAACATTGCGATGAAAGATCAGATGGAATTGGCGGTGATGCTGGGAGACAAAGGTTTTGACATTGCTTACAACAATGTGTTGGTGAAGATGGGTAACCTTTCAGCCTTCTCAATGGTTACAGAAGAAGTGAAAGCAGCAGCTTCATTCCTTGTAAAATCGACTACTTTCTACGTGCCCCTGGTTGGTACCATTGATGTAGAAGAAGAATTGATCAAGCTGACTACTGAATTGAATTATACCAAAGGGTTCCTGAATTCAGTCATTAAAAAGCTAAGTAACGAACGGTTTGTGAACAGCGCTCCTGAAGCCGTTGTTGGCGTCGAACGTGCCAAACAGGCCGATGCCGAAGCTAAGATTAAAGTGCTGGAAGAACAAATTGTAAATTTGAGGTAAGATACTATTCACGGGGTGACTTCAGGTCACCCCGTGAATAATCTACACATCAAAGGTTTTTATAAATAATAGGCACATTCAAAAATCAAACAACTACCAACTTGCCGGTTGTAGATTGTACCCTTGTAATGTTTTAAACAGCAGTCACTTGAATCATTTTTGGGTACAACCAGAGATATTGAAGGTTTTACCCCGAGTACTCGGGGTCACCTCTGCGGTTGCACCTATTTTCTATATTAAATGTTCATAATGAGCTTATTACAGGGGTACAACCTACAACCAACATCTTTCGGTGAATTGAATTTTATTTACTAACCAACTATTATCTGTAAAGCGACATCACTGTCCTATGACAGCTAAAATGTGGTAATGGATTCCATTTTGGCGAATGCCAGAAGTGTCACAATAGCTGTCACACGACACTACTATTTCAATTTTTCACATTTTCTCTATGTCATTTGAAGTATTGGGTAGGAGCACATCGAAAGTGAGAAAATTGGAAACTGGAAAATGTGAAAAATCAAAATAGTACCGTAGTAAGTGTAGTAAGTGTCGCAAGTGAATACTAAGGATAGGAAAAATGAAAACCTCCTAACGTTGGTCAACTCACATTGCACCAATGGGTTCCTTAAAACAAACTCACGTTAATACATTCAGAACGTCATTGCGCATGCCAACCAAGATCAATGCTTAGTTGATATAACACCAGAGATAAATTAATGTACCACTGATTTACCCTTTTTCTATTTCTTCCGGATATGTACCACTGCACCTCCGCTTGATGCCAGTTGCAGTTCCAATACATCAGTACTTGTCACTGTACGAGTCTCTTTCTTCAAATTGTTGGGATTTTTATCCGTATCAGAGGCATCGGTGTATATATCAGCTAGGTAGTTGCCTTTATCCAGAAAATCGAGTCGTATCGTCTCCATTCTCGGTTTGCTATTGGTGATAGTGCCAATAAACCAATCGGTGCCATGGCGGCGGGCAATGGCAATGGATTCATTGAAAACAGCATTGGGAACGCGTATCTCATCCCAGGTGGTTGGCACAGCCTTCAGAAAATCGAATCCCGCTTGACCCTCATAAGCTTTGGGATAGTCGCATACCAATCCCAAATAACTCTCCAGAACAACATACATGGCCAACATGTGACATCGCGTGCTAGTAACCATCGGACTGCGATAGTGCACGATGAATTCCGATTTTGGCACCGAACGGAAACCTCCCAGATGATAATCAGTTGCCCCGGCCAGCATACGTGTAAATGGCATACTGATGTCGTGATCAGCACTCATGGTAGTATCAGAATCCCATTTATAACATTCATAATTCAACGTCCCTTCACGCGTGAACTCATTGGGATACATACGGTGCAATCCTGTGGGTTTGCTGGAGCCGTGAAATTGAATGTGCAAATGGTACTGGGCGGCCTTTTGCAGAATTTCTTCCTGAATGCGGATCATCTCCTGATCGTCACGATCCATGAAATCAACCATCATACCGCTGAGGCCCCATTCCTGGTATTGCGCAAAGGCTTTGTCAATTACAGGATACAGGGCCATCCAATGCACCCAGACACGAATACCCACGCCTTTACTTTTGGCATAGTCGCAAATCTTTTTCATGTCAATGGAAGAGATGGATTTCGAGGCATCAGCATTTGGGCCCGGCATAAAATCAGGTCCATCGTTGACATACCATTCATGTTGCCCGTATTCCACAACCGAGTGGTATTCAATACCATTACGGGCACAGAAATCTATATAGTATTTGTTGGTTTCGAAGTTATTGCCTGGTGCCCATATTGTATCAGGAACTACCGTTCCATTCCACCAGGGAAAAGTAGTTTTACCAGGTTTAATCCAAGACGTATCTTCAATTTTGCAGGGGTCGTTGAGGCTGGTCAGGATGTTCGATTCGATCAAAGCTCCTACCCTGCCGGCAATCATCATCACACGCCAGGGTGTATTGTGCGGAAGTTGAGCTTTTACTTTTATCCTCTTCTGACCCGCCAGAGGTGAAAGTTTACTGCTCAATATACCGTCCTCTTTTACAAGATACATGCCTGCATAGTCCACCAGCTGAGCCTCCGTCACGGCCATAAAGACATTGTTCGGATATTCAAAAGTAGCGGGCATATCCATCAGTTTGCCTGCTTCTATTTCAGAACACTTCAGGTGGGTATAGAATCCTTCATGCGAAGTGGTATATGAGGGTAGAAATAACACCAACGCTTTCGGATCCCCTGCCAGGTTAAAGCAACTATTTTCGTCGAACAAGGTATAATTGTTCCAGTTAGCCTGTTTGGGAAACGCGTAGCGGAAAGCTACCCCGTCGTTATAGGCCCGAACTACCAGGTTTATTTTTCTAAATGGCTTGACTTTCTCTTCCAGTGGAACGATCATTTCATGGTAGTTATTACGGATATGTTTGGCCTTTCCGACTACCATATCATAATACTCGTCCACTTTGTTTATACTGACCTTTTTCATTGCCAGGTTTTGGCCCCATGCTCCGTTTTCGAAGTCAAGGGTCAGATTAGATTTGTTAATGAGGGCCTTCTTTTTATAGTTCACTACAAATACGGGTGACTTACTGGTCAGTTCAAGCTTAAAAACAATCATCCCGTCGGGTGAAGATACCTGAGCGTTTTTCTGAGCTATTAATGGGTATGACAAGCTAATTACCCAAATTAAGGTCAGAATTAATTTTACTTTCATTTTACTTATTTTGGGAGTTCATGTATATTTTTGACCGATATTTTTAAATCAATATCCAAAGCTAATAAATTTAACACCAACATATTAATCATAGCAAAATTATAATTGAATTTTAATCAAAAAAAGAGGGATTCCATCTCAGATTAAAAGATGAAATCCCTCTTTGTAATGTCTTTCTAAATGTTCAGTCTTCATTTCCAATTCCAACTTTGGCGACCCCAACCCCAAACTTTGAACCTGAAACCTTAAACTCAATAGGCTCTTCCCCCGATACCTTCAATATAGTTGATAAACGAAGTATTCACCACCTTGTTACCGCCCGGTGTGGGATAGTCGCCTGTAAAGTACCAGTCGCCCGTATCGTTTGGACAAGCCACATGCAGGTTTTCGATCGTCTGGTAAATAATTTCCACCTCCGCTTTGCAATCATCCGGCTTTAGCATTTCAGCAATCTTAGCCGACACTTCTGATGCCTTAAATGGTTTGTATATTTCCTTTACGTAATTCACAATTTCTTCCTTTGGAAGGTGTTCCTGCTCCTTACATTTACGGTACACTTCATCAATCACGTTCTGCTGATTGGTGTCTTTGAGCAATTCGATGCCAGCATTAAAGGCAATGAATTTATCGAGCACAGCCATGTCGATACCGTAACAATCAGGATAACGAATCTGGGGAGCAGAGGAAACCACGATGATCTTCTTTGGATTCAGGCGGTCAAGAATTTTCAGGATACTCTTTTTCAAGGTAGTTCCACGCACAATAGAATCGTCGATAATCACCATTGTATCAGTATTCTCACGGATAATCCCATAAGTAACATCGTACACATGGGCCACAAGGTCATCCCGGCTGGCATCATCAGCAATAAAAGTACGCAGTTTAACGTCTTTGATAGCCAGCTTCTCAATCCGGGGTTCTACTGATAGAACAGCTGCCATCTCTGCATCGGTAATGCTCCCGTTACGCTCTCTGAGCTGTTTGATTTTCCAATCCACACAGTATTGCCGCACACCCTGAACAAGGCCGTAGAAGGCTGTTTCAGCTGTATTGGGAATATAGGAAAATACGGTATTCTCAATATCGTAATTAATTGATTTCAGGATCGCGGGAGAAAGCAGGTTTCCCAGCATTTTACGTTCCTGGTAAATATCTTTGTCGCTTCCACGTGAGAAATAGATACGCTCGAACGAACACGACCGGCGGGTATGGGGTACCCGTATCATTTTACTGGACACCGAACCATCTTTTTTAATGATCAGCGCGTCGCCCGGTTTAATCTCCTTAACACTGCTGGCCTTCACATTCATCACCGTTTGAATGACCGGCCTTTCAGAAGCGACTACCACTATTTCATCGTCATAATAATAAAAAGCTGGACGAATGCCCGAAGGATCGCGCATTACAAAGGCGTCGCCATGGCCAAACATTCCGGCAATGGTATATCCGCCATCCCAATCTTTGCTGGCATTTTCGAGTACTTTCTGTACATCAAGGTTCTTCTCAATCAGGGGAGAAATCTCCCGGTTCGAATATCCTGAATTTTTATATTGTCTGAAATGTAACTGGTTCTCTTCATCTAAAAAATGACCCACCTTTTCAAGCACCGTAACGGTATCGGTATAAGCTTTCGGATGTTGCCCCAATGCAATCAGCCTGTCAAAAAGTTCATCGGTATTGGTAAGGTTAAAATTACCGGCCATCACCAAAGTTCTCGATTTCCAGTTATTCTGACGCATCACAGGATGTACAAATTCAATGCTGTTGCGGCCAAAAGTTCCATACCGCAGGTGGCCCAGGTACACTTCTCCCGAGAAAGGCACGTTCTCATAGATCCAACGGATATCAGCTCCCTCAGGTTTATTCTTTTCAGCCTTCTTGATTCCCTTGGCAACCTTATCGAAGATATTTCTAATTGGATTAGCCTCTACTGACCGATGCCTGGAAATATACTCCTGACCGGGTTCAAGTTCCATCTTCACATTCACAATCCCTGCACCATCCTGTCCTCGATTGTGTTGCTTCTCCATCAGCAGGTATAGCTTATTCAAACCATATTGCCAGGTGCCGTATTTTTCCTTGTAAAATTCAAGGGGTTTACGTAACCTTATCAATGCAATCCCACACTCATGCTTTATCAAATCGCTCATTGTTCTTCGGGTTGTTCTATACTTTCAGTAAATAACTCAGGAAATCGGATATTATCTTTTACAATAAAGGCATTCGGATACTTGGACGAAATGTTTGCTTTTGATTTCAACGCTTCACTCTTATTCCTGAAATCGCCAATGCGTACTTTGAAATTGGGCGTCTGAAACAATACATAGGCCGGTATGTCGGGAAAAATAAGATTGAATTCATTTTTTACCCGCGTGGCCTTTTCACGTGCCTTGTTATCGGAACTGAAGAATATTTCGAGTCGGAACCCATCGGTCCCATGCCTTCTTTGGTTGATTTGATATTGGTGTATCAATAAATCGGTAATTCGGGGATCTTGCCTAATGGATAACTTTCCTACAAGTTCCTCCATTCTGACCGTTTGACTGCTGATCACCGGATTTACTCCAAGTGTATCTGTTTGAGCAAAAACCGAAGAGCTCAATAGTCCAACAAAAAAGATGATACTACACAAATACCTCATACGATCAGTTTTTGAGTTTGCAAATATAAGATTTTAATGGGAAACCAATTCAATACAATTCATTGCATAGATTCAGCCTATTTAGTTCAACCATTCATTATAAATCAATGTATCTGATAATTACAAAGAATATCTTTTGATAAAAATCAACAATGATGTCTGATTTTTTTCCTGAATGTTAAATTTTTGCTTTTCAATGAATATGTTCATAGTTCATTACAATACATCTTGAAAATTGAAATACTTTCGCTACATTTCTCACTTTTTGAGATTAACAATTAGAATACTATAAAATTTTATCTATGGCACTTAAAACCACATCGTTTCATCTTGGCATTAATATTGGAGCATCATCAATATCAACGGTCGAGATTCAGAAAACTGATGAGCACATACAATTACTTTCACACACCACCATCATCCATCATGGAAATCCAAAACGTATTGTTGAGGAAATATTCAAAAATAAAACTCCTGAGAACATAGTAGTTACAGGTCGTAAATTCAGAAACCTGCTCAATATCACTTCTATTCCGGAAGCAGAGGCAGTTGAGCTGTCAGCAGATTATCTTAAGCTCGATACTGATATGATCATTAGTGCAGGGGGCGAGAACTTTATGATTTATCTCCTTGACAATAACCGGAAAATATCTAAATGTATGACCGGCAACAAATGTGCATCAGGGACCGGGGAGTTTTTTCTTCAGCAAATTAAAAGAATGGGGCTCACCATTGAGGAAGCTACCACTCTTGAGGATGGAGATGAGGAATACAATATCTCGGGAAGATGTTCTGTCTTTTGTAAATCAGACTGCACCCATGCCCTGAACAAAGGCATTCTAAAATCAAATGTGATTGCAGGTCTTTGCCACATGATGGCCAATAAAATAATTGAACTAACCTCCCATCTGTCTTGCGGGAAGGCTGTGATGATAGGGGGTGTTACCCAAAACAAAAAGATTATAAGCACCCTGCATGAACACTTCAAACAACTTGACATTCCTGAAGAGGCTACTTATTTTGAAGCCCTGGGTGCCGCTTTGTATTCAACCAAACATGAAGTGACAGCAGTCAATGCCAATGATTTATTCAGAAAAGAACATGTTTCATTTTCATTCCATAAAGATTTAAAAGAGTTTGCCCATCTGGTTGAATTTAAAGAATTCAATATTGGCAAGGTTGTTGAAAACGATGTCTGTATTCTGGGTCTTGATGTGGGGTCAACAACCACCAAAGCAATCATCATGCGCCAGGCCGACAATGCCATTCTGGCAACCGAGTATCTGCGTACAAATGGCGATCCTATTCAGGCCTCCATTGAATGTTATAAAAGTATTAAGGAGAAACTAAATACACCCGTGCAAATTATTGGATTGGGTGTTACCGGCTCAGGCAGGCACATAGCAGGTCTTCATGCCAAGACCAAAGGAATTATCAATGAAATATTGGCTCATGCCAATGCCACTATTTATTTTGATAAAGATGTAGATACCATCTTTGAAATTGGAGGACAGGATGCCAAATATACCTACATCACTGCTGGCGTTCCTTCCGATTATGCGATGAATGAAGCCTGCTCAGCAGGGACAGGTTCTTTTCTGGAAGAAGCCGCAATGGAATCTCTGAATATCGACTATAAAGAAATAGGTGACATTGCATTGCGTGCCACCAATCCTCCGAATTTTAACGATCAGTGTTCCGCATTTATCAGCAGCGATATTAAAAATGCCTTGCACGAAGGCTTGAGTAAAGACAATATCGTGGCCGGACTGGTATATTCCATCTGTTTGAATTTCACCAACCGGGTAAAAGGAAATCGTCCGGTCGGTAACAAAGTATTTATGCAGGGAGGAGTATGTTACAACAAGGCTGTGCCCGTTGCAATGGCTGCCCTGACAGGCAAGCATATTATCGTTCCCCCTGAACCTGGTTTAATGGGTGCTTTCGGTGTTGCCCTTGAAATAAAAGAAAAGATGGCCCTTCATTTAATGGAAGAGCAGTCATTTGATCTGGATGAATTGATTAACAGAACTGTTGGCCAGGGAAAATCATTTATCTGCAAAGGATATCCAGAAGGTTGCGATCGTAAATGTAACATCAACATTCTTTTGCTTGATGGTAAGAAGATTCCATTCGGGGGAGCATGTAACAAATTTTACCTCGACAAAAAAGAAGGCAAAGCTGAAGCCATCGGCGACAACCTGGTAAGGATCAGGCAACAACTTGTGTTTGAAAAATACATACCTGAATATTCCCTTGCAGAGAATGCACCTGTAGTGGCCATTTCAAAATCCTTTTTAACAAATACATTGTATCCTTTATATTACAATTTCTTTTCAAAATTAGGATTGAAGGTTGTACTTGGTGATGTAGCCAAAAAAGAAGGCATCAATAAACAACAGGCCTCCTTTTGCTATCCCGCTGAACTTGCACATGGATTCATGCAAGGCTTAATTGACTTAAAGCCAGATCATATTTTCCTTCCACACATTACTGAAGTTTATGATCCACTAGAAAAGAATTATAATAAAACCTGTGTGTTACTTCAGTCTGAACCTTATTATTTAAAATCAACTTTTAAGGATTCGCTCAATGGGATCAATCTTCTGATGCCTATCTTCAATTTCTCTAAAGGCTACGAAAGCGGTGAACCTGCTTTTATCAAACTAGCCTTGGAATTGGGAAAAAGTGAATCGGAGGCAACCGTTGCTTTCCAATTTGCGATTGCACAACTGAAGCAAATGTTTGCTCAATTTTCTATTTATGGAAAAGAAGCCCTCACAGAATTGGAGAAAGATCCTTCAAAGATGGCCATTGTATTGTTTGGAAGATCCTACAATGCCTTTGCCAATGAAGCAAATCTTGGAATCCCTCAGAAATTCTCGTCACGAAATATAACAGTCATACCCCATGATTTTATACCCAGCGAGTATCTTGATAGTTGTGAAAACATGTACTGGGGAGCTGGCAATCAGATACTTCGCTCTGCCCGCTTTGTAAAGAATCATCAACAGTTATTTGGAACCTATATTACCAATTTCAGTTGCGGACCGGATTCCATGATCATCCCCTATTTCAGGAAAATCATGGGTAACAAACCATCGCTTACTCTTGAACTGGATAGCCATTCAGCTGATGCAGGCCTTAATACACGCATTGAAGCTGCCATTGACATTATTGGCAAATACAGGGAGCTCTCTAAAAAAGGAATGCTGAATGAAGTTAAATCTGACTTTCGGGTTGTCGAAATTCATGGTGATGTAATTATTGATTCATTTGGTAAGACCCACAATCTAAGGGACAAAAATGTAAAGGTTATCATTCCACGCATGGGACGATTTGGTACTGAAGCATTGTCTGCCTCCTTCCGCTTTTGTGGCATCAATTCAGAACCTCATCCTGAAAATACCTTCGAAATATTAAAGATAGGTAGGGGATTGACCTCTTCCAAAGAATGTATCCCCCTGACACTTTGCGCCGGTGCAATGGTGAATCACCAGATTAATAACCCCGGCACTGATGAAATAAGGCTAATGTTTATGACCACCAGTTGTGGTCCATGCCGCCAGGGACAGTACACTGTTTATCTTAAAAATATCATTGCCACCAAGAAAATTATCAATAATGGAGTGATCACCCTTACCGATGAAGATTCGTACAGCGGATTAGGAAATGATTTCTACATGAGGGCATTCATTGCCTTGACCATCGGCGACGTGATTCAGAGCGTGTATCATGCGATAGCAGCCATTGCATCCGATAGAAAAACGGCACTTGCTTTATTCGAAATCGAATGGGAAAAGATCATTAACCTGATTGCAGGCGGAACTTCTCAGCAAATATATGCTCAGTTGAAAAGCTCTGCAGCTGTATTTGATACCATTCAAAGAATTCATTCTATAAAGGATGCTGTAAAAGTAGCCTTGGTGGGTGAAATATTTGTCAGGAATGAAGATTTCTCAAGGAGAGAACTTGTGGAGAAATTGCTGGAGCATAACATTGTCATTAAAACTGCACCGATTGGAGAGTATTTGTTTTATGCCAATCGCCAGATCAAAGGATTGTACAAACAGCATCTCCCTTCCCTCAAAGCCAGATTAAGATTTAGGATAAGGGAATATGTTCAGAAAAAAATAGAACACCGTATCAAAAGTATCATGTCTCATTCGGGTTTTATGGAATATGAACCACTTGATATTGAACGTATTATAAATCATTCGAAAGAGTTGATTCCTATCGAGATGGAAGGTGAAGCCATTCTTACGGTCGGCAGCGCATTGGCTGATATTGTTCATCATGCTTCGGGTGTTATAGCCCTTGGCCCTTTTGGCTGTATGCCTTCGCGTGTAGCAGAGTCGATATTGAATGTGAATATGAATGTCAACGGCAAGGCTGCAGCATCCGGTAAACCATTTTCACTCAATGGATCACAAATCGTGAACCTACCCTTCTTATCGGTTGAAACAGATGGAAATTTATTTCCACAGATCATTCAATCCAAGCTGGAAATATTTATCTTACAAACCACCCGACTTCACAATGTATTGAAAAAAGAACATATAAAACTTTAACTTATCAAAAGTAAAGCTATTCCAAAGTTTAAAACTTTGGAATAGCTTTCTCGCCTGCTCCCCCTCATGCTTTTTGCTTAAAATTAATGAAAATTGAACCTTTAATCTCCATTCCTCCATGAAGATAAAAATTTATTTTATATTATTTTGTAACATTATCCATTAGTTGTTCGTCACAAGCGAAGACAATCAATTTTATTAATCTTATGAGAAATTTATTCTTATTTTCAATCATCCTGTTTTCGATAAATACTTATGCGAAGAATTCTGAGATTCCTAATGTATTAAAGCAAGTATTTAATGATTCAACTATCAATGAATATCTATCAAAATATGCTGACATTGATTCATTCGGATATGCAATATTTGAAAGCCATGGCGATTATTATATTTATAATGGCGATATCAAAAATAAAGAAAGTGCTCAAGCACAGCCTTATATTGGAATTATTAAAAAAATCAAAATTTCACCCAATAGCGCAACAGTTAAAATATATATTAGTAATAATCATTTCAACGTAAAAGCAAAGTTGTCTAGAGACAATAACTGTCAACCATGGTTAATTAATACACGATTAATTTGTAATATGTTTCAAATTCGGAGTAATCAAAAAAGGTTTTTCCATTATTCAAATAGTTAATTCAAGTTACTAGTTTTTGGGCAATTGGCCCCTAATAAATATCTTTACTCTACAAGTTTAACAACCATTTCCATACAGGAACGACTTCAATTACCTTGTCGTTTATCTCCAACATTCGTTCCTCCGTATCCCGGGTAATGATTTGCAACTTGCGACATTCCAATACTTCGGTAATTTTTAAAAGAGCCTTGACTTCCCTGTCAAATGTACCAACATTATTGTCGAGATTATAACAGGCCTGAATGGCGGTATAAGTATCAGGGATGTAAAAGTCAACTTCAATTCCTTTGTTGTAGAAATAAACGGCATCATTTCTGCCATACTTACGAAGCAAATTCACGGCAATCATATTTTCCAGCAAAGAAGTGTTTGCATCTAACAGAAAAAGATTCAAAATGCCGTTATCTGTGAAATAATATTTGGGCGCGGTTTCCTTATCGACCAATTTTCCTGCTATGTTTTGGATAGGATTGATAAGCCATGCATCTTTGGCATATTCCAAATAATTAATAACAGTCTGTGTCCCTACTTTTGCTCCGGTTGAGGATACAATATTTGCTATTCTGGTAAATGACAAGGGTTGTTTGGTGCTTTCTGCCAATTTCTTAAATAGAATACGCAGGGCAAATGTGTTTTCTATCTTATGACGGGCTGCGATATCTCCCAGATAAATCTTTTGATAAACACTAGTCAGGTAATCCCTTTTTACGGAGAAATCTGCACCTTCTGGAAATCCACCAAAATAGAAATAGTCATTGAATTTTCGCAATACTTCGGCTTTACCTTCAGTGGATAATAGATGATGGGCGGTAATAGAAATATTGTTTGCCCTCAAAAACTCTTTAAAATCATATGGATAAACATCAATAGGAATATAACGTCCGCCCAACGTTGTCTGGATATCCTGACTCAACATACTGGCATTGCTTCCCGTAATATAAACCCGATGTTTGGTATCAGCCATGCGACGGGCAAACTTTTCCCAACCGGGAATATTTTGTATCTCATCTAAAAACAAGATGGGTTTTTTCCCATACATCTCCAAATGAACTTCCAAAAGCAGGTTTAAGTCTGCTGCAACCATCCCGGTAAGACGTTCATCCTCGAAATTGATGTACAGCATCTCATCCCACTGTTTTCCTTCAGCAAGTAATAGCTGCATCCTTTGGTAAAGTAAGTAAGATTTTCCCGCTCGCCGGATACCTACAAATACATAATTTCCGAATTCCTCGAAAGTGAAATCCCGTGGAATCATCTTATATTTGGGAACTTCTGCCTGATTGTCGACAATGATCCTTTTCAAAATATTCTTGTCCATATTTCTTGTGTTATTCTATCTACAGAACAAATATAATGCATTTTTATTTTATACACAAAACAATAATAAGCTACTTCTGTTTTGCATGCAAAATGAAAGTAATCTATTTTTGTTTTGCGTGCAAAATACAATGCGCTTAATTCTAAGAAATTGTTCTTTCTGTTAATAGCGAAATCCACCCCTTGCTTATTCCTTAAAATTAGTGAAATTTGCAGCCGTGAAAATCCATTACCCAAATGGAACAATCTATTATTACTTTGGAAAAGAAAAAGTTATTTATTGAAACTTATGGCTGCCAGATGAATGTAGCCGACAGTGAAGTGGTGGCTGCCATCCTTCAGGACAGAAGTTACGAATTGGTGGAAAATGCCGATGGGGCTGATGCCATCTTTCTGAACACCTGTTCGGTACGCGACAATGCTGAAATACGCATCTGGAGACGCCTTGATTATTTCAAAAGCCTGAAGAAGAAAAATAAAAAGCTCATCGTAGGCGTGTTGGGTTGCATGGCCGAACGTATTGGCGATGATTTGCTGGCCCATGCCGCCGTTGATCTGGTGGCAGGGCCGGATGCCTACCGCGACCTCCCGTACCTTATTGATAAGGCTCAAAAAGGAATAGGAGCCATCAATGTTGAACTTTCAGAAAACGAAACCTACGATAAAATTACCCCTGTCCGCATTGGTGAAAAGACG
>Ga0209724_1001319_pt1 | contig 22654 bp, 19 predicted proteins | sample grotaG_FD_184143 | JGI IMG/M metagenome (GOLD analysis project Ga0209724, IMG submission 184143) | Glacier valley bacterial and archeal communities from Borup Fiord, Nunavut, Canada, to study Microbial Dark Matter (Phase II) -... | ecosystem: Environmental > Aquatic > Freshwater > Ice > Glacier ...
ATGATGCAGGATTAAGTGGTTATCAGGTAGGTGATGCGGCAGTATCCGAAAAGCATTGTGGCTTTATAATCAATAAAGGCAACGCGACAGCAAAGGATTTTCTTACGGTGATTGCAAATGTATCAGAGATAGTGAAAGATAAATTCGGGGTCATATTGGAGCCTGAGGTTAAGTATCTTGGTGAAGAGTAGTAGCCTTAATGGTATCTGGGTCACGCTCAAAGAGTGTAATATCACTTGGAAAGGCAAGAGGAAGTTATGAGATTTGTAATTGTTACTGGTATGTCTGGAGCAGGGAAGAGTTCCGTATTGAAAATGTTAGAGGACGCAGGTTATTTCTGTGTAGACAATCTACCAATTCAATTAGTGAAAAAGTTGATTAAATTATTTGATCAAGGGAACCAGAAGAAAGTGGCACTTGGATTAGATGTCCGAAGTGGACAGGCACTGAAGGAATTAGACGCAGTTTTGCTGGATATGAAGCGGATAGGCTTTCCCTATGAAATTTTATTTTTAGATTGTACTAAGGAGGTACTCGTAAAGCGCTATAAGGAAACTAGAAGAAACCACCCTTTATCCGGAGAGGGAAGAGTAGACAAAGGGATTGAATTGGAACGGGAGCAATTGAATTTCCTTAGGAAAAAAGCGGATGTTATTATCGATACAAGTCATCTTCTAATAAGAGAGCTTAAGACACAGATTAATAAAATTTATATAGATAATGAAAAGTTCAATAATTTTTTTGTAACAATTTTATCCTTTGGATTTAAGTATGGCATTCCGGTTGATTCTGATTTAGTTTTTGACGTCAGATTTTTACCAAATCCATATTATGTTCCGGAGTTAAAAGAAAAGACAGGTAATAATGAAAAGGTTAATCAATTTGTGATGGCTTCCGAAGCAGCAGTGCTATTTTTGGATAAGTTAGTGGACATGCTAACATTTTTGATCCCTTATTATATTTCAGAGGGAAAGAACCAATTAGTAGTCAGTATTGGATGTACTGGGGGAAAACACCGCTCGGTAACCTTAGTCAATGAGTTAGCCAAAAAACTTTACAATACGGAATACGGATTTAAAGCAGAGCATAGGGATATAGAAAAGGATGATTGAGATGTCATTTTCAAAAGATGTGAAAGACGAACTATCATTACAATTAAGTGGAGCGAGACACTGCAGGCTGGCTGAATTAGCTGCAATCTTGTCCTATGAAGGACATATTATTGGATCAGGGTCTAGTTATTATCTAAAACTACAAACAGAAAATTTTGTTGTAGCAAGAAAATACTTTACATTAATCCGAAAAACATTTAATATTAATATTGATGTTTCAATAAGAACAAATTCGTATTTGAAAAAAAACTATATTTATACGTTAATAATTAAAGATACAAAAGCTGTAATTATGATTTTACAGGCGACGAAGCTTCTTCATGAGGAGAGTTACCCTGAGAAAAAAGCTCTCAGCCAGGATAAGGCTCCTACCTGGGAGATCGGAATAGCCAGCCAGATGATTGTACAGAATGATTGCTGTAAAAGGGCATTTATAAGAGGAGCCTTTTTATCCTCGGGCTCTATGAGTAATCCCAAAAAAGCTTATCATTTGGAAATTGTAGTTACCAATTATGATAAGGCAGAGCAGCTTAAGAATATAATGCAAACTTTTTCCATGGATGCAAAGATTGTTATACGTAAGAAAAATTACGTTGTGTACATTAAGGAAGGCTCTCAAATTGTAGATCTTTTAAATGTCATGGAAGCCCATGTGGCTTTAATGAATTTAGAGAATGTCAGAATTATAAAGGAAATGCGTAATTCGATTAACCGTCAGGTAAATTGCGAGGCAGCAAATATTAGTAAAACGGTAACTGCATCATCAAAGCAAATAGAGGATATTATATATATCAAGGATAATGCAGGCTTCGGTGATTTATCAGATGGACTTGAAGATATTGCTACATTAAGGATACAACACCCGGACGCTTCACTTAAAGAATTGGGAGCTATGCTATTACCCCAAATTGGTAAATCCGGTGTTAATCATAGATTACGTAAATTAAGTATGATAGCAGATCATATACGGGAGCATAAGGAGGAAAATAGTCATGATAACGAAGGAAATAATAATTAAGATTCCTACAGGCTTGGAAGCTAGACCAGTTGCATTACTTGTTCAAGTGGCAAGTCAGTATGAATGTAGTATTTATGTAGTAAGTAATGAAAAACGTGTAAACGCTAAAAGTATTATGGGAATGATGAGTTTAGGAATATCGGCAGGCGAGATGGTTACTGTAACCGCAGATGGGACAGACGAAAAGGAAGCCGTAGATAATATTGAAAAGTATTTAAGCAGTAAATAATACAAGATGAATTAGTAATGAATTTGGCGCAGCTAAATTCTATTTTATCTTGTCATGAATTAAAAAGGGCGCAGATAAATTATCTGAGCCCTTTACAAATTCATCTTGTTTAAAAATTAATAATTTTGTAAGGAAATTCAAAATAGATTGTGGTATAATCTGATATGTACAGATTAATCATAAACATAAAGAAATTATTAACCCTTAATTATATGAAAGAGGCTGCTAATGAACGATAAAAATTATCAAAAGAGACCAAAAAGGAAAAAATCAAAGAAGCTAATATGGATTATATTATTGGAGCTAGTTGTCGTACTTGCTTTATTTGGAGCCTATCAACTATTTGTTCAAAAGGATAAAAAACCCAATAATGAGGGTAGCTCTAATACGCAAGGGGATATTCCGGGAACGAAAGATGGTGTAGTGCCGGATGAAGAGGTAGATGAGGTAGAAGTATTAACTCCTGAAGAGATAGAAGCAGCCAACGAGCAAGAAAGACTAAAAAAAGCAGAGCAGGATAGAAAAGATTTGATTGTAAAGGCAGATAAGTTGATACTCAACTACGATTATGACAAAGCAGTTGAATTAATTAAAGGTTTTGAAAGTCCGGAGGGTGGATATGAAGCATACCCGGTTTTAGTGGCTGCAATAGCAAGGTATGAAGCCCAGAAGAGTGCGCTAGTATTATATGGGGGTTCCTATACTTCAGTAACTCAGTTTAGCCATATATTCTTTCATTCTTTGGTTGCAGATAATTCCAAAGCTTTTGACGGCGATGAAGATGAAAATGGCTATAATATGTACATGACCACAGCTACAGAATTTGTCAATATGATGCAGGAGATGTATGAGGATGGTTATATCCTAGTCAGCATCCATGATATTGCTAAGCAGGAAACCCTAGAGGATGGATCGACTGTATTTGCTGAGCAGGAGATTTATTTGCCGGAAGGCAAAAAACCGTTTGTTCTCTCTCAGGATGACGTTAATTATTATGACTATATGACTGGTGATGGATTTGCCTCCAGGATGGTTGTAGGAGAAGATGGAAAACCTACCACCGAAATGATTTTGGAAGATGGTAGTGTAGTTACAGGCCCTTATGATATGGTTCCGATTTTGGATGCCTTTATTGAGGAGCATCCAGATTTTTCATACAAAGGGGCAAAGGGAATTCTAGCCTTAACCGGATATGAAGGCACTCTGGGATATCGCACCAATGATCCCGAATCGCCAACTTATGAAGAGGACAAGGAGACCGTGAAGAAGGTAGTCGAAGCCTTAAAGAAAGACGGATGGGAATTAGCATCACATAGCTGGGGCCATAGGAATATGCAGGAAAAATCTTATGAATTTATTAAAACGGATACCAATAGGTGGTTTGAGGAAGTGGGATCCCTAATCGGTCCCACGGATATTATTATCTTTCCTTACGGTGTGGACATTGAAACGACCATGGGATTATACAGCGGTGATAAATATAAATTTTTAAAGGAAAAGGGATTTAACTATTTTTGTGGTGTAGATAGTAAACCTTGGATGCATATAAAAAATGATTATGTGAGAATGACAAGAAGACCTTTAGACGGGCAAGCAATGTTACAATTTCCGGAACGTCTTACTACTGATTTGTTTAGTGATCTTAATACAATCATAGATCCAGACCGTCCGGAAAGAGGATGGTAACACCGGTATTGCGATAAATGAAAAGTAATGATTACCATGTACTATGCAGTGAGGGACCTCGACAAAGGGTAAACTTTGAGAGAGATTCCTCACTTTCTTTCATTACAAATTCATCTGTGTCGAATTCATTACAAATTTAACGTGTATGAATGACATATCTTCGAAAGTGATATATAATTAAAGTCAAGAATAATAAGTTATCATAATTTTTTAGATCGAAAGGAGGAAGTGTATGAATTTTACGCATTTACATGTACATACAGAATATAGCCTTTTAGACGGCTCCGGTAAAATTAAAGAATTGGTACTCCGTGCAAAAGAATTAGGGATGGACAGCCTTGCGATTACGGATCACGGCGTCATGTACGGTGTAATTGATTTTTATAAAGCTTGTCTATCGGAAGGAATAAAACCAATTATCGGATGTGAAGTATATGTCGCTCCGAATTCCAGATTCGACCGGGAAGCAGGAGCCTCAGAAGATCGTTATCATCACCTCGTCCTTCTTGCAGAAAATAATGTAGGTTATCAAAATCTAATGAAAATCGTATCGAAAGGATTTTTAGAAGGATTTTATTATAAACCACGAATTGATTATGAAATACTTGCACAGTACAAAGAAGGCATCATTGCCTTGAGTGCTTGCCTTGCGGGCGAGGTGGCAACAAACATAAGGAGAGGCTTCTATGCAGAAGCAAAGAATTCTGCAATTAAGATTAGAGACATTCTTGGAGAGAATAATTTCTTCCTAGAACTACAAGACCACGGAATGCAAGAACAAAAAACTGTGAATCAAGGACTTCTTAGGTTGTCGCAGGAAACCGGGATTAAGTTGGTGGCAACCAATGATGTTCATTATACCTACGCGGAGGATGCAGATCCTCACGATATTTTACTTTGTATCCAAACCCAGAAAAAAGTCTCAGATCAAAATCGTATGCGTTACGAGGGAGGGCAATATTACTTAAAGTCTCCAGAAGAGATGCTTTCTGTCTTTCCTTACGCGAAGGAAGCATTGGAAAATACCGTAGATATTGCAGGACGCTGTAATGTTACGATTACCTTTGGCGAGTACAAGCTGCCTATTTATCCGGTTCCGGCAGGCATTACCGCATTTGAATATTTAAACAAATTATGTCATGAGGGAATGAAAAACCGATATCAAGAGATTACAGAAAAGCTTTGGCAGCGGTTGGATTATGAATTAGAAACCATACGCAATATGGGGTTCGTCGATTATTTTTTAATTGTCTGGGATTTTATTAAATATGCAAAGGATCATGGTATTATGGTAGGTCCGGGAAGAGGAAGTGCTGCCGGCTCCGTAGTATCCTATTCGCTAGAGATTACCGATATCGATCCACTTCCTTATAATCTATTATTTGAACGTTTCCTTAACCCTGAGAGGTTAACAATGCCGGATATTGATATCGACTTTTGCTATGAACGTAGACAGGAAGTCATTAATTATGTTACAGAAAAATACGGAAAAGATAAGGTGGTACAAATAGTAACCTTTGGTACGATGGCAGCAAGAGCGGTCATCCGTGATGTAGGGAGAGCATTGGATTTACCTTATGCGCAAGTGGATATGGTGGCCAAGATGATTCCTACAGAGATAGGAATTACTATTGAAAAAGCGTTAAAATCAAATGCAGAATTAAACCGTCTTTATGAAAGTGATGAAGATATAAAATATTTGATTACTATGTCAAAAAGGCTGGAAGGACTACCGAGGCATACCTCTATGCATGCAGCGGGAGTTGTAATCGGCAAGGAGAGTATCGATGAATATGTACCTCTTTCCCGATCCTCGGACGAGTCAGTTACAACACAGTTCACCATGACAACACTCGAAGAACTGGGTTTACTTAAAATGGACTTTTTAGGTCTCAGAACCTTAACGGTGCTTCAAAATGCAGTGGCGCTAGTAAACAAGAATCGAGATCAAACAAAGGAATTCGATTTAAAACAGATAGATTATAATGATAGTAAGGTATATGATTTAATAACTTCAGGAAAAACGGAAGGAATCTTCCAACTTGAAAGTTCTGGTATGAAGAGTTTTATGAAAGAATTAAAGCCTCGTGTTTTAGAGGATGTAATTGCAGGAATTGCTCTTTACCGCCCCGGACCAATGGATTTTATCCCTAAATACGTAAAGGGTAAGAATGAGGCCGGTCAAATTATGTATGAATGCCCGCAATTAGAGCCCATTCTTTCACCCACCTATGGCTGTATCGTTTATCAGGAACAAGTTATGCAGATCGTAAGAGATCTTGCCGGATATAGCTTCGGCAGAAGTGACCTTGTTCGCCGTGCTATGTCAAAAAAGAAAGAATCGGTAATGATTAAGGAGCGCCATACCTTTGTTTATGGTAATGAGGAAGAAAGCGTTCCCGGCTGTATCAAAAATGGGATACCGGAAGCCATTGCCAATCATATTTTTGATGAAATGATGGACTTTGCAAAATATGCTTTTAATAAATCACATGCAGCAGCCTATGCTGTAATATCCTATGAGACTGCATATTTGAAATGCTATTATCCGGTAGAATTTATGGCAGCATTAATGACGTCAGTGATAGATAATCCCGGAAAGGTATCGGAATATATCTATACCTGCAGGCAGATGGATATTGAAATCCTGCCTCCGGATATTAATGAAGGAGCCACGGTATTCACGGTATCTACGGGTGCAATCCGTTATACCCTGTCCGCAATAAAGGGCATCGGTAAACCTGTTATTGAAGCAATCGTAGCAGAACGTGAGGAGAATGGTCGTTTCCTTAACTTGAAGGATTTTGCAATGCGTCTTTCAGGGAAAGAGGTTAATAAAAGGACGATAGAAAGCTTTATTAAGGCTGGGGTATTCAGTAACCTGCACACGAACCGAAGACAGCTTATGATGAGCTATGTCCAAATCCTTGACCGGATCGCGGCAGATAAGAAAAAGTCCTTGACGGGCCAGATGACCTTATTTGATTTTGCAGGAGAGGATGAAAAACAAGAATATGATCTTTCTTTACCCGAAGTAAGCGAATACAGTAAGGACCAGCTACTAGCCTTTGAAAAGGAGGTGCTGGGAATCTATGTTAGTGGGCATCCGCTCGAAGCTTATGAAGGCCGTATTAAAAAAAATGTAACTGCTAATTCTAATGATTTTGTTATTGAAGAAGAGACCGACAAGCCGAAGGTAGTTGACGGGGATACCCATATGATTGGCGGGATGATTACGGCTAAGACGATTAAAACTACTAGAACCAACAGCATGATGGCATTTATTATGCTAGAGGATTTGTTTGGTGTTGTAGAAATCATCGTATTTCCTAGGGATTACGAAAAATATAAAAACATGCTGGAAATAGATCAAAAAGTATTTATCCGTGGGAAGGTAACCGTGGAGGAAGAGAAAGCAGCAAAGATGATCTGCCAGCAGGTTATTCCCTTTGATAGTATACCGCAGGAGCTTTGGATTAAATATCCCTGCATTGAGGTTTTTCAAAAGGATGAAGAGACCTTATATTCTATATTAAGTGAATACGATGGTAAAGATAAGGTTATTGTTTATTGTGAGAAAGAGAAATGCATGAAAAAACTTCCCCAAAGCAGGAGTGTAAAAGTGGATAAGGAACTGATTGGGCGGTTAAAATCGCTATATTCAGACGAAAATATACAAATTACAGAAAAGAGTATTGAAAAATTTAGAAAAATGGATTAGAATACTCTAGACTCTTGGTGAAGATAAAGTGGAGGAAACAATAATGGGAATTCAAGTTAAAACAATAGGTGTTTTAACCAGTGGTGGAGATGCGCCGGGAATGAATGCTGCAATCAGAGCAGTAGTAAGAGCAGGATTAGGTGTTGGGTTGAATGTGAAAGGTATCAGGAGAGGATATAACGGCTTATTAGAGGAAGATATTATTGATATGGATACCAGAAGCGTTTCAGAAATTATCCAAAGAGGCGGAACGATTCTTTATACAGCGCGATGCCCCGAGTTTATGAAACCGGAGGGACAAGATAAAGGTGCGGAAATTTGTAAAAAGCATCATATCGATGGTTTGGTTGTTATTGGCGGTGATGGATCCTTTAAGGGCGCAGCAGCCTTAGCAAAGAGAGGCGTGAATACGGTTGGGCTTCCTGGAACCATTGATTTAGATATTGCCTGTACAGATTATACAATAGGATTTGATACGGCTGTGAATACAGCGATGCAGACAATTGATAAGGTTAGAGATACCTCTACTTCCCATGAAAGATGCAGTATCATTGAAGTTATGGGCAGAAATGCCGGTTTCATCGCATTGTGGTGCGGTATTGCAAATGGTGCAGAAGAGATATTAATAACAGAGCGCTATGATTTCGATGAACAACGTATTATCAACAGTATTATCGAAAAACGGAAAAAGGGTAAAAAACATTATATCATCATAAACGCAGAGGGTGTCGGCGATTCTAACGGAATGGCTAAGAGAATTGAAGCTGCTACAGGAATGGAAACAAGAGCAACGATTATTGGCCATGCACAAAGGGGCGGAAGTCCAACAGCAATGGACCGGGTATATGCATCTGCTATGGGAGCAAAAGCAGTGGATTTATTAAATTCGGGTGCTTCCAATCGTATTGTTGCTTATAGAGACGGCAAAATCGTCGACTATGACATTGAAGAGGCATTGGCAATGACCAAGGATATTGACCAATACTTATATGATACATCAATAAGACTTTCCATTCGATAATTATATACATGTATTTTACAAGTGAATTCATGACAAGGTGAATATAGAATTTGGCTGTGTTGAATTCACGGTCAATTCTCTTGTCATGAATTCATTTTTATTATCATAAATTAAATTTACTTACAAACAACAGCAGGAAATAGGAGCATTGGAATGAGTAAAAAATCGAAAAAATTTTTATCCTATTATAAACCATATAAAAAACTTTTTTTTGCTGATATGTTTTTTGCACTAATCGCTGCAGCAATTTCACTGGTTTATCCGTTGATTGTCCGCTATATTACGAATGATGTGTTGGCACAATCGGAAATATCACAGGCTATTCCTATCATTACGAAACTGTTGTTATTAATGCTCGGACTTGCTGCACTAGAATATATCAGTAACTATTTTATTGCATATAAGGGCCATATCATGGGCGCAAAGATGGAATATGATATGCGTAATGATATATTTGAGCATTATCAAAAGCTATCTTTTAATTTCTTTGATAATCAGAAGACCGGCCAGTTGATGTCAAGAATTACAAACGACTTATTTGATATCACTGAATTATGCCATCATGGACCGGAAGATATTGTAATTTCAATTATTAAGATAGTTGGTGCATTTATTATTCTGATTCAGATAAATCCCTTGCTAACATTAATCATTTTTGCCTTTTTACCCTTTATGCTTTTGTTTGCATTCTTCATGAGAACCAAAATGAGTAGGGCATTTCGCAAAAACAGAGAAAGAATTGCAGAAATCAATTCCCAGATTGAAGATAACCTTTCCGGAATTAGAGTGGTAAAATCTTTTGCCAATGAACCGATTGAAATCGATAAATTTCACGAAGGAAATTCAAGGTTTGTCGATAGCAAACGTGTTAGCTATTGGAATATGGCGGCTTTTCACTCAGGACTCACCCTATTTACCAGTTTGATTAATATTGCAGTAATTGCAGGTGGCGGGTTATTTATCGTCAAAAAAATTATTAATATAGGAGATTTGCTAACCTTTCTACTTTATATAAATAATTTATTTGACCCTGTTAAAAAGTTGATTAATTTTACGGAGCAGTTCCAGAACGGAATGACCGGTTTTGACAGGTTTTATGAAATCTTACAGGTTGAGCCGGATATCGTAGATAAACCAAACGCAGTCAGCTTTAAATCAGTAAAGGGAGAGATTATATTTAATAATGTGGCCTTCAAATATAATGATACCAACAACAATGTATTTCATAATATTAATTTAAAGGTTGAGGCCGGTGATTATATGGCACTGGTTGGTTCCTCAGGCGTAGGAAAAACAACAATGTGTAGCTTGATTCCACGTTTTTATGAGGTTTCAGAGGGCAAAATCACGATTGATGGAATTGATATCAGGGACCTTAAGCTTCGATCTCTTCGTAGTAATATCGGAATTGTTCAGCAGGATGTATATTTATTTACGGGTACCGTAATGGATAATATCGGTTATGGAAGAATTGATGCTACGGAGGAAGAGATTATACAAGCTGCTATGAATGCTAATGCCCATGAATTTATCATGGAACTGCCAAATGGGTATCATACCTACATCGGGCAAAGGGGAGTCAAGTTATCAGGTGGACAAAAACAGCGGCTGAGTATAGCCCGGGTATTCCTAAAAAATCCTCCCATATTAATTTTTGATGAAGCAACCTCTGCACTTGATAATGAGAGCGAGAAGGTAGTACAGGATTCTCTTGAAAAGTTGGCTAAAAATCGAACCACCTTCGTTATTGCCCATCGGCTCTCTACAATAAAAAATGCTAAGAAAATCTTGGTTTTAACCGAGGAAGGGATTAAGGAAATCGGGACTCATGAAGAACTTTTAGCGAAGAACGGAATTTATGCAGGTTTATACCGTATGACCTATGAGAGGAAAGGAAAAGTGGGGCAGTAAGCTAACAAAATGAGAATAAGGATCTGCTAAGTTCGCAAGGACCTGTCCGAAAGAAGAGGGGTTCTAAGTATGCTCTACCTCTGAGCCATTTACAAAGACTGTTACAATTTCAAAGCCCAAGAATTTGTATAAATATGATGTCTCGCAAGCACGTACGTCAGCGTATACTTCCGGACTACTATGTTGAGAATAAACTAAATACAGTTTTTTGCCGCGGAGATGGGATACTCCCTTGCCGCGATAAGCAGGATAAAGACGGTCCGTAAAGGTTTTGGCCAATGAGGACATTTCACCAAAATATACAGGAGCACCAATAATGATTGCATCGGAAAGATACATTTTCTTCAACAAAGACTCCATATCATCTTTTTGAGAGCAGCCCTCATGTGTTCTACAGTACTCACAGCCGACACAATAATGAATTTTTTGCTCACTTAGAAAAAGAACATCTGCCTTTCCTGAGGAATCTAAGCTTACAGCCAGATTTTTTACCATATTTGCTGTAGCTCCATTTTTGCGTGATGAACCGATAAAACCGATAACTTTCATAATTTCACACATTCCTTTCGTTTACTTATATTTTGAAATTATCTAATAATTAGCTAATATATCCATAGTGGCAATCATGTTACATCCAGTGTTACAAATATTTTGAATAATCATATCTCCACATCGAATGGGAGGAGATGGATGATAGTTTTTTAATTCCGCTACACAAGAAAAAATCATATCTTTTGGGATTAGTCCATCCGTTCTAAGGGACAAGGGTTTATCCAAACCTTTAACAGGTATAAGGCATGTCAATATACGCATAGGACGAATTGCCTCCTGCTTTGCGTAATCACATCCGCGATAACATAAATTGCCGGTTGTGTTAGAAGCCATGCCGTTTTCAATATCGACTGAAAGGTGGCAGCCGATGGGGCAGTTGATACACACAAGTTCTTTTTTCATGTGGGGACCACCTCGATTCTGATATCTTCTTTCATGTTTTTGATAGGGACAGATAATTCACACATTTCCCCCGGTGTCATAACCTGTTTTTTCGTAGAATAAATGCATTCGTTTTCTGAATATATGTTGACAAGGCTGGGACCAAACGGACGATCGGGTCGAAACTGAAATTTTACTTTTTCCTTACCTGTATTTAACTGAATCTTATGAGGAACTGCTCCACGGATGCCGAAACCTTCCGTTACCCTAATGGTATCGTTACTTATCGGTGAAGTACTTGATACATAGTCGACAGCATTTTCACCTGCCGCTTCACTTTCAAAACTCACATAATCCACTAAATCATGGACATGAAGTGCATTTCCGCAGGCGAAGATACCAGGGATATTTGTCTGGAAGGAATCATTTACGATAGCTCCTCCCGTACTTTCTGAGATTGGAATACCAGCTGAAATGGTAAGTTCGTTTTCTGGGATTAAGCCTACGGACAAAATCAAGGTGTCACATTCGATCAACCTCATAGTTGATGGTATGGGCTGTTTATGCTTGTCGACACTTGCAAGCCAGACGCCTGAGACACGTCTCAGACCTTCTATCTTTGTAACAGTAGTATTAAAATATAGTGGGATATTAAAGTCTTCCAGACATTGTACAATATTTCTACGCAGACCTCCGGAATAAGACATGATCTCAGCCACTGCCAGAACTTTTGCCCCTTCCAGGGTAAACTGCCTTGCCATAATCAAGCCAATATCTCCGGAACCAAGGATAACAATTTTTTTCCCTACCATATAGCCTTCTAGATTCATATATTTCTGGGCAGTTCCGGCACTAAAAATACCTGCGGGTCTGGTGCCCGGGATCATGAGGGCTCCACGGGAACGTTCACGGCATCCCATGGCGAGTATGATTGCTTTTGCCTGGATTTTAATTAAGCTTTTTGATGGGCTAATAGCCGTAATTACCCGATCTTTTGATATATCAAGAACAGCAGTTTCTAATAGATACGGGATTTGATTATCATCAATTTCATCTATGTACTTTTTAGCATATTCGGTACCTGTAAGATCCTTGTGGAACCGATGGATCCCAAATCCATTATGGATGCATTGCTTTAGTACACCGCCTAAATATGCATTTCGTTCCAAGATCAGAACATTTTTAACTCCCTTTTTATAAGCACTCAGGGCGGCAGACATACCGGAACAGCCGCCTCCTATTATGACAATATCTATTTCTTGCATTATATTATTCCTCCTTTTCACTACAACCGATGCGCCCAACGAGAACATTTGACCCTTCACCGCGCTGCGTAATTTCAAGAGGAGTTACCCCTAATTCATCGGCGAGAATACGTAATACTTCCGGGCTGCAAAAACCTCCCTGACAGCGTCCCATCCCTGCCCTTGTCCGCATTTTAACAGCGTCAATACTAGAGGCACCGATGGGGGCATGGATAGCTGCCTTGATTTCTGCCAATGTTACCTGTTCGCAGCGACAGATTAGTTTTCCGTAATCAGGATTTTCATGAATGGCTTCTATACGTTCAGAGTCGTTCATTTCGCGGAATGGTTTTTTGCAAATATAATGAGGATAAAAATTAAAATTCTTTTCGAAACCATATTTATTAGCTGCCTCAGTGACAAGATATCTGCCGATAGCAGGTCCGGCAGTCAATCCCGGGGACTCAATTCCGACAGCATTGAAAAACCCCGGAGCATCTTCTACTTCACCAATAATAAAATCGTCTGTATCAAGATGGGCACGAACGCCGCCAAAACAATTGATGATATCTTTTTTCGGAAATTGAGGGATGTCTTTACTGATAGGAAAACAGTTCCAATATTGAACAAAATAATTTATTATTTGATTCAATCCGTTTTCCTGAGTGGAGGAATCATCTGGGTCTTCTACCTCATAAGCAGGACAGCCGAGAATCAATGTTCCATCCACAGAAGGCATCATTCCCATACCCTTCGTATGGCCGCCGCCAGGAAGGTCGGTAGGTGTCTGGCTGATAGTAGCCTTGACTAGATTAGCAAATCGCTTATCCAAAACAATGTGCTCCCCTTTACGTGGAATGATTTTAAAACTCTTACTGCTGACCATGTTATTTATGATATCTGCATGCGTTCCGGCACAGTTGAAAACATATTTCGCGGTAAAATTGCCATGATTCGTATTTATCAACCACATTCCATTTACTTTTTTAATATGAGAAACTTCTGTATTTAATAAAAATTCAACACCATTTTTCGCTGCATTATAGCAGGTATGGGTGACAAGAGTGTAAGGACAAACGATTCCGCCGGTAGGTGCATAAAGGCCGCCCAAAACATCATTCCCAAAACCGGCTTCGATTTTGATAAGCCCTTTCCGATCCAAGACCTGTACATCGGGGACTTTATTTGCATCAGCACGTTCTTTTAGGTTATATATTGTCTCCATGTCTTTTTCTGTAGTAGCGAATACTATGGTACCGTTTCGCATAAATGGCACGGATAATTCTTGGCAGAGAACTTCATACATTGCATTTCCTAAAACATTAAAATAAGCTTTTTTTGATCCGGGTAATGTATCATGCCCTGAATGGACAGTAGCAGAATTACCCCGACTAGTTCCTACACAGATATCGCTTGCTTTTTCTAATACCAGTATTTTTAATTTATAGCGTGCCAGTTCCCTGGCGATAGAAGCGCCACTGATACCGGCACCAATAACAATGGCATCAAACATGATTTCCTCCTGATGATATTAGAAAAGCCTGAGAACTTTCTCCACAGGCTTTTCTAATATATTGATAAATTATACAACCATTACTTTAATCTCTTTTTCTTCTAACCTTCTAAGGATTCTCTTATCGATTTCCTTACCGGTAATAATCATGTCGACATCCGAGAAGTGGCAGATATTAGCAAAAGCAATACTTTCAAATTTTGAGTGGTCACATAAAACAATTACCTGATGCGAAGCTTGAATCATAAGTCTCTTTGCTTTGATTTCATTAACTGAATAGTTCATGAAACCGATATCCAAATCAACAGCATCAACACCAAGAAATACTTTGTCAGCATGTATCTGTGTAATAATATTTTCAGTGAAGATACCGTTTAAGGAATAATAGCTGTTTCGTAGGGTTCCGCCTAAGACAATCAGGTTAATATCATGATTTACCGATAAAGCCATGGCGCTTTTTAAATCATTGGTAGCAATATAAAGCTTTTTGAAACCGGCCAATGCTTTTGCCGCTTCATAGACAGTAGTGCCGCTGTCTAAAATGAGAGTCTCGTTTTCCTGAACCAGACTTAAAGCTGCAGCTGCTATCCGTTCTTTTTCATCCAGAAACATATCCTTACGAACGTCAAACGGCGGTTCATAGGAGGTCTTTGGTGTGAGAGCAACGGCACCCCCACGGATGCATTTCAACTCATTTGCTTCCTCTAAGTCACATAGATCCCGATGGATGGTGGACCTAGATACATGGAGCTCTTTGGTAAGCTCATCTGTTGAAACGACCCCTCTTCTTTTTAATTCACTAATGATTTTTTCGACTCTCTGCTCTCTGATAATATTAATCACTTCCATTTACTTATATTAGCACCTAAGGTTTAAGATAGAGTTTTTAGATAATCTGCTACAGCTTTTAAATTATCTTTGAAGCTTCCGTCAGGAACGAAATTTTGATTAAAGAGGGCACTACCCATAGTAAATGAAGGAGGATTTACTTCTTTCATAAAATCCAAACGCTGATAGCTATCTATACTCCCTGCAATACAGGTAGTAAAGTCAACCTCTTTTACAAATCTATTAATCAATTGGATCGGATCGCCAACAAAACGGAATGCCAGCAGGTCAGTTCCATCACACCCCAAACTCTTTAAGTGCTTTGCGTCTTCTATTATACCATCAATATCGTCTCCAAGTATAGAGGGATTCGACCAAATATGTCCGCAAAATGGTAAATATTTTATTTTCCCCTTCACTAATTTACCTAAGGAAGGATAATACTTGGTTCCCATGAGGCAGTCAAAGCCACATTCAATTGCTAATTCGGCAGCAGAAATACAATCTGGCTCATCATATGTAACAACCTCTAGGTAGGTGGTTTTTCCGGCGTCTTTCATACTTTTAACCAATTGCTTCATTTGGGGAACCGGTAATCCAATATTTTTAAAGCCCCAATGTTTAACATCTAGATCTTTTGCTGAGTCAAAAATTTCAATAGCATCCTTAACTGTCTGGTCATGATTAGTTAGCATTACGATTAAATCCATTTTTATTTCCTCCATTTTATTATATTATTATGACTTTGTATAATAGAAAATTTATTAATTCACTGAGGAAGTAGCTTCAAACATGCTCTCTAGATCAGTAAATAAGCGTTTATAGTTTTCAAAAGCAGCATCGTAAACTTCTTCATTCGCTTTGTTTGGAGTAAAGCGTGTTTTTACTTCAGCCATACTTTCACAGGCGTTTTCTACATTGCAAAAAATGCCCACGGCTGATCCGGCCAGAATAGCGGCTCCAAGGCAGGCAGCCTCAGGACACCTGACAGTAATAAGCGGTTTTTTAATTATGTCTGATTTTATCTGATTCCAAAGCGGACTCTTTGATCCTCCACCAGAAGAACGTAGTTCGGTAACAGACAGACCGACATTTTCCAGAGCCTCGATATTTCGCCTTATGATAAAACCAATTGATTCCATGATAGCTCTGGTAAAATGGGCGCGGGTGTGTTTTAAGGTAAAACCATAGAAAACACCTTTCGCCTTTGCGTTTACATCAGGTGCCATTGATCCGCTTAGATGTGGAAGGGCAATCAACCCTTCACACCCTGGGGGAATACTTGCTGCGGCATCATCCATGATGCTGTAGGTACTTTTACCTTCTTCTTTTGCCTGAACGTTTTCGGTGTCACAGAAACTGTCTCTGAACCATTTGATGGCCATACCCCCGGTTGTGAAGGTATGAAGCATATACATATTAGGGATTCCAAAATAATGAAGTGGCATTTTTCTGTTCGGATCAAATATCGGCATGGAAAGAGGAGCGCATATTGCTAAAGCGGCGCCAATATTTTCGGAAAAACGACCCTGCTTGATATTCCCAATACCGATAGCACCGGCCGCCTGATCTAAAGCTCCTGTACAGACTACCATTTCACTTGGGAGACCAAGCTGATTGGCCATCATAGGATTGATGGAAGAAACTACCTGACCTGGCTCCATAATTTTCGGTAGCTGAGCTTCAGTGATTCCAAGGTAATTCAGCATCTCTGGCCACCATTTTTTGGTAATGATATTCCAGTAGGTAGTAGAACATAATAAGGAACCTTCCGATACCATCCTACCGGTTAGGCGAAAAATTAACCAATCTTCAATTAATGCAAAGGTAGCCACATTATGAAAGACTTCTGGTTCGTTTTTCTTCACCCATAGAATTTTGGCAGACGGCCAACATGGATCAAAGCTTACCTGCCCAGTTATCTGGTAACATAATTCGTCGGTAAAATTTTTGCGTAATTCATCTGCTTCACTATCTGCACGGTTATCCATCCAGACAATGGCATTTCGCAAAGGATTTCCATTTTTATCAAGAAAGAATAGTGTCTCTCCTTGAGCTGAAATACCGAGTGATTTAATGTTCTTTTTACGTTCGCCGATTTTATTCAGCAATTCTTTTAAACCATCGGTAAAGGCTTCCCAATAAGTGGTTTCATTACATTCTGCATAAGAAGCATAAGGTGATTCAAGGGTATATTCTCGCATAACATCAGCAATAATATGTCCGGTTTTATCAATAATTGCTTGTTTAATCGATGTGGTACCTAAGTCCACACTTAAAATTAAGGGTTCCATTCATATCCTCCGATCTTTCTATATTTTAAAATAATGATAAATCGTTTATTATGATTTACTAAGTCTCATAATTTGTAAATAAGAATAAAAATCATAACCATATTATAATCATAATGAATAAACATGATTGAATATGAGACAAAATGAAACAAAATAAAGAATTAACATTTATATTAAAAATAGCATAACATATCTTATATGTCAATAAAATAATACAAATTCAACATAATAATATGAAATATGTATAAATTACATATGCTTACATATACAAAATAAGGAAGAACAATTAAAATTGTATAATAAATTACAGAAAAAGTATTGACAAGGTATATTTTGTATGTCATAATTGTTCCAACATGTATCAAATGTAGTCAAAACGTACAAAAATCAATAAATTATATTTTTGTGATGTTACCGGATTCAAGAAAAAGAATGTAAATCAAAAATCGGGCATCTGCGTTCTATTTTTAAGAGAGCATTTATATTAAGGAGGTAAGATTATGGCTTTAAGTGGAAAAATAATACATCAGAAAGACGCAAATGCTTTTTTAGATGAAGATGAATTATGTAGAGAATACTTTAAGACAGAAAAAATAACTTTTGGAATGTCTATTTTAAAGTCTGGTAAAACAGGAGGATTGGATAAGGGACATGCAGAAGCAGATGAAGTTTTCTTCTGTGTAAAAGGTCATGTTTTATGCTATTTTCCCGAAGACGACCATTATTACGAATTGGAGGCAGGAGATGCCTTGCTAATTCCACCGAAAACAGGGCACAGACTTACTAATATCGGTGATGAAGAAGCAGTAATCACATGGAGTTGTGCCCCAAGACAATAAATAAAATCAAAACAGTTATATTGAAGGAAGGCGGGTACCCTTATGCAAATGATTAAAATGGTATATCCATAGTTATTTTAAATGCGAAACATAAATTATGTGATACCTTATAAGTCTTAAGCGATAGGATATACGAAATTATAGTTAATTGAGGTGGAATACTTTGAAAAAAATAATTGTTTCAACTGACAAATTATCAAAGACTTATTTTACAAAAGAAGAAGACTTTATGGCTGTTCAAGATTTCAGTGTGGACATTTATGATAAAGAGTTTATTTGCATTATGGGTCCTTGTAGTTGTGGTAAATCAGCAATTCTAAAGATGATTGGTGGCATTGAAGAACCAACAGGCGGCGCCATGAAGATTAATGGTATCTCTTGTGAAAAAAAATTCCCATTAGAATTACGTAAAAAAATTGGATTTATGTATCAAAACGAAAATTTATTGCCATGGCGTACGGTTGAGAAGAATTTACGACTCCCACTTGAAATTTTTAGAGATATAGACAAAAATACTCCGCAAAGAATAAACGATGTACTTAAAATGGTTGGTCTTGCTGATTATAAAGAAGTAACGCCGATTGAACTATCAGGTGGTATGAAACAGCGTGTCGGTATTGCGAGGGCGATGGTATATGATCCGGATTTAGTACTTATGGATCAACCTTTTGGTAAGCTGGATGCAATTACACGTAAAATGCTTGCATTTGATTTTATTAATATTTGGCAGAAAACACAGAAAACATTTGTAATGATCACAAACAGTGTTGATGAGGCAATACTTTGTTCAAATAGAGTGATTATATTATCTGGGTGCCCTGCTCAGGTTAATAAGATAGTTGATATCAACATTCCTATAGAACAACGTAACGCTGAAATAGAGCTATTACCGGAATATCAGAAAATACGTAAGGAAATACAATCTTTAGTAAGATCATAATTATATTAAATAGATAGGAGGTAATAGACATGAAAGCTAAAAAAGGCGTACACAAAAAGAAACAGAAAAATATTCTGGCTCCCTTAGTCGTTTTGGGCATTATTTTAGTAGTATGGGAAGCTTCAACTCGGTTATTCAACATACCAAGAACAATTTTTCCTCCCATTAGTTCAATTATTATTCAGACAATAGATAATTTTGCAGTAAACATTTGGTCACATGTGCTTGTCACAATTCGTACCGTTTTACTGGGTATGGTAATTGCAATTCCATTGGGTGTTTTGCTCGCGGCTGTATTTTCACAATTCAAGGTGTTGAGATATGGAATGACACCAATCGTTTTGATTTTGGTTGTTACACCAATGATTACATTGGTACCGCTTTTTATGCTGTGGATGGGTTTTGATTATGGACCACGCTTTATAGTAGTTGTAGTTCAATGCACTCCAATTATTTTGCTAAATACATTAACTGGTTTTTGTCAAACATCCAGCAAGTATCTTGAGCTTATGAAGGGGTATGGTTCCTCAAAACTGAAAACTTTTGTAAAAGTGGTATTTCCGAATGCATTACCGCAGGTTTTTACAGGCATTAAACTAGGCTGCATTTTCTCAACGATTGCAACAACAAGTATAGAAATGGTTGCAGGGCAACCGGGCCTTGGTTACAGGGTTACATATTTCTCCGGTCAAATTCAAACTGAATTGGTTTTTGGTTGCATTATCTGCATAGCCTCAATTGGATTATTATTATATACCTTAATAAGTATTATAGAAAAGCGAGTTGTCACATGGATACAATAGCACGAAACAAAAATTATACGGGGGTGAAAATATAATGGTTTTGAGTGAACCCAAAATCAAGCTGGTAAACATTAATAAAACATTTAAAACAAGAAGAAAGACCATTGTAGCACTGAAGGATATCAATATTGAAGTTGCTGATAAGGAATTTGTTGCCATAGTAGGACCTTCTGGCTGTGGAAAATCTACTATAATACGTTTAATTGATGACATTATTAAACCTACATCTGGCGAAATTTATATTGACGGTGAGAAATATGGGAAAGTAATTCCCCAGAGCACTATTCAGAAGATGGGATTTATATTTCAAAGCCCTAATCTGCTGCCATGGCTGACTGTTAGAGAAAACGTTGAATTTACTCTTCGTATATTAAAAATTGATAACCAGAGTTACAAAGAAAATGTTGATAAACTGTTGGAAATGATGAATTTGAAACGATTTGAAAATTCCATGCCATCAGAGCTCTCACAGAGTATGTTGCAGCGTATAGGCGTAATTCGTGCGATGGTATATAACCCCGAGATATTGCTGATGGATGAGCCTTATGGTCAGTTGGACGAAACAATGCGGGAACAGCTGAATTTGGAATTATTAGACATCTGGTCCAAACTAGGACAATCAATTATATTTATTACGCATAATGTTTCTGAGGCCGTATTACTTGCAGATCGCGTTTATGTTATGTCTACGAATCCCGGTCAAATCATTGAAGAAATCAAAATTGATATACCTCGTCCAAGGACACTGGATATTATGCAAAGTGAACAGTTTGTTAATTATGAAGAGAAGATAGTCAAGCTGATTGGAAAGGTCGATTTAAGTAAAATAAAATAATAATGCAGTATTTAAAATGGAAAGGGGAAATTCGAATTGAACAAAGAAATGGCATTAAGGCAAATAAGAAATGATAAAATATTAAAAATCGTCGCACCTATTGCATTTATAATACTGTTTTTAACAGCTTGGGAATTACTTGTTATATTTAATAATATACCCGGATGGGTTATAGCAAAGCCTTCAGAAATCTTTTCAACTATAATACAAAAATTTAGTGTTGATATCTGGCCTGATATGTGGGTTACATTAAAGACTGTTTTGATAGCATATCCAATTGGAGGCATTCTGGGTATAGTCATTGCAGGTTTATTTACCAATTCGGTTTTAGTATCTAAGGCTATTTCCCCATTTATAACCATATTAGTTTGTACACCGATGATGACATTGGTACCACTGCTTACAATAATTTTAGGTTTTGGTCTCTTACCACGTATTATCGTAGTTGTTATCCAGACTATGGCAATTACTAATATGAATTGTTCCGTTGGTTTTTTGAATGTACCAACAGAACGAAGAGAACTGATGCAATCACTCAAGGCTAACCGCCTAGTGACTTTTATAAAAATGACGGTACCTTCCTCTATCCCTGGCATTTTTACTGGACTACGGCTTGGATTTATTGTATGCATGACCACCTGTATTGGTGCGGAATTTGCAGGAGGTAATAACGGTCTCGGTTCGGCAATTATTTTTAATACTCAGTTTATTCGATTGCCATTAGCATTCGCATGTATATTTATGGTTGCTGTTATTGGAATTATAGGATACAACTTAATTTCTTTGCTTGAACACAAAATAATGACTTGGGTTGAATAGGACATACGTTGGTCATATAATTCGGTAATTACAATTAAGCCATTGTCTATTGCCTGATTACAAGTATATAGCCTTAGGAGGGATATGTTATGAAGCATGAAGTGTTTACTTATTTAGATGAACATAAGGAGGAACTGGCAAAGTTTTTAAGTCAGATCGTTCAGATTCCATCCCTGAATGAAGGGGTGGAAGACAGTTGCGATGAACGGCAAATGAGTAACTTTTTGACTAAATATTACCAAGAAATGGGATTAGAGACTAAAGTAGTTGCGGTTGATAAGGAAAGCAAAAGACCGAATGTTTTCGGTATTTATAAGGGCATAGGAGATGGTGAAAACATCCTTTTTAATGCTCATATGGATACCGTGCCAATCACTGATGCGGATGCATGGAAATATCCGCCGCTTTCAGGGAAAATTGTCGATGGCAAAGTTCACGGACGTGGTGCAAGTGACTGTAAACAGGGTATTGCAGCTATGACTTATGCAGTAAAGGCTTTGCAGGCCGCAGGTGTAAAATTAAACGGAGATGTTATTCTTCTTGCAAGTGCTGGTGAAGAATCTAACGAAGGCGGTGTGTATGGTGCCGGTCCGGCAATAAAAGAAGCAGGGATTAAAGCTTCCTTTGCAATTGTAGGTGAAGGAACTAATATGGAAATAGATGTTGAATCTTCAAGCCTTTGCTTTTTTGAGGTAGTAGTGAAAGGCAAGTCAATTCACGCTTCATCCAGGAACCAGGTTGTATTTCCGCAATCAGCTAGCGTACCTTGCGGTAGTCAAGTCGGAGTTGATGCCTTAGCTAAGGCATTGCCAATTATCAATATGCTGTATGCGAAAGAACGAGATTGGAATTTAAATACGATGCGTTCTAAGATTGTTGGTGCCGGTGGAAGCCCTAATCATGATAAA
>Ga0209724_1001321_pt1 | contig 22617 bp, 24 predicted proteins | sample grotaG_FD_184143 | JGI IMG/M metagenome (GOLD analysis project Ga0209724, IMG submission 184143) | Glacier valley bacterial and archeal communities from Borup Fiord, Nunavut, Canada, to study Microbial Dark Matter (Phase II) -... | ecosystem: Environmental > Aquatic > Freshwater > Ice > Glacier ...
GATGGCTACAAGGTGATGCAGGATTTCCTGACCCGCTTTCCCAAGATTGACGCGGTGTGGGCGCAAGACGACGACATCGCAGTGGGCGTGCTCAAAGCCATTGGGCAGGCCAACCGTACCGACATCAAATTCGTGCTCGGCGGCGCGGGCATGAAGGAGATGATTAAAAAGGTGATGGACGGTGACAAGCTCATCACCGCCAACGTGACCTACCCACCGCGCATGATTTATCAGGCGGTGGAACTGGCGGCCAAGGCCCGCACGGCGGGTAAAATGATGGCCAAGAGCACCATTTTGCCCTCACAACTGGTGACGAAGGCCAACGCGAAGAACTTCTACTACCCGGATTCACCGTTTTGAGTGATGTCTTGGACAGAGCGGCACCTATCGGACTCTGTTGGCGAAGTCGATTTCTAGTTCCCTCAAGCGGCGTTGGTGTGTCGTCGCGGGTCAGGCTGCGGGCAGGCCCGGAGGTGCCGTCTTGCCCAAGACAGCGCCCGACCCCTACGGGATATTTTCGTCGAAAAGGCCCTGTAGGGGCGGGGCGCTGCCTCGCCCGGACCGTCCGAAAAGCGCCGTAAGTCAACAGAAACAGGAGATTTTGAATTCGCCAACAGAGTCCTATCGGGCCTGTCCGCGAGTTTTGAGTGGTGAGTAGTGAGTTCTAAGTAGTGAGTTTTGCGCCTCCGGCGGGTCATTGGTTATTGGTTCTTGGTCGGTTTGTTCTGGTAGCTCGAGAGCAGACCAACCAATGACCAACTACCAAAGACTCGCCGGAGGCGTTTTCACACCCTCGAGCCTTCCAAGCACTCCCAAATAAAAGAGTCGTATAATCCCCTTGAGCAGCACATTCAAACTCGAGCACTTGCCCCACTCATCTGCACATTTTCAAGGAGACCTGACTTTATGGCGCGACCTGTCACCCTTTTTACTGGCCAATGGGCCGACCTTCCACTGGCACAACTTGCCCCTTTAGCCAAACAGATGGGCTACGACGGCCTCGAGCTGGCCTGCTGGGGCGACCACTTCGACGTGAAAGCCGCGCTCGAGAATGACACCTACATTCCTGCCAAGAAAGCGCTGCTCGAGCAGCACGGTCTAAAGTGCTATGCCATCAGCAACCACCTGGTGGGGCAGGCGGTGTGTGACCGCATTGACGAGCGCCATCAAAGCATCGTGCCGTCTCGAGTGTGGGGTGACGGCCACCCGGAGGGCGTGCGAACCAGGGCCGCGCAGGAGATGATGGATACCGCTCGAGCTGCCAAAAAGATGGGCCTGGAAACTGTCAACGGCTTTACGGGTAGCTCCATCTGGCACAGCCTGTACGCCTTTCCGCCCACCTCGCAGGCTTACTGGCAGGCGGGTTTCGACGACTTCGCGGCCCGCTGGCTGCCCATTCTCGAGGTTTTCGACGAGTGTCAGGTCAACTTTGCTCTCGAGGTTCACCCCACCGAAATCGCCTTCGACATCGCCAGCGCCGAGCGTGCGCTGGACGCGCTCGAGGGCCATGAACGCTTCGGGTTCAACTACGACCCCTCGCACCTGGGCTACCAGCATGTGGATTACATCGCCTTTATTCGCAAGTTCTCGAGCCGCATCTTTCACGTTCACATGAAAGATGTCTGGTGGGGCCACGGCGACGGCGACGCGGGCGTGTTCGGCGGGCACACCAGCTTTGGAGACTCGAGGCGCTATTGGGATTTTCGCAGTGTGGGGCGTGGCGACATCAAGTTCGAGGACATCATCGTGGCCCTGAACGACGTGGGTTACGACGGCCCGCTGAGTGTGGAATGGGAGGACTCGAGGATGGACCGGATTCACGGAGCCACCGAGAGCGCTGCGTTTTGCAAGAGGTTGGATTTCACACCCTCGAGCGTGGCTTTTGACGCGGCGTTCGAGCGGTGAGGACTTATGGATGAACTTTGGAACCGTATCGAAGCTGTTTTTAGTCGTCAATATCCGCAGTTGCTCGAGCTGTGGAACCCTGGCGCGACGGCCCAACAAATTGACCATTTAGAGCAAGTCTTAGGTGTCAAACTTCCCGAGGATTTCAAAGAGTTTTATAAATTGAAGAATGGAGCGTCTGACGGTGCTGGGCTGATTCGTGAAGGTGAATTTTTATCCTTATCACGTATTGAAGACGAATGGCAAGTGTGGAAAGACTTGCTAGGTAGTGGCGATTTTGAAGGTAGTGAGAGCCAACCAGTGCGAGGTATTAAATCGAATTGGTGGAATGCCAAGTGGATTCCTTTCACTTACGATGGTTCGGGAAATCATTTGTGTATTGACTTAGACCCTGATTCAGACGGCCATTCTGGACAGATTATCACGATGTGGCACGATTCGGCAGATAGAGAATTAGAGGCTTTAAATTTTAAGACGTGGCTCGAGGAATATGTATTCAGTCTCGAAGACGGGAGTGTAGTTTATTCCGAGGACCATGCGGGGTTTGTACCTGTTGAAGATGCAGATGAGTATGAACGTCTCGGTTTAAAGTAAAAATCTAGGAACTGATATGCAGAAACTGAAATATGGAATGGTGGGCGGGGGTCAAGGCGCATTCATCGGGGCAGTCCACCGCAAAGCCGCTGCCTTAGACGGTCAAATCGAACTCGTCGCTGGAGCGCTCTCGAGCGACCCGGCCCGCGCTTTGGCGTCTGGAAAAGACATCGGACTCGAGGATGGGCGCAATTATGAAAGCTGGGAAGCCATGCTCGAGGGCGAGATGATGCTGCACCCGGACAAGCGCATTGACTTCGTGACCATCGTGACGCCCAACCACGTTCACTATCCGGTGGCCAAAGCCTTTGTGCAGGCCGGAATTCATGTGGTGTGCGATAAGCCGCTGGTTCACACGCTCGAGCAGGCCGAGGACCTGATTAAGGCGGTGGAGACCAACCGGGTGGTGTTTGCCGTGACCTACAACTACACCGGCTACCCGATGGTGCGGCAAGCCAGGGACATGGTGCGGGCCGGAATGCTGGGCAGCGTTCGCAAGGTGATTGTGGAGTACAACCAGGGCTGGCTGGCCACCAAGCTCGAGGACACCGACAGCAAGCAGGCCGATTGGCGGGTAGACCCGGCCCGCTCGGGCGCGGCGGGCGCGATGGGCGACATCGGCTCACACGCGGAAAATCTGGTCAGCACCATCACCGGACTCGAACTGAGCCACCTCTGCGCCGACCTGACCAGTTTTGTCGAGGGCCGTCAGCTCGACGACGACGGCAATATGCTGCTGCGCTTCAAAGGTGGCGCTAAGGGCGTGCTGATTGCCTCGCAAATTCAAATCGGCGGTGAGAACGATTTGCGAATTCGGGTGTTCGGCAGCAAGGCCAGCCTGACCTGGCATCAGGAGAACCCGAATTATCTGGTCTACGACGGACTCGAGGGGCCACGTCAGATTCTGACCCGTGGCTCGAGCTACCTCTCCGACTCGGCCAAGAAAGCTACCCGCTTGCCCACCGGACACCCGGAAGCCTTTCTCGAGGCGTTTGCCAACGTGTATCTGGGCGCAGCCGAAGCGATGCGGGCGCTGGGAGAGGGGCGCGAGTTGGGGCCGCTCGAGGGGGACTATCCCACCATTTTCGACGGGGCGCGGGGCGTGCATTTTATTCACAAAACCGTGGAATCTTCAAAGAGCGACGTGAAATGGCTCGAGGCTGCGTGGGAGAGGTAGAATGAGCCTATGACTCAGACACTCTCCAGACCTGAAAAAGAGCCGACTCAGACGCCCTCGAGTGTGTCTGTTCAGGGTGTTCTGGATTCGCTCGACTTTGTGGGTCCGGTCAAACACCTGTTCACCGTGGAGCAATATCAGCGCATGTGGGACGAGAAAATTCTTGACCACGATAAGCGGTATGAGCTGATTGAGGGAGAAATTTTAGAGATGACGGTCAATCCTCCGCACCGCTGGGCCACGGCTATGCTGACTACCCTCCTGGCTCAAAAGCTTGCAGGAAAAGCCCTCATCAGTTCGCAGAGTCCCATTGACCTGCCCTCGAGTTTGAACAAGCCCGAGCCGGATGTGGTGGTTTTGCCGCTCGAGGGTCTCAATCGAAAAGAATTCGCACCGGACCACATCGCTTTGTTGATAGAAGTCAGTGATTCTACCCTGCGCTTTGACCAAAATCGGAAGCTCAAAATTTATGCCCGCTATGGCCTCGTCGAATACTGGATTCTGAACTTCCCTTCCCGAACCCTCGAGCAGTACCACACTCCGCTTAGGGGTGGCTATAAAAGCAAAACCACACTCGAGCCGGGGGAACCTGCAAGCAGCCTGACCTATCCCGACCTCGCACTCGAGTGGTGGAACGCGCTGTTCGACGAAACCGCCTCGAGTGACACTCAAGACGTAAGCGAAGGAGCGGAGGACTAGCTCGGGCGGTCAACGACCCTCGCACCCTTCCAACATGGCTGGAGACCAGGCGTACCTCAAACAACTCAACAAGAACGCCCTGCTGCGGCTGGTCCGCAGGCATCCTCGAGCGTCGCGTGCAGAACTGTCCACGCTGTCCAACCTGACCAAGGTCACGGTGGGTTCGCTAGTCTCAGAACTCATTCTCGAGGGCTGGCTGCTCGAGGGTAAACCCACCGCCTCGGGCAGTGGGCGGCCCTCCACCCCGCTCGAACTCGACACCACGCGGCTGGCTTTGCTGGGCGCAGAAATCGGGGTGGATTACCTGAACGTGCTCGCTTGCGACCTGATGGGAAATGTGCTCGAGCGCCTGTATCACGAGGTTGAACCCTCGCAACCCGAGGAGGCCCTGGCGCAACTGGGTAGGATGCTGGCCGAACTTTCGCGCTCGAGCGCGCTGTCAGGTCGCCGCCTGCTGGGGCTAGGCGTGGGGGTGCCGGGTCCGGTGGAGGGCGAAACCCTGCGGTTTGCACCCAACCTGGGCTGGAACGAGGTGGCGGTATTGGCGGGTCTGCGTCCGTATCTGAAATACACCCCGCTCGAGCATTTGCCGATGTTCCTCGAGAACGAGGCCAACGCCGCTGCGCTGGGCGAGGCCACTTTTGGCGGACTCTCGAGTTCGCTGGCCTACCTCAGCCTGGGCGTGGGCGTGGGCTGCGGCATCGTGATTGGCGGTCAGGTGTACCCCGGCGAGGGCGGTCTGGCGGGGGAAATTGGCCATACCCTGCTGGTCGTGAACGGTGAGACGCTCGAGGCGGAGAGTCTGGTGGGGCAGCGCACACTCTCGAGGAGACTGGGAAGTTCGGAATTGCTGCACATGCGTGAGATTACCACCCGGCTCGAGAATGGACCCATGCAGGCCGTCACCCAGATGGGCGAGGCGCTGGGCCTGTTGCTGGTGAATTTGATTCACACCTTCAGCCCTAGCCGCATCGTGCTGGGCGGTCCGCTGGTCTCGCTGGGAAACGCGCTGCTCGAGCCGGCTTACAAGGTGCTCGAGCAGCGCACGCTACCAGGGCGCAAAACTGTGGTGTCGGTGGGTGAAAAGGGCGTGGATGCCTGCGCGATTGGGGCCGCCGCTCGAGTGCTGGGCGGCTGAATAAGCCGTGTGGCCTATCGCTTTCCCCCCTCGAGAAGCGTAAAACACAGTCGTGAATATCCCCACCTTTTACGACTATCTGACCCGCGCCCGCCGCGATTTGTGGACTTTTCTCGAGTCGCTGCCGGATGAAGTGCTCGCTCGAGCGGTGCTGCCCGGTGAGCGGTTTCACTGCATCAAAGACCTCATCTCCCACGTTGCTTCCGTTGAAGATTCCTGGGTTCACGAGGACATCTTGAAGGACACCCCGGTCTGGGAGACTGCGCCCGGCATGGAAGATGCCGAGGATGGCCCCGTTTACGCGGGAAAACCGCTCGAGCTGTTACTCGGTTATTGGCGTGTGGTGGAGACGAGCACACTCGAGTACCTGAGCACGCTCACCCCCGACGAACTGACTCGAGCGGTGGCGGTGGACGGCTCGAGGGGACTCAAGCACTTCACCGTCGAGGGCCTGCTGTGGCACGTCATGCAGCACGAAGTTCGGCACACGGCACAGGTGGCGATGCTTTCAAGGCAAATGGGCTTCAAACCGCCCGCGCTGGATTTGCTTTACTACCTGCCCTCGAGTTGATTGGCCCTCGAGCAGGTCAACCCAAAAAGCCTTCTCCCATACACGGGGGAAGGCTTTTTGCTCGAGCGGGTGGGTCAAATTCCTGAAAGAATCAAAATCACATCGCCGTCGTGAACCACGTATTCTTTGCCCTCAGTCCGCACCCAACCCTTGGCCTTGGCGTTGACCCAACTCCCCGCCTCGACCATCTTGTTCCACTCGATGACCTCGGCACGAATAAAGCCCTTCTCGAGGTCGGTGTGAATCTCCCGCGCCGCGCCGGGGGCTTTGGTGCCCGCCCGGATGGTCCAGGCCCGCACCTCCTTCTCGCCCGAGGTGATGAAGGTAATCAGGCCCAGCGTTTTGTAGCCCACCCGAATCAGTTTGTTCAGTCCCGATTCCTCGATGCCCAGCTCCTCGAGAAAAGCCTTGGCATCTTCTTCGGGCATTTCGGCCAGCTCACCTTCAATCTGGGCCGAAATTTTGACCACCTCTGCGCCCTCGCTCGAGGCAAATTGGCGCACTTGACGCACCATCTCGTTGTCCTCGGCCAGTTCACTGTCGGCCACGTTGGCCACGTAAATCATCGGTTTGATGGTCAGCAGTCCAAAGTCCTTGGGGATGGGGCTGGAGTAACTACCCAGCCGCGCAGACTTGCCTTCGGAGAGTACTGCGTAAACCTCGGTCATCAACTCGAGCGTCTCGGCATCTTCCTTGCTGGCTTTGGCGGTTTTCTTCAGGCGCTCCATGCGCTTCTCGAGCACACCCATATCGGCCAGAATGAGTTCGGTGTTGATGGTGTCAATGTCGTCGAGCGGGTCTACCCGGCCCGCCACATGCACGATATTGCCGTCTTCAAAGCAGCGCACCACATGGGCAATCGCGTCCACCTCGCGGATGTTGCTCAGAAACTGGTTGCCCAGCCCTTCGCCGCTCGAGGCCCCTTTGACCAGTCCGGCGATGTCCACAAACTCCACACTGGTCGGAATGATGGGCGGCACGCGCTCGCCCTTGGTGAACACCTTGGAGAGCGCCTCGAGCCGCTCGTCGGGCAGGGCCACCACGCCCACGTTCTTGTCAATGGTGGCGAAGGGGAAGTTGGCGGCCAGTGCGCCCGCTCGAGTAATGGCGTTAAACAGCGTTGATTTTCCGACGTTGGGCAAGCCGACAATTCCTATTCCAAGACCCATGTTTTAAAACCTCCAGACTCGCCGCGTAAGGGCAACCGGACCAGTATACAGCCTGGGGTAAGGGTCGCTCGAGGGTGGGTTGAGGGTTCGGCGTGGGCTATGGCGCGGACAGGTTTTGGGTAAAGTCATCTCGAGCATCCACCTGTTCACACAAAGTATGTTTTTTGGAACGAGAAAGGATTAGCCTGCAAAAGCCTCGAGCGGTTCTGTTCGGATGACCACTGGGATGGGATGAGGGAAGGGCACACCTGCTAAATGCAAGAAAAAGCGCAAGTGCCTCAAACACTCGCGCTAATCCTTTCAAGAAAGGTGGTGGCCTTCCCTGTCCTCTAAAAAGAAGGGTAGCACAAAACGCCAAAGGAGGCAACTGGCGTACCAGACGAAAGTTTGGCTGCTCGTTGCCACGATTTTAGCAGCGTTCCTCTCGCTGCTTAAAATCATCCCTGCCGTCACCGACGCCCTGAAAGCGCTCGGTCTAATCTAGCCTCTGGACCCGGTGGTTCCCTCCATTCTGCCACTCGAGGCCCAAAAAAAAGCCCCTGCTCGAGCAGGGGCATTTCAAGTTGTAGCGGACATTTTACTTTTCCAGGGCCTCGAGCTGTCGCCTTCGAGCTTGCAGCTTGGCTTTCATTCGGGCGCTACTTTCAGCTTCTGGGCCATCAGTGGGCTGAGGTCGCCATCCAGAAAACAATGCAATGGCGGTGTTCGTGTATTTTTAGTCTACAACATACATTTGGGTTGGGTTGGTTTCTTGCATCGTAAGATATCCTATTTCCAGCGTTCCAGAAAATTGTAGTAGAATAGTTTTAAAACTACTTTGGTAGTGGTCAAAATCAGACTGCTCGAGCAGCAGAAACTTTTCGCGTATCTCGTGTGGCACACAAAACTTTAAGGTTTCAGAAGCTTTGAGCAGTCTCGGAAATACCACTACCACTACTTTTTATTTAAATTTAATTTAATTGAAAGTGAGTCAAGTTTTTCAGAAGTTAAAGTAGCTGTAACGCCACCTAATGAACCAAGCACTATGAAGTTTGAATTTGATATAGGTATATAGATTGGTATCATTCTTCTGAGGTTTGACGGACTTTGCATCGCACCACACACCACTGAGCCACTACTTTTCACAGATGAGTAAAAATCGGGGTCATTCACAACACGATTATAGATGTTTGCAAATGATTTATTTGAATCTCCATAATCGAATCTAGTCAAGGCATACGAATTTCCCACAATCCCTGAATAGTAGTAAGTTGAGCAAAATCCATAGCTATCACCAGAAATCGAACTAGGTGAAGACAAATAAACTTCTGTTAACACATTATTACCTAGTAAACTGCTCTCAACAAAAATCGTCCGGAAATCACTAGCTGATTTCAAAGCTACAGAATTATCAAACTGATTCTCCACCCAACTAGAGGCTGCTAAGCTCGAGCCTAAATCCATAATCAATGCCACCACCAAGAATTTTTTCATCCTTTATTCCTTTTTTACACCACACTGTCAGTTTGAGTCCTAACGCTTCAAAGATTCTTGGGAAAAATTTAGACTATCAGCTTTCCTTTATGGTGAGGAACCCAGAATATCAAGGCAGTAGAATTCTACCTATCTCGAGCATCCAGTTTACACGGCTGCACAACGAAAAAGCCACCGCTCGAGCGGTGGCTTTTTTTAGCTAATTGCTATTTTAGAAATCCATTCCACCCATACCGCCGCCGCCCATGCCGCCCATGTCGCCGCCGCCCTGTGAGGACTGCGCCTTCTCGGGCTTGTCGGACACGATGGCCTCGGTGGTCAGAATCAGCGCGCCGATGCTGGCCGCGTTTTGCAGCGCGGTGCGGGTCACTTTGGCGGGGTCTACGATGCCAGCGGCAATCATGTCGTCCACAAACTCACCAGTCGCGGCGTTGAAGCCGTAACGGGGCTTATCGCTGTTGATGACCGCGTTAACCACCACGCTGCCCTCGAAGCCAGCGTTGAAGGCAATCTGACGGGCAGGCTCCTCGAGCGCGCGAATCAGGATGCGTGCACCGGTGGCTTCATCGCCCTCGAGCGTGAGCGACATGGCGCGAACCGCAGGAATCACGCGCAGCAGGGTGGTTCCGCCTCCGGCCACGATGCCTTCCTCGACTGCCGAGCGGGCAGTGGAGAGGGCGTCCTCGTAGCGGTGCTTCTTCTCCTTTAGCTCCGTCTCGGTGGCGGCACCGACCCGGATGACCGCAACGCCGCCGGAGAGTTTGGCCAGACGCTCTTGCAGCTTCTCTTTGGCGTAGTCCGAATCGGTGTTATCCAGTTCGTTCTTGATTGCGCCCACTCGAGCCTCAATTTCCTCAGGCTTGCCGTAGCCGTCGATGATGGTGGTGTTATCCTTGTCAATGCGAATCCGCTTGGCGCGGCCCAGCATGTCAAGGGTCACGTTCTCGAGCTTGTAGCCGAGGTCTTCAGTGATGAGCTGACCCCCGGTAACAGCGGCGATGTCGCGTAACATCTCCTTGCGGCGGTCTCCAAAACCAGGAGCCTTGACCGCAGCGATGTTGAGCGTGCCGCGCAGCTTGTTGACCACCAGGGTCGCCAGCGCCTCGCCTTCCACGTCTTCAGCGATGATGAGCAGTGGGCGTCCGGTCTGGGCCACCTTCTCGAGCACCGGCAGCAGTTCCTTGAGCGCGCTGACCTTTTTCTCGTTGATGAGAATAAAGGCGTCCTCGAGCACCGCTTCCATGTTCTCGGTGCTGGTGATGAAGTACGCACTCAGGTAGCCCTTGTCGAACTGCATACCCTCTACCACGTCGAGTTCGGTGTTTAAAGTCTTGCTTTCCTCGACGGTGATGACGCCTTCCTTGCCCACTTTGTCCATCGCTCGAGCAATTTCCTTGCCGATTTCGGGGTCGTTGGCCGAAATTCCGGCGACTTCCTCGATGGCCTTGCTGTCCTCGACGGCCACGCTGAGCTTCTTGATTTCCTCGAGCGCCACTAAAACGGCCTTGTCGATGCCGCGCTTGAGGGCCAGCGGGTTGGCTCCGGCGGCCACGTTACGCAAGCCTTCCTTGACCACGGCCTGACCGAGCACGGTGGCGGTGGTGGTGCCGTCGCCGGTGATGTCGTTGGTCTTGCTGGCCACTTCTTTAAGAAGTTGCGCGCCGATGTTCTCGAGTTTGTCCTCGAGTTCGACTTCCTTGGCCACGGTCACGCCGTCTTTGGTGATGACCGGGCTACCGAATTTCTTCTCGATGACCACGTTGCGACCGCGTGGGCCAAGGGTCACTTTAACCGCGTTAGCCACGGCGTTCACTCCACGCTCGAGGGCGCGACGGGCAGTTTCGTCAAATACAAGCTGTTTAGCCATTTTGGGTTGCTCCTTGAACTAACATGAAGGGGAATAACATGAGGGAGATAATGTGATGAAGAGAATGTTCAGTTTTCGGTATTGAGCTGTGAACCACTGGATATTCAGTAAAAATCAAGCCCATACCTAATTACTGAACCCTATTTAGTTGTCAATGGCCAGAATGTCGCGCTCATTGAATAACTGGTACGTGGTACCCTCGAGCGTGACCTCGGTGCCGCCGTATTTGGCAAAATACACCGTGTCGCCCACGCTCACTTCCACGGGAACTCGAGTGCCGTTGTCCAGCATCTTACCCACGCCCACGGCAACTACTTTGCCGCGCTGCGATTTCTCTTTTGCGGTGTCGGGAACGAACAGTCCACCGGCAGTCTTTTGCTCGCCATCTTCCACGATTTCAACCAGCACCCTGTCGCCTAAAGGTTTCAGCATAACGCCTCCGTAAAGCTAATATGAGTCTATTGTGGCAAGAGGCTTACTAGCGCTCTTACTCCATCCGCTATTATACCCACACTCACTCATGTGTCAACAGGGTAGATATAAGATTTGAGTCTCATGCACTCAAGTAGTGGGTTTTGGATGGGCAGAGTCACTCTGAAGGTCCAATCTGTTATCGTTCAGGCAAACGTCGAACGCCCTTTACGTCCCAGATGTTCGACGTCTTGGGCAAGACGGCACCCCGTGGGGCCTGCCCGCGTTTGCGAAGCGCGCTAGCGCGACCCCACAGCGTCCGAACCCACTCGGTTAAGCCCTTCCCTCTACGCTCGAGCACGCCCGCTCGAGTAGACTACGCATCAGATGCATCAAAACGCCTGGAAGGCTCTGACAACGTGGTGGAAGGGTTTCTTTAGCCCTCGAGCGAACCGCATAAGCGTGCTCGAGCGTCAAAACTACCGCCCGATGGTCAAAGCCTTTGGAGAGCGCAGGGGAGGGGAAAAGGTGAGCTTGGCAGACCGCTACATGGACTTTTTGACCGCAGAAGGCTATAGGCCCAGCGTGGACGACGACGGCGATGTGTTGTTCAAACACGAGGGTGGACACTACTACATCTCGGTGGCCGACGAGGACGAACTCTTTTTTCAACTGGTTTACCCGCGCTTCTGGAGCATCGAGGACGAGGACGAGCGCTCAAGGGTGCTAAGCAGTGCCAACGAAATCAATCTGCGTTTCAAGGTGGTCAAAATTTACACTCGAGACGGCGACACCACCGCCACGCTCGAGTGCTTTATGAGCAGCCTGGACGACTTCAAGATTTACTTCGAGCGCTGTATGCGGGCGGTGCAGCGGGCGGTCTCCGAGTTCCGCGAGATGATGATTCAGAGCCAGAAAGCCGAGGGCATCGGGACAGACCCGGAAAGTAAGAATTGAGGGCTTTGCGCTGAATTTCACTCCGTGACCCAGTACCCCACCCCCACCGCCTCGAGCGAACGATTCGCCCTGATTGACGCGGTGCGGGGCTTGGCGCTGTTGGGCATTTTGTGGGTCAATTTTTACAACACCGCCGGATTTTTCATCACCAACGTGCCCGCCGGACTCGAGCGTAACACCGTTTACCTCGAGCAGTTTCTGGGTTATGGCAAGTTTATCTCGCTGTTTTCACTGCTGTTCGGCATAGGCTTTGCGCTTCAGCTCGAGCGCCTTAAAGCGCGGTTGAGCGCGGCTCGAGCGGCTTTTATCTACTCGAGGCGCTTGGCCGTGCTGCTCGTTTTAGGCGTGCTGCACTACCTCCTTATTTGGGAAGGCGACGTGCTGCACATCTACGCCGCCGTCGGAGCGGCCTTGCTGCTGCTGAGCCGGGGCACAAAATCGTCCGATTACCGCCCTTTTTTACTGCTAGGGGCGATTATTTTTATAATCACCAGTCGGCTGAACCTCAACATCGAATTTCCCCTCGAGCCAGAATGGGGCAGCTACCCTGATTTCGTGGCCGCTCGAGGCAAGACCCTGTTTTCCTTTATGGGCGGTAACATCGCGTTTTATTTCGTCTGGCTGCTGGGTGTGTTTTTGTACGGCAAAAGTTTGCTCGAGAGTGGCAAACTGACCCGTCCGCTCGAGCACCTTCCCTACTGGCGGGCCACCCTGGCTTGGGCCTTGCCGCTGGGCCTGGGCATTAATGCGCTACACATATTTCTGCTCACCAGGGGTGATTTCACCGGGTACGACCTGCACTCGGTCCTCGGCTTTCCGCTGGCGCTGGTTTACCTGTGCGGAATGGTTTTTTTCTACGCCAGAGGGCGGCGCTCGAGGTGGCTCGAGGCGGCGGGCCGTATGGCGCTGAGCAACTATCTGGCGCAATCACTGTGTTTCACCGTGCTGCTCTACCCTTACGGCTTGGGTCTGTCCCGCTGGTTCACCCCCACAAGGGCGCTGCTTTACATTGCGCTCTTTTTTGCGCTTCAGTGCGTGCTCAGCCGCCTGTGGCTCTCGAGGTTTCAGATGGGGCCGCTGGAGTGGCTGTGGCGCAGCCTGACCTACGGCCAGTGGCAGAGTTTCCGGCTCGAGCCAGCTCAGATTCCCTCCGAATCCGAGGAAACACCCTCGTAAACCCGACCTGTTCGGTCTTTTTCGTGACCCTCATGTGCTCGAGGGGTAGCCTCAAACCATGAATAACGGCAACGCGCGTCTTGAACAAAGCGGCACCTCACGGGCCAGTTCGCGTCTTGGCATGAAAACCATCGGTCTCATCGGCGGAATGAGTTGGGAAAGTTCCTTAGAGTATTACCGCCTGCTCAATCAGGGCGTCAAAGCACGGCTGGGGGGCCTGCACAACGCTAAAAGCCTCATGGTTACGGTGGACTTTGCCGAGATTGCCGCGCTGCAAAAAGCGGGGGCCTGGGACGAGGCCGCTCGAGCGTTGGTTCAGGCGGCTCAGACCCTCGAGCGCGGTGGGGCCGACTGTGTTTTGATTTGCACCAATACCATGCACAAGGTAGCCGAAGAGGTGCAGGCGGCGGTGAGCATCCCCCTGATTCACATTGCCGACGCCACCGCCGAGCGGGTAGTCGAGTCGGGAATTGCTCGAGTTGGACTGCTGGGAACTGCGTTCACTATGGAGCAGGACTTTTACCGGGGAAGGTTGCTCGAGAAGTACGGTCTCGAGGTGCTAACGCCAGAACTCGAGGACCGCCAACAGGTGCACCGCATCATCTTCGACGAACTGTGTCTGGGCGTCTCGAGCGAGGGTTCCAAGCTCGAGTACGTGCGGATTATGGCGGATTTGGTGGCCAGGGGCGCGCAGGGCATCATCTTAGGGTGTACCGAAATCATGCTGCTGGTCGGGCAGGCCGACAGCCCGGTCCCAACCTTCGACACCACGGCGCTGCATGTGGAGAACGCGGTGGAATTTGCGCTCGAGGGGATGGCAGCGCCTGTCTGAATTTTGGGGGCGCTCAATCGGGTCATGCCAAATCCCCAAATTCTCGAGCGTGCGCTCAAAGCTGCCTCGAACCCTTAACTCATTCAATCAATTTCTTGATTTCACCGTAAGCGCGGTAAAACCCTCCCCTCGAGCTTTCGCGCACCTCACTGACCAGGTAGCGCGCTCCGGCTTCGCGGATGTCGCTGGGAAACTGAACGCTCCAGTCCGAGTGGTATCCGGGGCTGAGGACTCGAATACGCAACTTGCTGCCTTCTCGGAAGCACTCGAGCACCACCCCACCCCTGGCATCCCGAGTGGTTGCCAGCGCGGTGGGACGAACCTCCTGAACGCTCGAGGTCATCATCACCTGCTTGACATCGGGAACCTGTCCGGTCTGGGCCGCTGCAATGGCACTTTCCGAGGCGTCTATGCAGGCCAGACTGCCGTCTGAGGTGACGATGTAAACCCGCTCCCCGTGGTACTGCATACTCAGCGCGCTGCCGCAGCCGGTGGCCAGCTTCCACAGGCGCTCACCCTGAGCGTCAAAGCAGTACACGCTCGAGACCGAATCGGCGGCAAACACGTACTTCCCATCCAGAGACGCGGCGTTGCTGGGAACCCCGGCGTCGCATTTGCACACCGCAACCTGCTTTCCAGTGGTTTTCTCGAGCACGTACACATTTTTGTTGCCGCAGCCCGGATAGACAAAATCCTGGGTTTGCCAGCCGAACAGCACATTGCGGGTGTCGCTGTGCCATACCTTTTGTCCGCTCGAGCTGTCGTAGGCGGTGACGCCACTGCTGGTGCCGTGATACACCCGCACTGCGTCTGTCCGCACCATCCAGCCGCTCGAGCCGCCCGAATCCACCTTCCACACAAACTCGTCGTTGTGGTCCACCAGGGTCAGACCGCCTTCATCGTCGGAAATGGCCAGCAGCGCGTCGTGAATGTCCAGCCAGTAGATGCTGACCTCGTCCGAAATCTCGTAAGCCACCCGTGGAACCTTGCCGTTCAGGCTGTACACCTTGCCGTCGTCGCAACCCGCGTACAGGAAGTCTCCGTCCTCAATGATGCACTTAACGCCCTCGGGAAGCTTGAAATGAGACTCGACCACACCCTCGAGCGTGAGGGCGTAGACATCGCCGTTCTGATTGCCCACCCAGGCCCGCTGGTCGGTAACACAAATTCCGAAGGCGGTGGACCCGGTTTGAAATTTCCACAGCACCGCTGCGCGTTTGGTGTTGGCGGCGGCGCGCACCTCGCCCGCACTGGCGCTGACGCTGCGGCGCACCACGGTGCGTTTTTGGCGCTGGCCCAGCACCGCCTCGGCGTAGCCACTGCGCTTTTTATCCTTGACCTTTTTCTCGGCCTCGAGCACCGCTTTTTCAAAGCTTTCGAGGGTCTTTTTCGAGCTTTGACCCGCGTCGCCAATGCGGCCATAGCGGATGGTCAGCTCGGAGCCACTCACCACGACCTCGTAGAACTTATGACTGCTACCGCTGTCCTCGGAAAGCTCGAGATACCAACGTTTTGGGTCCATAGGAACTACTTTAAGGTATTTTTGAGCTTGCCAAGTGCGGAAAAGTCGGAGTGTTAGCGGCAACTGCTGTAAACGCGGGTCTCGAGCGGACTATCTAGCCCATTTGATATGCACTCTCGTCAACACAATAAAACCCAACGAGAAGGGGCCGAATAGTTATTTGGTCTCTTCTCGTCTGAAAAGGCAGGGGCGTAACTTTGACCGACGTGTGACCGGGGAGGGTTCAGGCTGTGGACAGGCAGCTCAGGAGGAAAGCTCTTCGGGATGGCCCCGGACTCGCCCTTCCACCTCGTGGGCTTTACTTTCGCTCGAGGGGAAGATTTCAGCAGTCAGGCCCCACCTGGGGTGCTCGCCTAGACCTATACAGATTCTCAAAGGAGGTTCCATGTCCCGTCCGACCGCGCCGACCCTGCCGCCCCTTTCCGCCGCCCCACCGCGCCGACCTTACCTGAGTCCTGCGCTCGAGGGTCTGGGTGCGTGGCGTTTTCACACCGCCCAATCGTGTCCGCCGGGTGTGCCTCTTTGCGTGCCCATCAATTCAAATTTTTTTCGTCCCGAAGGAGGATTCCCACGATGAGAGCGCTATGCTTGCTGGCCTCGCTGTACCTGCTGGGTGGTTGCGCCTCGGTGCAGCAAACCCACCCCACCCCCTCGAGTACCCCAATTCCCGACCCCGCCCTGCTGGGTGTAATCCGGGTAGACCTCTCCGGCCTGGGAGGTTCCACGCCGTAGATGAAGAGCCAGTTTGTGCGCTCAGAGGGGACTCTATCGGCCCAGACCGTGGATTACATCAATCCTAGTGGACTGAGCCTCAGTTCTGGCTGGGTCAGCTTTGACGACGACGACCTGAACGGTGTGCGCTACCTCAAGACGGTGTTGCGCCTGAAGAACACCTCGAGCCTGCTGATGAACAATCTGACCTTGCACGCGCTGAGTTTGAGTGGTGCGGGCAGCTTCGACACGCTGGGCGGAACCGCTGTGAGCAACCTCAAGGACGCGGCGGGCAACGCCATCAGCGACCCCACCGTGGCTCGAGCGATGCAGCCGAGTCACGGTATGACCGTAGGCTTGAGCGGAGCGAAGGTTTCGCCTGAACTGGCGCAGCTTCAGGCTTACAGTACCGTCGAGACCGCGCAGGTACAGAGCCTTTACACCACCAACGTACCGGGTGGCCTGGGCAAGGTGCTGGGTTACGGCTTCACCGCCTCGAACGAGACCGGGGGGCGAGCCATCTTTTCAGGCAAAACCGCGCAGGTGGCGCTGGCGTACCGCCTGCCCCTCGGCCTCCCTCGCGCTCAAAACCCGTGTCGCTCAGCCTGTACTTTGTGGTCACCAGCGACCCCGAGACCAGCGTCACTCAGTCGCTCGAGGAACAAACCGATAACTCGAGCGTGGGCGGACGGGCGAACAGCGTGAATGCCACGGTCATCCGTACCCTGGTGGGCAGCACCCTGACGGACAGCCGCGCCATTTCGGTGTGTGGAGGGGCCTACGCCCTGAACCCGGCGACCTCCGCGCCAGAGAAGTGGCTCAGCGACCCCGCGCTGGTGGTGGTGGGCAGCGGCAAACCCGACTTCTGCACCTTCGGCAACCGAGGTATCGTAACGACCCCGATTGGCTCGAGCAATGATTTTGGCAAAGCGTTGGCGGTGCAGCCCGATGGCAAAATCGTGATGACCGGATTTAGCAACAATGGCAGCAACGCCGACTTTGCGCTGGTTCGTTACACCTCGAGTGGGGCGCTCGACCCGACGTTCGGCAGCGGCGGCAAGGTCATCACTCCGGTGGGTTCAGGCGACGATTCGGGCGAAGCGGTGGCCCTCCAGAGCGACGGCAAGATTGTGGTGGCCGGATATAGCAACGGCGATTTTGCGCTGGTGCGCTACACCTCGAGCGGTGTGCCCGACAACACTTTTGGCAGTGGCGGTAAGGTCACGACCTCGATTGGCACAGGTAGCGACGCGGGTGGTGCGGTGGTCATTCAAAGCGACGGAAAAATCGTGGTGGCAGGGTACAGTTTCAAAAGTACCTTCGACGCTGACTTTGCGCTGGTCCGTTACACCTCGAGCGGGGCGCTCGACCCAACGTTTAGTGGGGGCACGGTCACGACTACCTTTGGCACCTTTGCCGACCAGGCAAGGCAGGTGGCGCTCCAGAGCGATGGCAAAATTGTGGTGGGGGGTATCCGGTCCAACGGCAGCACCTATGAATGGGCCTTGGCTCGGTACAGCTCGAGCGGGGTGCTCGACCCCACCTTTGGCACTGGGGGCAAGGTGACAACCCCCATCGGCTCGAGCACGGATGCGGGTAGCGCAGTGGCCCTCCAGAGCGACGGCAAAATCGTGGTGGCAGGCGACAGTTCTAACGGAGGCAACGCTGACTTTGCGGTGGTGCGCTATATTCCCTGACGCCTAACCGCGTTTCATAAACCCACCCTCGAGCGGGTCTTTTTGTGGGCAGACTTCACCCTGGGTCAGGCTCGAGGGCAGGTCGAGGAAAAAAAATCAATCCCTCACGGCAGAATCAGGTGCAAATCTCCGAACTCGTGCCACAGATAGCCCCCCTCGAGCGCGGCCTGGTAAGCCAGCTTCAGGTGCCTGCGTCCGGCCAGGGCCTCGAGCATGGAGAGGTGCGTGGCGCGGGGTTCGTGCCAGCCGGTGAGCAGACCGTCCACCCCCCGTATCCCGCGCTCGGGCGTGACCAGCAGCCGGGTCCAGCCCTCGCCGGAGTGGGTTATACCGCCCGTATCGGTCACGCTCTCGAGCGCGCGCACGGCGGTGGTACCCACCGCAATCACCCGCCGCCCCTCGAGCCTGGCCCGGTTCACCGCCCCGGCGGTCTCGGCGGGCACGCGGTAGAACTCCTCGTAGGGCGGCTCGAAGTCCTCGAGCGAGGAAACCCCGGTGTGCAGCAGCAGCGGCGCGAGGATCACACCCTGAGCGCTCAGATGCTCGAGCAGCAGGGGCGTGAAGGCCCGCCCCGCCGAGGGCATCTCGGCGCTGCCCGGTTCGGTGGCGTAGACCGTTTGGTAGGCCTCGAGCGGGAAAGCCTCGGGAACGTAGCCGTAGCGGATGGGCTGCCCGAAGTGAGACAGGTACTCAAGCAGCGGCTGGGGTAGCTCGAGCACGGCCAGCCACAGCCTGGAAGCGCTGGGGTTGGGCGCGGTCTGGCGGTCCAGGGCGTAGGGCGTGAGCAGGTGAGCCGAGGCCCCACCGGGCAGGCTCAGGGTTTCGCCTGAGAGGTCCGCTCGCAGGGGCCGGGTGCTGTGTCCCTCGAGCGTCCCAGATTTCAGCGCACGCGGCTCGACCACCCACAGGTCGCCCGGCAGGTGGCTCGAGAGGTGCAGGGCCAGCGCACTGCCGTCGGCTCGGGTGGCGCTCAGGGCCGCTGGCAGCGTACCCGAGGTGTTGAGCACCAGCACGTCTCCCTTTTGCAGAAAGCGCGGCAGTTCGAAGAAATGGGTGTGGGTCAGCGAATCGTCGGCCTTGTGGCTAACCAGCAGGCGCACCCCGTCGCGGCTCAGGCCCCGCGCTTCCGGGGGAGCGTGGGCCTCGAGTTCGGGGGACAGGCTGAACTCGAGCGGCAGGTCAGGCAGCGGGCTTTGAGCAGGAGATGCGGTCTGGAGGGTATTCACGGAACCACACCTTCTGGCTCAAAAACGGTGAGGGGGCGGAAGTCGGGTGTCTCGAGCCGCGCATTGTGGTGGCCCCAGGGCGTGTGAACCGGGGGGTAGAGCCGCAGTGCGCCTGCCCGCTCGAGCGCGTCCAGGCTGGGTTCTAGCGCGTCCACCTGTACTGCCAGTCGCAGGGTGCCCGGTTGTAGAGCACCCGTCTCAATGCGGTCTACCGCGTCGGTCTGGGGACGGTCCAGCAACTCAAGCGTAGCGCGGGGCAGCTCCAGAATGACTCCAGACCCCTGGGCATCCTGCCACTGCTGGCGGGTCTCGAGGCCCAGCGCGTCGCGGTAGAAGCGCAGCGCGGCCTCGAAATCCGGGACCGTGAGGGCCACACGAAACTCGCGAATCACGCGCTCACCTCCATGTTCTGGGCCTGATAGCGCCCACTGGGCAGGTCGCCCTCGAGCAGGCGCAGCAATCCTGGCACGCTGACCTCGGGGGGTGGGCGGTCGCTGATGTCCTCGCCGGGAAAGGCATCCTGGTGCATCTGGGTCCGCATGTCGCCGGGGTCCACCCAATAGACCCGCCACTCGGGTTTCTCCACTGCCAGCACTTTGGAGAGCTGCTCGAGCGCGGCCTTGCTCGAGCCGTAGCCGCCCCAGCCCGCGTAGCCCTCCACGCCCGCATCGCTGCTGAGGTTGAGCACCCGAGCGCTGGACCCCAGTAGCGGCGCGGCAAGTTGAATCAGGCGTAGCGGCGCGAAGACGTTGACCCGGTAGACCTGTTCAAAGGTTTCAAGTGGAAAGTGCTCGAGCGAGGGCTGCGGCGAGAGGCCCAGGGTGGAGGCGTTGTTGACCAGGGCCTCGAGCGGACCCAGGGCGCGTGCAGCATGGACCAGTGCCTGGGCGTGCGCTTCACTGCTCACGTCTCCGGGAAGTGCGGACACGCGGGTGTGCTGGCTCAGCTCGAGCCGGACCTCCTCGAGCGCGTCGGCGTGGCGGGCGGTGAGGACCAGATTCCAGCCCCGCTGGGCCAGCGCCCTGGACAGGGCCAGACCGAGACCTCTGGAGGCTCCAGTGATGAGTGCGGTGCGGGCCATAGGGACTCCTTTCAACTCAAACTCAACTCAAACTCAACTCAAACGGGGACGAAGGGTGGCTTTGTGGCTCGAGTGTACTCTCATCCCCAGACTTTTACAAGTATTTACTGTCTATATTGCCACAAGTGGGCAGTTTGATTTATACTGGGGTTGTGCAAAATGTTCACCCGGCCCTGGAAGCCATGCCCGAGACCCGCCGCGCCCTGTTGGGAGCGCTCAAGCGGCGCGGAGAACTGGGGGCCGACGAGCTGGCCACGCTTGCAGTCATCACCCCTTCTGGGGTGCGCCAACACCTCAGCGGCCTCGAGCGCGACGGCCTGATCGAGCGCCGCGAGCTGCGCGGTGAGGTGGGTCGTCCCCGCCTGGCCTACCGCCTAACCGCCGCTGCCGACGCACTGTACCCGCGCACTTACTTCGAGTTCACCAACGAACTGCTCGAGTACGTGGGCGAGGGCGACCCCGAACTGCTCGAGCACATCTTCGCCCGCCGCCGCGAACGCCGCCTGAAGGGGGCTAAGGTGCGCCTGGCCCCGCTGGGGACCCTCGAGCAGCGGGTGCGCGAACTGACCCGCATTCTGGACCAGGATGGCTACGTGGCTGAGGTGGAGCCTTTGGAAAGTTTAGACGGGTCACTCGAGGTCGGCTGGCGCATCATCGAGCACAACTGCGCCATTCTGGGTGTGGCCCTGCGGTACGGTCAGGCCTGCGACAGCGAACTCGAGTTTATCCGCGCCGCGCTGCCCGAGTGTGAGATTCAGCGGGTGCGGCACATCATCGCCGGGGCTTTTTCCTGCACCTATGAGGTGCGTCCCAGGCGCTGATTAAAGCATTTTGCAGAAGTATTGAGCCGATTTTGCTCAATACTTCCGACCAAAGGGAGTGGCAACAGGAAGGCGTTTTTCACGAAAGCGGACAGGCGGTCTGGCCCGAAAGGTGCCGTTCAGACCAAGACGCCCGTTAGGTGCCGCTTTGTCTAAGACATGGAGCCAGCCGCAGCGGAGCGGAGGTGGTGCTTTTGAATAGTGAAAAATGCTTTAGGCGCTCGAGCGCTCAAATTCGAGCCGGAAAGCGATGAATTGAGGCGGATACTGGCCCATTGCTAGGGGTTCAAGTTCCACAAAATGAAGACTGCATGGACCTATATTCAGCAAGCTCGAGCCTGGGATAATCCGCTGGCTCACGACCTATGGACCATGATTCTCTCGTAGATGAAATTGGCGTTTGGAGTGGGTGCCTGGGCCAGTCGCACCTGAGCTTCGTTTGCTCGAGCTTCACCTATTTCACCTATTTCACCCCCCTCACCAACCGCCCAGTGGGGGTAAATCGGTGTCAAAGCGCGGCCCTGCCGGGTGGCCCAGCGCCCGCCCCAGACTCACCATCTGGCCTTTGTGGTGAAACTCGTGGGTGATGGGGTGCAGCAGCAACCAGCGCTGTGAGAGGCGCAAAGTTCCCCTGGCGTCGCTCCACTCGAATTCGCGCTCGAGGTCGGTAAAGCGCGTGGACGCTCGAGCCATCAAGGCGTCCACGCCCGCAAAGGCACTCCGCAGCACAGAAACCGTGTCTGAGGACCCAATCTCGAGTTCTAGAGGCGTTTCCTCGAGTCCGACCTCACCGGTCCAGAAGTGGTAACAATCGGCCACATGAGCCGCCGTCTCGAGCAGGGTGCCGCGCCCAAAGGCCGGGTGCGCCTGGTGTAAAAGCTCGAATGGGAGGGTCTCGAGGTAGGTAAACAGGTTCTCACGCATGGCTCGGGTTTGCTCGTACAAAAACTCGAGGTCGTTCATTTCTTAAAGGTCTCGAGAAAGGCAACCATAAAGGCGGCGTTGTCGTCGGCGTGCTGCGCGGTCACGAGGTTGCCGTCTACCACAACCCTTTCACTCTCAAGGTAGATGGCCCCCGCGTTTTCCAAATCCTCGCGGATGCTCGAGAACCCGGTCAGGGTGCGGCCCGCCACCACACCCGCGCTGATGAGCGCCCAACCCGCGTGACAGATTGCGCCTAGCGGCTTGCGGGTGCGGTCTATCTCGGCAATCAGCCCGGTCATGCTTTTATGCCGCCGGATGCGGTCTGGGGCAAAGCCTCCCGGCACGATGAGTCCGGCCAAGTCCTCGGCCTTCACCTCACTCGCGGCAGCGGTGGCCTCGAGCGTAAAAGGGGTTTTACCGTGGTAACTGCCCACTTTGGGGCCGATGAGTAGTGGCGTGAACCCAGCCTCCTGCACCCGAAAGTAGGGGTAAATCACTTCGCGTTCGTCAAAATAATCCTCGAGCAGAATTCCAAGGGTGGGCATGGATTTAGTTTAAACGTCGGATGCTAGGGGTCAGAGGCCAAGCCAGCGGGCAAAGTTGTGAGCGGCCACTTTACGACACACTTTAGCCCGTACCGAACGAAACGAATTGAGCTGTCCTAAA
>Ga0209724_1001322_pt1 | contig 22604 bp, 23 predicted proteins | sample grotaG_FD_184143 | JGI IMG/M metagenome (GOLD analysis project Ga0209724, IMG submission 184143) | Glacier valley bacterial and archeal communities from Borup Fiord, Nunavut, Canada, to study Microbial Dark Matter (Phase II) -... | ecosystem: Environmental > Aquatic > Freshwater > Ice > Glacier ...
CGATCTGACGATCGCCGAGCTGGCCAGGCTCGTGATGGACGTCGTCGGCTTCGAGGGTCGCGTCGTCTACGACCGCAGCAAGCCCGACGGCACACCGCGAAAACTGCTCGACGTCGGCCGCCTCGCCGGCCTCGGCTGGAAAGCGCCGACCGACCTGCGCAGCGGCATCGCGGCCGCGTACGCGGCATCGTCGTTTTGCCAAGACCGCGCGACAAGCGCGTCGCACTGAGACCAAGCCCATGTCAGCTACCGACACCGCGAAGAAGGTCGCCCTCATCACCGGCGTGACCGGGCAAGATGGTGCGTATCTGTCGGAGCTTCTTCTCGGCAAGGGCTACGAGGTGCACGGCATCAAGCGCCGCGCCTCGCTCTTCAACACCGACCGAATCGACCATCTCTATCAGGACCCGCACGTCGACCATCAGCGCTTCAAGTTGCACTACGGCGACCTGACCGACTCGACCAACCTGATCCGCATCATTCAACAGGTGCAGCCCGACGAGATCTACAACCTCGCCGCGATGAGCCACGTGGCCGTGAGCTTCGAGACGCCGGAGTACACCGCCAACGCAGACGGCATCGGCACGCTGCGCATCCTCGAGGCGATCCGCATCCTCGGGCTCGAGAAGAAGACGCGCTTCTACCAAGCAAGCACCTCCGAGCTCTATGGTCTCGTGCAGGAAACGCCGCAGACCGAGAAGACGCCGTTCTACCCGCGCAGCCCGTATGCAGTGGCCAAGCTGTACGCCTATTGGATCACGGTCAACTACCGCGAGGCGTACGGCCTGTATGCCTGCAACGGCATCCTCTTCAACCACGAGAGCCCGGTGCGCGGCGAGACGTTCGTGACGCGGAAGATCACACGCGCAATGGCGCGCATCGCGCTCGGACTGCAGGATTGCCTGTACCTCGGCAACTTGTCGGCGCTGCGCGACTGGGGGCATGCGAAGGACTACGTCGAGATGCAGTGGCTGATGCTGCAGCAGGAAGTGCCCGACGATTTTGTGATTGCAACGGGCGTGCAGTACAGCGTGAGGCAGTTCGTTGAGCTTGCCGCGATAAGGCTTGGCATCGTCATCCAGTTCAGCGGCTCGGGCACGGAGGAGACCGGCATCGTCAGTAGCCTGACAGCGTTGGATGGCCATGCGCCAGCTAAGTGTCAGGTCGGCACCGTCATCGTCAAGGTCGACGGCCGCTACTTCCGTCCGACCGAGGTCGAAAGCCTGCTCGGAGATGCCAGCAAGGCGAAGTCGCTGCTGGGCTGGACCCCCAGAAACACCTTTCACGATCTGGTCAATGAGATGGTGGAGTCCGACTACCGAGCGGCCCTCCGCGACAGCCTGGTTCTCGAAGCCGGCTTCAAAGCCTACGACTACAACGAATGACCCGGGCGACCCCCTATCCGGCCATCGCAGAGCCGCGACCGACTGAGACGCGAGCAAGAGGATCCTGGGCGCAGATCGCCGCCTCACGCCTGCGTGGGGCATTCACTGGCGATACCTACTTGCATGCCGTGCTCGGCAACTCTGCGTGGCTGATGCTCGATCGGCTCCTGCGCATGGCCCTCGCATTGCTCGTGGGGTCCTGGGTGGCGCGCCATCTCGGACCGACCCGCTACGGCGAGCTGGCCTACGGTCTGGCGCTGATTGCACTGCTGCAGGTCATCAGCACCTTGGGCATCGATTCGGTGCTCGTGCGCGATGTGGCGAGGCAACCGCGACTTGTGCACCGCTATATTGGTACTGCGCTACGGATGCGACTCGCGAGCGGCGCCGCCTGTTGGTTGAGCGCGGTGGTGGTTACCCTCGTCCTCGAGTCGGGCGACAGGACCACACTGGTTGTCGTGGCAATTCTGGGCGCGACGCTCCTCTTCCAGGCGTCGGATGTCGTTGACCTCTGGTTCCAGAGCCAGACCCGCAGCCGAGCGGTCGCCTTTCCGCGCCTGCTCGCGTACTGCGGGGCGTCCATCGTGAAGATCGCTTTGATCTTGGGAAACGCACCGGTATGGGCGTTTGCCTTCGCTCTGGTCGTCGAGACGGCGTTGACCGCGATCGCCCTTGCGATGGCCTACCGCGGGCAGCGCACGTTGGAGTCCTGGGCGTGGGACAAGGGCATCGCCATCGCGCTCCTGCGCGAGTCATGGCCATTCATGCTTGCCGGCCTGTCGGTGATCGTCTACATGCGTATCGACCAGCTGGTGCTGCGGCAGCTCTCGAATGTTCACGAGCTTGGCGTCTACTCGGCCATGCTCCCATTTTCACAGGCGTGGCATGTGATCCCCATGACGGTTTGCGCGAGCGTCCTGCCCCGCTTGTCGATTCTGAAGGAAACGGATCCCGACCGATATCGGTACCGGGTGCTGCAGCTCTTCTCCACCATGTTCTGGCTAGGGCTCGGGGTGGCCGCCGTGACCGCCGCGCTCGCGCCTTGGCTTATCGGGCATCTCCTTGGTGCTGCGTATGCAGACTCCGTCGACGCGCTCCAATGGCATGCGTTCACCAACGTATTCGTCTTTATGGGCGTTGCCCAGAGCGTGACGATCGTGAGCGACCGGACGTCGCGCATCGCGCTCGCCAGGACACTGCTCGGTGCGGCAGTGAGCTTGGCCCTCAATGTTCTGTTGGTGCCTCGCTGGGGCGCAATCGGTGCCGCTTGGGCTGCCCTGGCCGCCCAAATGTCTGCCGCTGTTCTTTCCAACGCGGTCCTCGCACCCGCGTACCTTCGGCTCCAGATAAGAGCGATTTGGCCAGTCCATGCTCAGCCTTGCTAGGCGACTCCTGCCCGCGGCGCCAGGTCACGGTGCGCCAGCCCTTTGAAGAAAAAACGGAAGGTGTTTTGCTTGTTATTCGATCAGACGCCCGCGATGGACATTGGGACCGATAAGGCCGAATCCATGGACTTGGAAGCATCACGATCGGTCCTGGCCGAAGCCCGTGACCTCGACTGCAAGGAAGGGCTCACGCCATGACGCTCAAGACGGCCATCTGGCAATTCGCGCGCAAGAATAGTGTCACCTCCCGGATGCTGGCGCTGCGCTCCCTGTCGCGGGCAAGCCACCTTCACAGCAGCGGGTGGTTCGAGAGTTTCAAAGAAGGCATGGCCATAGATGGTTTGGGGTCGCCGATCCCGTGGATCACCTATGGAGCCATCCGTTTCCTAGCGGAGCGAGTGAACCCGATGATGTCCTTGTTCGAATACGGTAGCGGCAACTCGACTCTGTGGTGGAGCTCGCGCGTCGGACGAATCACATCCTGCGAACACGATGCTGCGTGGTATCTTTTGATGAAAGACAGACTTCCAGCCAAGGTGAGATATGTTCAGGCGGAATTGTCGACGGGCCAATATGCGAGGCAGATCGAAAGCGAAGACGCGCAGTTCGACATCGTCGTGATCGATGGCCGTGATCGAGTCCAGTGCGCCAAGAGTTCATCGGGCGCACTCGCCCTTGGCGGCGTGATCGTCTGGGACAACACCGATCGGCCAGAGTACCGCGAAGGCTATGAATTTCTTCGCGATCTCGGCTTTCGGCGCGTCGACTTCTGGGGCATGGGTCCCATCAATACGTATGAGTCGAGCACGTCGATCTTTTACCGGTCCGAGAATTGCCTCGGCTTGTGACTACGAGCTGTCGGCTGGCGCGGCGAGGCCACGCAAGGTGAAGCCGTGACCGACAACGTCCGCGGCGGCGCCGACCATGAGAATTCCATCCGACTCAGCCCGGTAATCGTGTTCGCGTACGGGAGAGTCAAACACCTTCGGCGCTGCATCGAATCTCTGCTGGCCAATCCCGAAGCTTCGGCGACGGCGCTGACGTTCTTCTGCGACGCAGCCAGAAACCCCGGGGATCGGTCGCGTGTGGACGAGGTGCGAGCATATGTTGATGAAGTCCGAGGCTTTCAGTCGATCAGGCGCATTTATCGGGAGCGCAATCTCGGTCTTGCTCGGTCTGTGATGGACGGTGTCACGGAGACATTAGCTACTCATGGCCGTGTGATCGTGCTTGAGGACGATCTGGTTCTCTCGCCGCACTTTCTTCGGTACATGAACGACGGTTTGAACCGGTACGAGCACGATGATCGTGTGGCCAGCATTCATGCATACACATATCCCGTCGACGTCGAGCTACCGGAGACGTTCTTCCTTCGGGGTGCCGACTGTTGGGGCTGGGCGACGTGGTCCCGTGCTTGGTCGCATTTCGAAGAGGATGGAACAAGGTTGCTCACACAACTGCGCGATAGCGGCCTGTCTCGCGAATTCGATCTGGATTGGCAGTTCCCCTATGTGGGCATGTTGCGGGACCAGATCGCCGGAAGGAACAACTCGTGGGCGATTCTTTGGCACGCCTCGTGTTTTCTGAAAAACCGATTGACTCTCTACCCGGGACGCAGCTTGGTGCAGAACATCGGCAATGACTCGAGCGGCACCCATTGCGGTACGACAGATGGGTTCTCCCGCGAGCCAACCGAGCAGCCCGTGCGTGTGGACGACATCGTGGTTGAACCGTCAAATCTTGCTCGGCGCGCCTTCATGGCATTTCTGCGAACACGAATCTCGCTCGGCACGCGTATTCGTAACTCCGTCAAGCGCGCGCTGACCATCTACGCATGAGCGTGCGCAAGATGGCGGGTGCGTGGGTACCGCCAGTCGCCCTGACCCTGTTCCGACGTTGGTCCGGGCGCTCGTTGCGCTTTTCCGGCTTTCCGGCAGATTGGGAACGCGCGACCCAAATGTCCACCGGGTATGACGCCGTGCGCATCTTAGAGAAAGTCGCGGCAGCCACTCGCGCGGTCAACGCCGGGGAGGCAAGCTTCGAGCGAGACTCGATGCTGTTCGACGAGCCTCAGTACTCATTCCCCATTCTTGCTGCTCTATTGCGTGCGGCCAGTCTGGGTGCGGATCCGTTGGAAGTCGTCGACTTTGGTGGCTCACTCGGGAGTACCTATCGACAATGCAAGCCGTTCCTGGACGGCGTGTCTTTGCGATGGTACGTCATCGAGCAGACCTCTTTTGTCGACAAGGGGCGCGACGAATTCGCAACCGACGAGCTGAAATTCTTTGGCTCTGTGTCTGAAGTGCCCCAACTTGGCGAGCATGCAGTCATCCTCGCGGCCAGCGTCTTGCAGTATCTTGAGGACCCCACAGCCACGATGGACGAACTGTCCGAACTGCCAGCGAGACATTTGATCATTGACAGGACGCCGCTCGGGAATCAAGAGCAACACCGCTTGTGCATACAGTACGTGCCCGCTCAGATCTACGAGGCAAGCTACCCGTGCTGGATTCTCTCGAAATCGCGCTTCTTGTCTCGCCTGTCCGCAACGTGGCGCTTGGTCGCCGAGTATCCGTGCCCCGAAGGGCACTCATCCACAGACGAGGGATTGCCGTTCGAGTTCCGAGGCTTGATCTTGGAGCGGACGGCTTGATTGACTGGCTGCGCCGCATCATCCGGAGACAGGAGTTCCGTCCTGGCACCGTGGGTGCATTCGTGAATCCATTCTTTCTAGCGCGGCGTGCGCTCTGGCGGGAGATCGCAGCGGTCAGTTCGTCTCTGGATGGACCTCTGCTCGACGTCGGTTGCGGCACCAAACCGTATCGCTCCCTGTTCGCGGCCGGCATCTACGTCGGCCTTGATATCGACAACGCTCATTGCCGAGCGCTCGGTATCGCCGATGTGTTCTACGACGGCGGCAAGTTCCCGTTCGAAGACGCGCAGTTTCAGTCGGTGTTGTGCAACCAAGTTCTGGAGCATGTCTTCAACCCGTCCGATTTCCTCGGCGAGATTTGGCGGGTGCTGGCAAAGGGGGGGACGCTGCTGCTGACCGTGCCTTTCGTCTGGGACGAACACGAACAGCCCTTTGACTACGCTCGCTACTCGAGCTTCGGTTTGAAGGCACTTCTGGAGCGACACGGGTTTCGAGTGATCAGACAGCGCAAGCTTCTTGCGGATATCTCGGTACTCTTTCAGTTGGCCAACGCGTACGTGTTCAAAATCACCCGCACACGGTTTACATCGATTAACTTGGTTTTGACGGCTTTGGTCATGGGTCCGATTTCTCTGCTCGGATTGGTTTTGGGCGCACTGCTCCCCGACAATCCGGACTTGTTTCTGGATCAGTTGGTGGTTGCAGAAAGGCTGTAATGGATCACTTCCGCGGCGCGCGCGTTCTCATCACTGGTGGACTGGGTTTCATTGGCTCGAATCTCGCACGCCGTCTGGTCGGGCTCGGTGCACAAACGACGCTTGTCGATAGCCTCATACCAAGCTACGGCGGGAATCTACGCAACATCGCCGATATTCGGTCGGATGTCGTCGTCAACGTCTGCGATGTGCGCGACAGGTTCGCGATGGAATACTTGGTGCAAAACCAAGACTATCTTTTCAACCTTGCTGGTCAAACGAGCCATCTGGACTCGATGACTGATCCTCAGACCGATCTTGACATCAACGCATCTGCGCAACTCGCCATCCTCGAAGCGTGTCGAAGGGTGAACCCGGCCGTGCGCCTAGTCTTCGCGAGCACTCGACAGCTCTATGGGCGGCCAGACTATTTGCCTGTCGATGAAAAGCACCCCGTTCGACCCGTTGACGTCAACGGCGTCAACAAACTGGCAGGCGAGGGCTATCACCTGCTCTACAGCAGCGTCTACGGGATTCGCGCTAGTGTCCTGCGTCTGACGAACACGTACGGTCCGGGCATGCGCGTCAAAGATGCGCGTCAGACCTTCCTTGGGATCTGGGTGCGTCAACTGCTCGACGGGAAGGTTTTCATGGTGTTCGGCGACGGCACACAGTTGCGCGACTTCAACTACGTCGAAGACTGCGTCGACGCGCTTTTACGAGCCGCTGCCGATGACGCCGCGATCGGCAAGGTCTACAACCTCGGAAGTGCCGAGGTGATTTCGCTGAAGGAGCTGGCCGTCCTCATTACCGAGCTCGTGCCGCAGGGCACATTCGAAATCGTGCCCTTCCCGCCAGAGCGCAAGGCCATCGACATCGGCGACTACTACAGCGACTTTTCACTGATTCATCGTGAACTTGGCTGGAGCCCCGTTGTCGGCCTTCGCGAGGGTCTGATCCGCACGCTCGACTACTTCAGGGCACACCGGGTCCACTACTGGGACGCGATCGCATGATCCTGATGAATGACTTCAGGGCCGAACCGGGCGAGCTGCGCGAGGCGATGTCCGCCGCCGCTGCTCGGGTTTTCGCATCCGGTTGGTATGTGCTTGGCAAGGAGGTCAAGGCGTTCGAAGACCAATGGGCCGTACTCTGCGGCACCCGCCACTGCATCGGCGTGGCCAACGGCATGGACGCGATTGAACTGGCTTTGCGAGCTCTGGACATCGGACCGGGCGACGAGGTCATCACGACGCCGATGACGGCCTTCGCAACGGTCTTGGCAATCCTCCGGTCGGGCGCCACGCCGGTGCTCGCGGACATCGACGCCGCCAGCGGTCTGCTCTCGCCTGACAGCGTACGCCGTTGCCTTTCGGCGCGAACGCGAGCGATCGTTCTCGTTCATCTGTACGGACAGATGCGGAACATGGACGGTTGGGTGACCCTATGCAGCGAGGCCAGAGTCGAACTGATTGAGGACTGCGCCCAGTCGCACCTCGCGCGATGGAACGGCCGCGTCGCCGGAAGCTTCGGCGTGGTGGGTGCCTACAGCTTCTACCCGACCAAGAATCTCGGCGCCATCGGAGATGGCGGTGCTCTGGTCACTGAGTCCGAAGCACTGGCGCTACGCGTCGGGCGGCTGCGCAACTACGGGCAGAGCGAGCGCTACGTGCATCCTGAACTCGGAATGAACAGCCGACTTGACGAGATCCAAGCCGCGCTGCTGACCGAACGTCTTTGCTGGCTCGATCGCTTCACGGAGCGCCGCCGAACCATCGTTTATCGCTACAACGCCGCCATCGCCAACGTTCGGATATCTTTTCTTGCTCCTCCGGAGCAGGCACTGTCGCATGTCCACCATCTCTTTGTCGTTTTGTGCATCGAGCGTGAAGCGCTTGCGAAACACCTTGCCGACCGTGGGGTGAACACGTTGATTCACTACCCGATTCCGGTGCACCGACAGGCTTCGTGCGAAGCGCTTGCACGTGACCCACAAGGCCTGTCTGCTGCTGAAGCGCATGCCGCGACGTGCCTGTCGATACCGTGTCACCCACAGATGTCTGACGACGATGTGCAGCAAGTTATCGACGCACTTAATTCATTCGCCTGATGGAGCACTACGTCACGCTGTTCGACAGCGCCTTTCTGCCGCAGGCGCTGGCCTTGCATGCGTCCATGCAGCGGCATGTGCCGCAATACAAGCTATGGATGCTGTGCGTTGACGACGAGGCGGGCGACGTCCTGGAGCAGCTTGATCTCGTTAACGTCGCGCTCCTTCGCCTGTCGGCCCTGGAAACGAATAGCCTACTTGAAGTGAAATCCAAGCGTAGTCGCGGTGAGTACTGCTGGACGCTGACCCCTTATGCGCCGAGATTCGTGTTCGAGAGCGATGTCTCGGTACGACGGGTGACGTACGTCGACGCCGACCTCAGCTTCCGCAAAAACCCGAAGCCGCTCTTTGATGAGTTCGACGCTTCGGGTGCAGCCGTCTTCATCACCGACCATGGCTACGCCCCGGAGTACGATCAATCGGCGACGTCAGGGCAGTACTGCGTGCAATTCATGACTTTCGAGCGCGATCGCGGCGAATCCGTGCGCCGTTGGTGGCAAGACCGCTGTACCGAATGGTGCTACGCGCGCTTCGAGGATGGCAAATTCGGCGACCAGAAGTACCTCGACGATTGGCCAACTCGTTTCGATGGTCTCGTGCACGTTCTGCGCGCCCAGGAACTGGCGCAGGCGCCGTGGAACGCAACGCGATTCCCGCACAGCGCGGGCGTCTTCTTCCATTTCCATGGTCTCCGAATCGCCGCTGGGCGACGCTTTGACTTAGGGCCCCTGTACCCGCTCCCGAAGACGGCGCTTCAGTACGTCTATAGACCCTATCTCGACGATCTACGGCAGGCAATCCACACACTCGAGTGCCACGGTTTCGCGGCCCGCCCTCAAAGCCAAGCTCTGAATTGGCCCCGTCTGTTGCGTCGGGCGGCGAGCGGCGTATACCAGCAGCTTTGGCGTTTTCATCAACTCAATTTTCGGAAGTATTGAGTGGATGGAATTCTTGCGGGTATGCGATACGCGTCGCTTCGCCGCGCACGCAGGCATTTGGATAACGCCCTGACAACAGGCCTGACGATAGCGTCGGTGTGCCTACTTCTCAGTTTCCCGATAATGGCCCTTGCTGCGTCGACAGGACTGTTGCTTTTCCTGCCACCCCACACCTCGCGCAAGGCGCGGTTGGCGCTTGCGACCGTGGCGGCGGTAGCGATAGCAATGATGGCCGGAGCGCGTCCCATCGACACGAGCGAATCGAACGATATCCTAGGTTATTACGAAAACTATCAGCAACTCCTCGCGGGCGATTTCGGTCAGCTGACGAACTTTGGCGGGGGTCTCGAGGTCACCGTGCCGCTGCTTTTCTGGGTGTGGGGATTGTTGCTGCCCCAACTGTCAACGAACGGCCTGATGTTCTGCCTGTCTTTGACCAGCTCGCTGCTCTTCATGGTCTGGGTGGAGAAGACCTTTTACCGTGAGCAGGACATGATCGAGCAGCCCGCGCTGATGGGCATCTGCATCCTCATGCTAAACCTCTATTTCGCGACGCAGCTATCACGGCAGTTCCTAGCCCTGATCGTCTTGCTGTTTGCGATGTCGGCACGAGGCCGGGCCTGGCAGACCGCTTACGTGTTGCTCGCCTGTTCCTGCCACTTGACAGCCTTGCTCTTCTACGGAATCTATCTTCTTGCTAAGCGCGGGATCTTTGGTTGGCTCTGCCTAGTGATCCTGGCCCTCGCCTTTCGCTTGTTCTTCGTCCAACTCGTAAGCGTCATCGATCTTGTGCCGCTTGCCGTGGCGGAAAAGCTCGTGTATTACGTCGACTACGAAAGCGAGAGCGGGATGGCCGATCTGACGTCTCTGCGCATGATCGGTCTTCTCGCCGTGATCTCGATCCTGGGCTTCGTCTTGAGCAATTTTCGGCCGCCCCGGCGAACGCGACCCTGGTTGATGGTGGCGTGGGTGACGGGCGTGATCCACTTGCTTCTGTTGCCGATTCCCCTAGCTTCGTTGCGAGTCACTCTCATGGTGCACTCGGTGGTCCCAGGACTCGTCGCGTACAAGATGCTTGCCCGCAAGAGTCGGCTCACGATGCCGCTCGTTCTGGGCGCCCTGTTTACCTACAAGATCGTCACGTTGACGACCACCGAGAATTCTGGCAACTTGCTGTCAACGTGGTCCATGCTCACGTTGTTCATTCAGTGAGCGAGGGATACGAAGGGCGCCGTTTGGGCGCAATCATTCGGAATGTTGGCTTGTTCATTCGGACAATATTTGTTCATCGAAGCCCCGTAAGACGCTGTTTCTGGCGTCCTGCGTGATGTCTTAGCCCGCTTCGGTCCTCGTGTATGAAATGCCGCATTTGCTCGCTCGCCACACAGCACGTCTTCGATCTGCAATCTCAGCGCCACAACGTTACCGTCCCCGTATTTCGATGTGAGCGGTGTGACGCCTTCTACTCGAGTGGTGGTCCGGTGAACTATGCCGACGTCGACCTCACCGGCTACTACATGGAGCATGCGTCAAGCATTAGCCAACGCTATCAACGCTTCTTTTTATACATGGAGACGCTCCTATCGCCAGGGCGTTTTCTCGACATTGGCGCGGGAATGGGCTTTTCCTTGGAAGTTTCGGAAGGCAGAGGCTGGACGAGCGAGGGCCTTGAGCCTAACCGCACCCTCGCACAACATGCGACGCATCGAGGTCTGAAGGTCGTCAACGGCTACTTGGACGGTAGCCAGCAAGGCGAGTTCGACCTTGTTCTGATCGACAACGTGCTCGAGCACGTTCCGGACCCAGTCACGTTTCTGCACCACGCCGGACGGCTTCTCTCGCGCTCAGGGATGATGGTGATCGCCATCCCGCCGATGGATTGGTTGCGCAAAGGTCTTGCCTCGTTCCGCTATGTGCGTGATCGCGTGACACGCCCACAACTCAACATCTTCGGCGAAGTGGACGAGCATCTCAATATGCTAAGCCGTCGGGCCATGAAGGCCCTCGCTGGCAGAGCCAATCTTCAGGTGCTGCCGAACCGTTTCCATCACAGCCCCGTCTACGACAACGTATGGATACGCGGCCTCGGCCTCGACGACGGGTACTACTTTATCAAGCTACGCTGAGTCGATCGTTATGCCCGCGAAGCCTTTTTTAATCTGGCGCGGCGACGCGCCGGCCGGCCGGCGGAGCAACAGAGATTAAAGCATTGAGCAAATGCATCCCGGTGACTGCGAGACGGCGCCCTCGATGACTAGTTCCTTACCGACAGTCACCGTGGTGACCGTAGTCTTTAACGGTGCCCACGATATCGCGCGGACGATGGAATCGGTGATTGAGCAAAGTTACCCGGATCTCGAATTCGTCGTTGTTGACGGCGCTTCAAGCGACGGCACGCAGGACATCGTGCGCAGTTACGCCGGTAGGGTTGCCGTGTTTGTGTCTGAGAGCGACGCCGGCATCTACAACGCGATGAACAAGGCGATCGGGCTCGCCACCGGAGACTACCTGGTCTTTATGAACTGCGGCGACGTCTTCGCCGCACCCGACGCCCTCGCGACGGCAATGCGCGCCGCCACGTCCGTCACCGAGGAAGTGATCTTCGGTGCCTGGCTGCGAGATGAAGCGATCCGAGTGCGTCTGTGCCAGCCGTCGTTGGCGGCAGGCCTCTTTAATCACCAAGCGATCGTCTACAGCCGCAGCATCCATCGCTGGCACGGCGACTACGTTGACGTGCCCGGACTGACGACCGCCGACTATCTTTTCTTTGCCACCCTAATTGGAGCCAGGACAACGGTGAGGCTGACGACGATCGACACGCCGATCGCACGAATCAATGTCGCCGGCGTTTCTTCGGGTCTGCAAACGTTCAGTCAGAAAAATGCCATCGACTACATGTGCGGGCGCAAAGCGCGCGTCGACCTGCTTCTCGCCATCGCCCTTCATCCAGCGTATTCACGCGTCAAGGGCTGGCTGCGGAGGCTACTGTGATCTCCGTATGCGTGGCCACTTATAACGGCCAATACTATCTGGCCGAACAACTCGCTTCCATCCTGCAATCGCCCCTGGTCGACGAAGTGGTGATATCTGACGACGGTTCATCTGATGGCACTCGCGCGCTGATCGCAAGGTGCGAAGATCCTCGCGTCCGCCTGGTCGAAGGTCCGCGTGCCGGGGTAGTAAGGAATTTCGAGTCTCTTTTATCGCAAGCGAAGGGTGACCAGATCTTTCTCGCCGACCAGGATGATGTGTGGCGCCCGGAGAAAGTCGAGACTATGGTCGATGCCCTGCGGACGTCGGACTTGGCCTTGTCGGACTGCACAGTGGTCGACCAGCGCCTGAATGTTTTGCACATCTCGTTCTTTGCGCTGCGCTCGTCGCGGCCGGGCCTCGCCCGCAATCTGATCCGCAACGGCTACGTCGGTTGTTGCATCGCATTCAACCGATCCTTGTTGACCTATGCGCTCCCCTTCCCGAAGAGCCTTCCGATGCACGATTGGTGGCTCGGTCTCGTCGCCGAATCGTTCGGCACCGTTTGCTTCGTGCCGGCGCCCCTCGTGTTGTATCGGAGGCACGGTGAAAACGTCTCCGATACATCCGGCCGCTCGCGAGCGACTCCGTGGCGACGGCTCGCTTGGCGCGCTACGTTGGTCGCTCATCTCGCGATTCGTTGGCTTTCGCTCCGCTTCTACCGCTCTTCAAGTCACGTTCGGCCCTAACGCGACTGGAGCGGTCGGTCTGCTTACGCCTCGCTTCTCTCTAACTTGGGTGCGACTGAAGAGAGAATGCGCGCCGTGAAGATCAGCGTGATCACCGCCACCTACAACAGCGCCGCGACGGTGGGCGAAACCCTCAGGTCGGTGAACGACCAGACCCATCCCGACATTGAGCAGATCATCGTCGACGGCGCATCGACCGATGCCACGCTGGCGATCGTGAAGTCCGAAGGGCTGCTCGTTAGCACCGTCGTCTCCGAGCGGGATCGGGGCATCTACGACGCGATGAACAAGGGCTTGAAGCTGGCCCGAGGCGATGTCGTCGGCCTGCTCAACTCCGACGACTTCCTGGCTTCGCCCGACATCTTGGCGATGGTTGCTGCGGCCTTCGCTGATCCGGACATTGATGCCGTCTATGGCGATCTCTTCTACGTTCGTCAGCACGATACCTCGAAGGTCGTGCGCTACTGGCGCTCCGGTCCATTCCGTGCCGGAGCATTTGCGCACGGCTGGTCACCGCCTCATCCGACCCTCTACGTCCGAAGGTCTTTCTACGAGGCGCACGGCGGCTTCGATACGTCGTATTCGCTCGCAGCCGACGTCGACCTGATGATCCGGTTTTTCGAGGTGCTGGGAATGCGTTCGGTGCATGTTTCAAAGGTCTTTGTCACGATGCGCCTTGGTGGCGCGACCAACAAAAGCATCGCGAACGTCGTGAAGCAAAACCGCGAGGTCTGGCGGTCTTTGAGAAGGCACGGCCTCGGCAGGTCGTTTTCCGCCTACGTCGTCCGCAAGTTCGCGTCGAGGGCGCTCCAGTTCGTCGCGCGACCCGGCAGATCGTGAAGCAAACCGTTCTCGTCACCGGTGCCCATGGCTTTGTCGCGAGCGCGTTGATTGCTCGCCTGAGCAGAGACGATGTCGCAGTCCGATGCTCCGTCCGCGAGGGTTCCGCGGAGGTGCCCAGCGGCGTTCAAGTCATCGCGAACGGCGCGATCGACGGCTCGACCGATTGGCGAGCGGCTCTCAACGGCGCGACCGCGGTGGTGCATTGCGCGGCTCGCGTTCACCAACTCCATGAACCGACGGCAGACGCCTTGTCCGGGTACCGCCGCGTGAATCGGGATGGAACGCTCGCGCTTGCGCGCCAAGCCGCGGACGCTGGCACGCGTCGACTGATTTTCCTGAGCTCGATCAAGGTCAACGGCGAATCGACGCCACCGGGCCGTCCCTTTCGTGGCGACGATCGCCCCGCTCCGCTCGACCCTTATGCCGTCAGCAAGTGGGAGGCTGAACAGGAACTTCGGCTGCTCGCCGCGAGCACCGGGTTGGAAGTCGTCGTCATTCGACCGCCCCTCGTCTACGGGCCTGGGGTCAAGGCGAACTTTCGAGCCATGATGAAAAGCTTGCGATGGGGCATCCCGTTGCCGTTCGGTGCCGTTCACAATCGTCGTAGCCTTGTCTGCGTGTCCAATCTTATCGACCTCGTCCTCGTCTGTTTGCATCACCCAGACGCATCGGGTCGGACTTTTTTGGTCAGCGACGGTCAAGACCTGTCGACGACGGAACTTCTGCAACGAACGACACGTGCGCTCGGGCGGAACTCTCGCCTCATCCCCGTCAGCGAGAGGCTGCTCCGGCAAGCGTTCGCCCTGTTCGGCCGCGAGGGCCTCGCGCACCGCCTGCTCGATTCACTCGAGGTGGACATCGACGACACCTGCAGAATTCTGGGCTGGCAGCCACCCCTCGGCGTCGACCAGGCGCTTGTCGATACGGTGCAACACTACCTCCGCAGCGAGGGTCGGAGCGTTGGGGCATCGGGGTGACAATCTATGGCTCATGAAATTTTTCCTCCTGCTGGTCCTCCTGCCGCTCGGCTGCACCGCGTCGTGGGCACTGACCTCATCGGTGCGTCGCTACGCTCTACAGTGCGGACTCCTCGACCGCCCCAACGCCCGCAGCTCGCACACGATCGCCACGCCGCGCGGCGGCGGCGTGGCGATCGTCGTCTCGTACTTGGGGCTGGTTGCAGTGCTACTCGCTACTGGCTCGGTGGATCCGCGCCTCGCCGTGGTCCTGCTCGGTAGCGGTCTGGTCGTCGCCGCGCTTGGATTCATCGACGACCGTGAGCCGATGAGTGCCCGCTGGCGCTTCGCCGGCCACCTCGCCGCCGCCGCCTGGGTGCTCTTCTGGCTCGGCCCGCTCCCCGCCGTGCCGCTCTTCGGCCGCATCGTCGACCTCGGCCTTGCCGCCACTCTGCTCTCCGCCCTCTTCCTCGTCTGGTCGATCAACCTGTTCAACTTCATGGACGGCATTGACGGCATCGCTAGCCTCGAAGCCATCACCGTCTCGCTCGGCGGCGCCTTCGTCTGGTGGCTCACGCAGCCGCAAGGCGACTGGCCGATCGCCGTTGCGTTCGTGGCCTGCGTGGCGGGCTTCCTGGTCTGGAACTTTCCGCCCGCGCGCATCTTCATGGGTGACGCGGGCAGCGGCTTCCTCGGCTGCGTGGTGGCCACGCTGGCGCTGTGGAGCAGCCACACCGCATCGCACCTGTTCTGGAGTTGGTTCATCCTCGGCGGCTGCTTCATGGTCGACGCGACCGTGACGCTGGTGCGCCGCGTCGCGCGCGGCGAGCGCTTCAGCGAGGCGCATCGCAGCCACGCCTACCAGTACGCGGCGCGGCTGCACGGCTCGCACAAGAAGGTCTCGGTGGCGTTCGTGGTCGTCACGCTGGGGTGGCTCCTGCCCATCGCAGTGGCGGTGGCGCTGCACCGGCTCGACGGTCTCGTGGGCGTGCTGGTCGCGTATGCGCCGCTGGTGTGGCTGGCCTTTCGCTACAAGGCCGGCGACCGCCGCGCGCAGGAAGTCCTGTCGTGATGTCGCGCCTCGTCAGTGCGGCCGCCCGGCTGGCCGCACTCTCCCCGCGCACCAAGGTCGCCATCATGGTCGGCTGCGATGCGGTCTTCCTGCCGCTGTGCATGCTCACCGCAGTCTCGCTGCGGCTCGGCTCCATCGAGCATGCTGCCGCCATGGCGCCGGGCCTGCAGCTGGGCCTCGCGCTGCTCACGCTGCCCGCGCTCGGCATCGCCGGCCTGTACCGCACCGTCGTTCGCTACATCGACCTGCGCGTGCTCGTGGCATCGAGCGCGGCGCTGGCCGCCGTGGTGCTGTGCCTGCTCGCATTCGCCTGGGCGATCGACGTGACGGTGCTGCCGCGCTCGGCCCTGCCGGTGTTCTGGTTCGTCGCCTTCGCCTATGTGGTCACCTCGCGTTTCATCGCTCGCGCACTGCTGCGCCGCGGCATGAAGCAGGCCGGCCGGCACCGCTGCCGCACTGCCATCTACGGTGCAGGCGGCGCCGGTGCGCAGCTTGCGCAGGCGATGCAGATCAGCCCCGACCACACCGCCGTGTGCTTTCTCGACGACCGGTCCGACCTGCACGGCAAGATCGTCGCCGGGCTGCCGGTCTACAAGCCCTCGAAGCTCGGCGAGGCCATCTTCCGCCATGAGATCGAGCAGATCGTGCTGGCCATTCCTTCGGCCAGCTCGGCGCAAAAGCGCCGGCTGATCCAGGGCGTGGAAAGCGCCGGCCTGCCGGTGAAGATCCTGCCGGGCCTGTTCGAGCTGGTCGACGGCAAGGCCGAGGTGTCGGACATCCGCGAGGTCGACGTGGCCGACCTGCTCGGCCGCGACCCGGTGCCGCCGGAGCCGGGCCTGTTCGCGCGCAACATCGCCGGCAAGGTGGTGATGGTCACCGGCGCCGGTGGCTCCATCGGCAGCGAGCTCTGCCGCCAGATCGCCTCGCAGCAGCCGGCCAAGCTGGTGCTGCTCGACCACTCCGAGTTCGCGCTCTACACCATCGACCGCGAGCTGCATCAGACGCACGGCACGGTGCTCGTCACCTGCCTCGGCTCGGTGCTCGACGACTCGCTGCTGCGCACGGTGATGCGCCAGCACGGCGTGCAGACGATCTATCACGCTGCGGCCTACAAGCACGTGCCGATCGTGGAATCGAACATGCAGCAGGGGCTGCGCAACAACGTCTTCGGCACGCTCGCCATCGCGCGTGCCGCGCTCGACGCCGGCGCCGAAACCTGCATCCTCATCTCCACCGACAAGGCGGTGCGGCCCACCAACGTGATGGGCGCCTCGAAGCGCGCCGCCGAGCTCATCTTCCAGGCGGCCGCGATGCGCAGCGGCGCGCGCACGGTGTTCTCGATGGTCCGCTTCGGCAACGTGCTCGGTTCCTCGGGCTCGGTGGTGCCGCTGTTCCGCAGCCAGATCGCGGCGGGCGGGCCGGTCACCATCACCCACCCCGACATCATTCGCTACTTCATGCTCATACCCGAGGCGGCGCAGCTCGTGGTGCAGGCCGGCGCGATGGCGCGCGGCGGCGACGTGTTCGTGCTCGACATGGGCGAGCCGGTGCGCATCGCCGACCTGGCCCGCACCATGATCCACCTTTCAGGCCTGAGCGAGCGCACCGACGCCGAGCCCGATGGCGACATCGACGTCGAGTTCGTCGGCTTGCGCCCCGGCGAGAAGCTGTTCGAGGAACTGCTCATCGGCGACAGCGTGGTGCCGAGCGGGCACCCACGCATCATGTGCGCGCGCGAACGGCACATCGAGCCTGCGCTGCTCGACAAGATGCTCGATTCGCTGCGTTCGGCCTGCGAGGCCAACGATCCGCAGACGATGCTGCGCCAGCTGCGCAACCTGGTGCCCGAGTATCGGCCGGCACACGAGGTCAACGCCGAAGTCTCCAAGTTGCTCGCCGAGCGCTGAAGGCCTTCGCGATCTGCGGCCTCGAGGCTCAGGGCGCCTCGGCCACCATCGATTGCGCCGGAAGCTCGCTACGGCTCGGCACCGTGAGTACCGGCAACCGCGTCTGCCGCGCCAGCGCCATCGCCTGTTCGCGGCGCTCCACGCTCGCACCCGGCAGCGCCACCACCACGTGTGTGGCGCCGGCGAGCACATGCGGCTGCAGCACGTCGGGTAGCGCGCCCGAGACAGTGACCCCGCTCACGCGCAGGCCCTGCTTGGCGGGATCGTCGTCGAGCAGGGCAAGCACGGTCCAGCCGTCGCGCCGATGGATGGCCGAGACCAGCCTGCGCCCGGCTTCCCCCGCGCCCAGAACGATGGCGCGGCGCGGCTCGCCCTCGGCTCCTTCCACGCGCGTGCGCGCCGCCTCGGCGGTGAGGCGATAGACCATGCGCATCAGGCACAGTACGACGATGCAGAACAGCGGATGCAGCAGCAGCACCGCGCGCGCCACACCGGTGAGCTGCGCCATCAGAACCGCGACGGCGCTCAGCAGGCCGGCCAGCACGCAGGCCGCGGCGATGCGGCGGAAGTCGTCGAAGCCGAAGAAGCGCCACAGGCCGCGCGGCACGCCCGTGAGCGTGAGGCATACGAGATAGGTGGCAACCACGCCGAAGGAGACGAAGTCGTCGTAGCTCGGCCGGCCGGGCAGGAAGCGCTCGAAGCCGAGCCGGAACAGATACGTCGCGTGCCAGCAGGCGAGGATCGCGAGCGCATCGGCGATCGTCGCCAGCGTGCGGTTGCGTGGATGCAGGGTCGACATCGCGCGGTCGAGCCGGGCCCACAAGCTGTTCTCGTTCATGGGCGTGAGGCTCCTCGGCGTGGGCAGGCGCGGGTTGATGACGGTGCGCAGCGTGAGGCCGAGCACGCGCAGGTCGGTGCCCAGGCCCGGGTTGTCGACGTAATCGAGCGCGTGGCGCAGCTTGGCCGGCAGCACGACTTCGATGTACTCGCGTTCGGGGTCGCTCGCACGCGCCAGCAGCTCGCCTTCGTCGCGATAGCGCACCGAGGCGAAGTCGGTGATGCCCGGCCGCACCGAGAGCAGCCGCTCGCGCCACTCGGGCGGGTAGTGGGCGACGAAGCGCGGCACCTCGGGCCGCGGGCCCACCAGACTCATCGTGCCGCGCAGCACGTCGATCAGTTGCGCCAGCTCGTCGAGCTTGAAGTGGCGCAGCCACGCGCCCACACGCGTGACGCGGCGGTCTCCCGCCACCGTAAGCTGCGGCACGTGCCCGCCCGGCGCGGCCTCGGCCATGGTGCGGAACTTGAAGATGCGAAACGGCCGCCCGTGCCGCCCGACGCGCTCCTGGCGGAAGAACACCGGCCCCGCCGATTCGAGCTTGATGGCGACTGCCATCAGTGCGAACAGCGGCGCCAGCAGCAGCAGCCCCGCGCCCGCGGCGACGATGTCGAACAACCGCTTCATCGCGCTTGGCGCCGCGCCGCTCCCGCGGGTTCCCGGCCGCTCAAGCGACGAGCACAGTGCGCGCCACGGCGGCCACGCGCTCGACGTCGCCGGCGGTCATGCGCGAGTACATAGGCAGGCTCACCAGGTTCTCGAAGGCATGCTGGCTGTGCGGGAAGTCGGCAGCGGCCAGGCCGTAGCGGTCGCGCCAGTAGGGCTGCAGGTGCAGCGGGATGTAGTGCACGCTGCAGCCTATGCCAGCAGCGAACAGCGCTTCGATGAAGGCGTCGCGGCTGATTCGCGCATCGGCCGTCAGGCGCACCGGATAAAGGTGCCAAGAATGCGTTTCGCCGGCCTGCGGCTTTGGCGGCAAGAGGAGCGGCAGGCCGGCCAATGCAGCGTCGTAGTGTCGTGCGATGGCTTGGCGCTGGCACTGCAGTGCGTCGGCCCGCCCAAGCTGGTGAATGCCGATGGCCGCGGCGATGTCGGTCAGGTTGTACTTGAACCCCGGCGCCACGATCTCGTAGTACCAGCTCGGTACCTTGGCGGTGAAGCGGTCGAACGCGTCGCGGCTCATGCCGTGCAGGCGCATCGTGCGCATGCGTGCGGCCATGCCTGCGTCGCGCGTCACCACCATGCCGCCTTCGCCGGTGGTGATGGTCTTGTTGGCGTAGAAGCTGAACACGGTGGCGTCGGAGCCGAGCGTGCCGATGAGCCGGCCATTGCTCGTGGCCGGCAGCGCGTGTGCGGCGTCTTCGATCACCCTCAGACCATGCCGGCGCGCGATGTCGAGCAGCGCCGGCATGTCGGCCGCGAGGCCACCGTAGTGCACCGGCATCAGCGCCTTGGTCTTCGGCCCGATCGCGCGTTCCACGGCGGCCGGGTCGATGCACAGCGTGGCCGGGTCGATGTCGACCAGCTTCACGTCGGCGCCGAGATAGCGCACGACCTCGGCCGTCGCGGTGAACGTGTGCGTGGTGGTGATGACCTCGTCGCCGGGGCCGATGCCGCAGGCCTCGAGCGCGAGGTGCAGCCCGGCGGTGGCGGAGTTCACGGCGAGAGAATGCAACGAAGGGTCACCGAGGAAAGCCGTGAAGTCGTCCTCGAAGCGCCTGGCCTTGGGCCCGGTCGTGACCCAGCCCGAGCGCAAGGTGTCGACGACTTCGGCGATCTCGGCCTCACCGATGTCGGGCAGGGCGAACGGGAGGAAGGGCAACGACATAGCGGGATTGTCTAGCCGAGCGTCAACAGGTGCTTGGCTTGCGCACCCGCCACGGACTTGATTCCGATGGCACGGTCGAGGGTGACCAGCCGGCCGCCGGGCGAGACGGCGAGAGCGAGCAGGTAGACGTCTGTCACCTGCCGCGATGCCAGCACGTGGTCCCATTGCGCCCGTCCTGCATCCAGCAGACTCACCGAGTCGGGCCAGAACTCATGCTTGCCTCCGGCCGTGGCTTCGCCCAGGCGCTGTGCAACGCTCGCAGGGCTTTGTGCATTGCGATGGCCAGCCAGCGAAAGAATTCGTATGCAACCGTTCTGGGTCAACGGACAGGATGCCCAGCCGAGTTGCACGTGCGAGGCGAGCCAGTCGACGGCGACTCGCCACCTTGCCGGCACTGCTCCGCTCGCGCATGGCCAGCTCTTTTGCCAGGGCAAGAATGTCGTCGTCGATGTCGAGAGTGGTTCGCATGCTTAACTTCGACGCAGGGACGCGCCGATGCCGTGATTTTAACGAGGCGATCCGGGTTTGCCGATCCACGCCAACACATGGCTACGCAGCAAGGGCATGGCGTTGGCCAAGCCATAGAGCTTCGGGTGAAAACGCACCAGCCGGCGCGCGAGCGGCGGCGCCAGGGTTACGCGACGTGCTCGCACGTTCCCTGCGGGAAACAGCTGGCGCACGCGTTCGAGCGGCACGCCGCGCACGTCGACGTTGCTCGGGTTGTTCACGGTGAAGTCGTACCAGAGCACCCCGCCGCCGGGCTTGACCGCCGCCCACATCGCGTCGGCCAGCCGCTGCTGGAAGGCGTCGTCGAGGAGCGACGAGAACACCGTCGAGGCGAGCACGATGTCGACGCTCGCGGGCGCGACGTGCGGCCCGGTCGCGTCGCCGAGCACGAGGCGCACGGCGGCGGGCAGGCGGGCCAGGGCGGCCGCATGGCGCTCGGGCAGCAACTCGATGCCGCACAGGTGCTCCGGCACGAAGCCGAGCCACAGCAGCTCGAGAAGGTTGCCGCCGCTGCCGCTGCCCACCTCGAGCAGCGTGCGCGTCGCGAAGTCGGCGTGGCCCGCGGCTCGAAGCAACGCGACCATCGCCCGCTGACGTTCCTGCACGGCGGCGAGCGCGGCCGGGTTCGAGAGCGCATACCTCGGGTCGGCGGCCGGCCGGCGGGCATAGCGGCGACGCACTGCGTCGGCTTCGTCGTGCTTCAAGCTCATCGGCTGAGGTGCGTGAAGGCGGCACGGGCGCGCCGGGCCACGTAGGCGTCCCAGGCACCGGCGACGGAGCCGATGCCGTAGGCAACGTGGCAGGCAGCGATGACGACCGGCACGCGCAACAGCGCCGCCATGGGGAGGCGCGACGCGCGAGCAACGGCGGCGGCGAGCGACATCACGACCACCGCATAGGCCAGCAGCAGCAGCACGAGCGGCCAGCCGAAGCCGGCCAGCGTCGCCACGATGCCGAGCGCGAGCGCCACCACGAACAGCGCCGGCACACCGTGCCGCATCGACGCTGCCTGCCCGTGCTTCTTCATCACGAACGGCTTCCAGTAGCCGTATTGCAGGTACTGCCGGAACACCTGGCCGATCCGTGCGCGTGGCCGGTAGGCGCTCCTGATGCGAGCCGACTGCCAGATGCGCCCACCGCCCTTCGTGATGCGCAGGTTGTGCTCGTCGTCCTGGTTGCGCACCAGCGCTTCGTCGAAGCCGCCCCAGCGAGCGAAGGTGCGGCGCGGCCATGCGCCGAGATAGACGGTGTCGGCCTCGCCTTCGTGGTCGATGCGGCGCGAGAGTGCTCCGCCGGCCGCCGCTGCCGACTGGAACGCCGCCACGATGGCCGCCTGCATCGCGCCGCCGCCAGCCGCGCTCTCGGCGCGCCACGGGCCGCCCACGTTGTCGGCGCCGGTGCGTTCGAGCGCGGCGATGCATTCGGCCACGTAGTCGCTCGCATACGTCGTGTGCACGTCCATGCGCACGATGACCTCGCCGCGCGCTTTCGCCAACGCGGCGTTGAGCCCGGTCGAGACGATGCGGCCCGGGTTGGCGACGACGACGACGCGCGCGTCGCTTGCGCCGAGCGCAGCCAGCGCCTCGGCCGTGCCGTCGTCGCTCTCGCCGTCGGCGATCACGATCTCGAGCTGCCAGCCTTCGGGCAGCCGTTGCGAAAGCGCGCTCGATGCGAACGCCTCAACGTGGCCGCGCTCGTTGCGGCACGGCACGATCACGCTGACGATGCGCGCTTCGCCGTTCATGATTCACCGCTCATGCGAATGCGCGTG
>Ga0209724_1001324_pt1 | contig 22598 bp, 6 predicted proteins | sample grotaG_FD_184143 | JGI IMG/M metagenome (GOLD analysis project Ga0209724, IMG submission 184143) | Glacier valley bacterial and archeal communities from Borup Fiord, Nunavut, Canada, to study Microbial Dark Matter (Phase II) -... | ecosystem: Environmental > Aquatic > Freshwater > Ice > Glacier ...
ATCGTAAAAGTTGGCTTTCTCCTGTCTTTTGGTTGGTACAGGTATAAAAGAAGAAAGCCCTCTAAATGTTGAATTTAGAAGGCTTTTCCTGATTTGTCGGTAAAGTGTCTTTTACCTTTTGTGACCCCGGAGGGGTTCGAACCCTCGACCCATTGATTAAGAGAAAATATTTTTGCGTTATAAGTGATTATCACATTTTATATTACACTATTTAAATAACTGAAATACAGACAATATAGTAAGTAATTATTTATTTTCGTTTTCTTTTATTTTCATTATTTGTTTATATTTGTATGCAAATTGTATGTACATCTATTTATAACAAACATAAAACAGATAAAAATGTTTAATTATTCACATTCAGGAATTACAGTCTCTTCCATTCTTGATGAGCGCCGTCCTACCAAAGATGGGAAATTTCCTGTTAAAATACGCGTTACTTTTAATCGAAAACAAAAATATTATTCTACAGGCAAAAAGATGTCTTCTGAAGATTGGAAAAACCTTCCTATAACAAGAAGCCGAACATTTTCCGAGGTAAAAACAGATATTCAAATTTCTTTTGATAAAGTTAAAGATATTGTTCAAACATTGGAAGCTTCAAATATTTTTTCATTTGAAGTATTGAACAGGGAATTAGGGAAAGGTCTTAACGACACTTTTAATACTGCATTTAAGGCCAAAATTAACAGCCTCGAAGCGGAAGGCAGATCAGGAACCCAACTTTATTATACTGCGGCATTAAACAGCTTAGAAAAATTTGCAGGGGAAAAAATATTATTCTCAGATGTAACTGTCGATTGGCTTAATCGTTACGAAAAATACATGTTAGCTGATCGAATTTTTATTAAAAAGGGTAAGGAGTGTAAGGAAAAGGGTAGAGGTTACACTACAATAGGTATGTATTTTCGCGCTATCCGGACAATCATGAACGAAGCAATACGTGCTGGGATAATCAAAGCAAATCAATATCCCTTTGGTCGTGATAAAAAAGAGATTCAAACCGGATCGGGTCGAAAATTGGCTTTAACACTTGCCCAGATAAAAAGCATTGTTGATTTTTCAGATGGCAATATTACAACCGATCGTTACAGGGATCTTTGGTTTTTCTCATATTTGTGCAATGGGATAAATTTTACAGACATAGTTCATCTTAAATATGGGAATATCCAAAACAATGAAATCTCCTATTTGAGAGAGAAAACAAAGCGAACATCAAAAGTGAAAAAGGACATTCAGGCTGTCCTTACCCAAGAGATGAAAACGATAATAGAGAGATGGGGTAATAAGAATAAGGCATCCGATCAATTCATTTTTCCATACTTGACAGGAAATGAGACCCCAATGGAGGCAAAAGTGAAGTCGCTTGAGTTGATAAGGCGCACCAATAAGCGGTTAAAAGAAATCGGTAAATCTTTGAATATTGACCATCTAAGCACCTATTCTGCGCGTCACAGTTTCGCCACTGTATTAAAACGGTCCGGGGCAAATATTGCCTACATATCTGAATCGTTGGGACACGCAGACCAAAAAACTACCGAAAACTATCTTGCAAGTTTTGAACAAGAGGAAAGGATTAAAAATGCTGCATTCCTTACTAAATTTTAAAGATCACCCAAAAAAAGTTAAAAAATAACTCTACATAAATGAAATCTATTGAAGATCAGATAAAATATGCATTTTTTGAAATTCTAAAAGACATTCATTCATAAAGCTTTTCAGTATTTTTTATTATTGATTTTAATAAAAATGTATTTTCATTTACAAAAGTGGTTCATCGAATTATGAGAGTAAACCTTTTGAATGAATGATCAAAAAATCAAGATAGATAGAACAAGTTAAAAATCGGTTCAATTGTTTCCCGGTGGAGAAGCGCAAGAAGATGAGGATTTGCTTGACACAACTGTTCGAGAAAAGAACAACACCTTTCCGAACGATGTGAAATTGCAGAAGAAGATCATTGGAAAATGCAGGAAAATGGCTGCTGGAGGCCATGCAATTCGTTGAAAAACATTAGAAGGTGTTAAGTAGAAAACCTGTTGCTATATTCGCTGTTTGCATGCCCCAGGCTATGGCGAAAGGCGAAAAATATCGCCCGGTCGTTTCAGAATGGTTACAACCTATGAGTACCATGCTTAAACTTGTAAGCGAAGGACTTTTTGCCTGAGCTCTTAACGTTAGCAAAATCCCATCTTTCTGCGACCGGTTTAACATCAGAATAAGCGTTCATTTTGGTGCGTGGATAGTCGGAGACCACCTCGATTGGGGAGCAATGAAAACCTGGACTAAAGATTTAAAAAATCAGTTTCAGCAACAAAATACCAATGAAAAATCTTGAGACTATGTTTTTTAACAAGCTAGAAAGAAATACTTTTTAAGCAACAACATTTGATTTTTTTCTTCAACAAAACTGAGAAATATTTTTGATTGAGAAATAATGATGAAAATGCGATTAATAGCGTAAAAAGCGCAGTATCGATTTGTGGACGAGGTTTGTAGAAGGTTTAAATGTGCATAATTATGCATAAAAACATGTGTTTGTGCTTTTTTTTTGGATCTAAAACACATGTTTTCTCTTCGATAATGACATGGTTTTTATTATAAACTAGTATTAAAAAACAGCTTAATTTGCAATTTTGGACGTGTGTTATGCTCATAGCAACAATTTCGGAAGCGGGAAATGGGGTGAAAGTGATGGGAGATTTACGGGTGATTTACGGATGGGTTATGGGAAGGTTACAGATGGGTTACAGTAAGATTACGGTTTAGCAAGTAATCAAAAGTGGATATTTACTGCAAGGGAAAGTTGACGATAGTTGATTCGTAAACTATAGCTACATTTATTACATCAAAAAGAATTGTCTGCTTTGTGGTCTATGTATAAATAACATTAAATTTACATATGCAATACTATAAGGTAATTTCAAATTCATGGTTATATAATCTAATTAATACATTATTATTCCTAATAATATTTTCGTTAAATACAAGTATTGCTACTGCCATCAAGTATTGAACTGACCTTCAATTTATCACTTCACTTGTAATTGGCACAAAAACTCTGTTACCAGTTCATGCTACTTTTTCCTGTTGAAGCACTTAAGTTCTTTTATTTTGAAGTTGTGCGTTGTCTTGGTAGCACATTTGCATATTTTTTGCACTAAGCGTTGGAATAACGAAAACGTGCTACCAAGAATGTATTTAACATATGCTTATGTAACTTAAAACTTATAATTCACAACCAACAGTAATTCCTCCAATTTCAACTTGTCAGTATTTGAAACTGCTACAGTGAATGGGGTTTCCAAGTCAATGTCCGAATTAATTCCTTTACATAGCTTTAACTCATCCACCCTTGCAAGATTTGTGGCTACACCATCTACATTAATTGTGAATGCGGCAGGGTTGTCTTTTATTTTTGCCACTAACATTACACTTTCTATCTCTGTAGTGTCAAAGGGTTGAACCATATAAGGCATCCTTGATTTATCAAGAGTCAAGTCGATGGTACCATTCTTTTTCAACAGAAGCCATTCGTTAGGCAAATCATGTTTCATGTTGATAGCAATATGTAAACCATTTTGATTTAATCCTTGTTTGATCGCTTCTAATTGGTCTTTAAGTATAGTATTCGATAAGGCTTTTAATCCAGAACCACCTTCTCTTGCCGTATATTTGACATGAATAATTACATCTGAAATCGTATCGTAATCAAACTGTCTCACTTCTGAAGGAAGTTCTAATCTCCAACTGCTTATAGCCCCGGTATTTTCAAAGGGTAAATAACGTTCGTCTCTAAAGTTTAATTCAAACACCCCACTGTCGTTTTGAGCATTGCTGGTCGCAATCGATTGAATGGCTCCGATATTGTAAATAAAACGTTCATCATTGCCAGGATCTTCTGCATAGCCAGTTGATGCTGCATTATCAGGATTTGTAATTTTTCTGTATCTGTTATTTACCAACGATAATATAGCACTTACAGAGGTATATGGTCCGGCAATACAAGGAAGGCTCACACTAACTGATTTTAATCTTCTAAAATATTGACCGGGATGATCCATATCATAGAGTACTTCAGGTATTTCAAAATCGCTAATACCAGTTGCACGAATTCTTACTAAAGCTAGTGGGTCAAGCAGTGCAAGAGAAACATGCTTTGTGATTTCATATTCTCGTTTGTTTTTATCCAAATAGCCTGTTTCCATGCGTTTAATATCATGAATCAAATGATCTGCAGATTGCAAACCTTTTTTCATGCTATCCCAATAACCATATGAGATGAAGGAATCATCATTCCCTAATTCGAAATGATAGCATCGCTCTGTTTTTTTAGCAAAGTCATGAGCCAATTGGTATGACCTGAAATACACTGCACTAATTTGCCCAATCATCCAATCATACAATTCTTTGTTGGTGAATTTTGAGCGCATGAAATCATCGGTTTTCTTTGCGTTTTCAATTTGCAACTCATGATTTTTCAAATCAGTTTCCGCTATTTCTTTGCGAATTTCTGCAGCGGTAATTTGTTTATCCATTGAAGCCAGCTCTTTTTTAGCCAGTCGTTCCTGAAGTTTCCAGTCGTCAAACCGTCTATCGTAGCCACCAAGTATGGAAGCACGGCTTGCTTCGTAAGATGCTATTGAACTAAAAATATTGAACACATCGGATGCTGATTTAGCAGCACTTGACAAATTAAACCCACCCCACTTCACTGTAGCATGAGGACTGCCTCCAAATCCAGCAGCACCAATTGCTGCAGAAGGAATTAATGCAAAAACTCCTGCCAATGTCTGACTTATTTGCGAGCCAAGTTGAAGGCCATGAGCTAATTCAAGTTTATCAAGGTTTAACTGCTCTTTAGAGCTAATTTTTTGAATTGATGAATAATACTTGTGCCTTTCCTCTGTAACTTTCTTCGTCCGATTCAAAACTTCAATTTGCTCTTTCGATTCATTGATTTGAAGTTTTTTAATGTCCTTAACTGCATTTAGCACTTTTATTTCCAATTCACTCCTAAGCAAGGATAAAGCTTCAGCATCTTTTTTCTCCAAAGCTTGTAGCAATGAGTTTCCTAAGCCTCTGACCTCCTGGGCAAGTTCGGTGGCTTTTTGTGATAGTACATTGAATCGGTAATAAGGGGTTGGGGCATTTAGCCCTGCGATTATGGATGACAAATCCAAACCGGAAGCAGCCGCGCGAACTAACATACCTGTATCAATGGGTGGTGTGAATAATGCTAAACTTCTTTCTACTCCATCAATATTTTGGCAATGCCTAATTTTGAATAAACGATCTGATACCCTATCCCAGTAGTCAAACATTTTTTCATTGGCAGGAATACAGAAATACAACATGGCTAGTGTTACAGGCGATGCTGGTAATTCATTGCCACCTTCTGGTAAAACAGAAAGGTCTGGAATAATATTCTCCAATTCAATCAACGCATTTCTGAAACTGTCAATTTTCGCTTCTATCTGATTGTACGTTTCATAAGGTTGCTTGATGGCTGCAGGAATGATTCTTGGCTTTGGGCCCAATAATTTATCTGCCAGGATATACATCTGTGTTGCCTGTGCAATGGATTCCATGGTGTCTTGTCTGAATAAATAATCACCCCATTCAGTAAGGTTATCGATGTATTTCATCAGCAAAGCTTTCTGATAAGCTACAGGTCGGAAACGGGCAACCACATCGGGACGGAATGGTTTGTTTCTCCATTCTTCAATCGCAAATTCCAATTCTTTAATATTTTGATTGGACAGGTTTGCTGTAGAATACATCAACGAATCAATTCGCTGGCTTACATAATCAGTTTCCTGATTTAAATAGAACGGCTTGGTTACCCAATATTTTTGTACACCATTTCCTGGCAATGCTCCTGTTGGATTAAACATATAATGGAACCAGGTCAATGCTTCTTCAAATCGCTGGTTCTTGGTGAGACTGCCGGCAATATGTAACGGAACTCTGAAAAACAAATCCCAGTTATAAACACTGTAACTTCCGTCACTATTAAAATCAACATCTTCAATTGGATAACTTAATGTTAATGTGCCATCCGGATTTTTGATAAATGTTTGAGGAACAATTTGCGGATTTGGATTGTAATGTGACTTAAAATCAAAACTTGTCTTTTGCAATTGCGTATCCCGCTTCATTAAAGCTGCAATTCCATCTTTATCTTTGTACAAGATACTTCGTAAAGCACATACTAATGGATGGTACATATTTTTAAATTGCTCTCCATATTTTAGTGGTTCCTCCTGAATGAGTTCATTTAAAAATTCATCCACCTTTGCATCACCGCTTTTACCTATTAAAAGATTTAAGAAAACATCCATATCTGCATACTTGCATAGTTCCTTAAGTATGTCCTGAAAAGCGGCATCTGTTAAGATATATTTTACAGCAGCATCTGTATCTGCAGGAGGGTTTTGCTGAAATTCAAATGTGACTTTTTTAAACCAATTTGTAATATCCTCCATTAATTGAAAAACGTTGGATGCGGTTCTTTTTTCAGAATCATTTAAAGTATAAGTTTCCACAAATTCACCAGCATCCATAATCTTTTTATAGAAACCTGGAATGATTACATAGGCATGATTGCTGTCTTCTTCAAAATAGGGAAGCAAGGTTCCTAATGGAATTTTGAACTGGTGTCGCTTATCCCTAATTTTTCCGGAATTAATAATTATTTGAAAGAATTGATAGATTAAAGCAATCAAATCAATGCTGGTGAATTGGTGGGGATATGAAATCCTGAATTTGCCAGGTGTAGTATCTAATATCTCATAATAGTTAAATGGTGAAATTCCATTTCTAACTGATAAATCATCGGGACTGACCCTTGGTGGTAAATTAGCAACAAGTGGCCTTTCTAAATACTTTTGGGTTTTGAGTTCAGCATCCTTAAAGTCAGGTAAAAAGTCATTGAAATATTCGTCTCCCTGGAATATTAATTCCGGATAACCTTTACATCCTGCTATATCAAACACGCCTCTTTTATGATGATAATCTATACCATCCCAAACACTACTAAATAACATGATTTGATCAGTGAGTTGAAGGTAGCGAAGATTGAACTTATCCCTTCTAAGTAAACTTTCTGAAGTGGTATAATTTGTAGGAGTAAGAATACTATCCGTTGAAACTTTTTTAGGTTGCCATTTCTTATTGGTGTATTCGCTAATCGCTAATTGAATTTTAAGTTTTTTTCTTGGTATATCAATTGGTTGTTCTGAAGTATTGGGGGTTCCGTCACTATTAGTTTGTCTAGGAAGTTTTGCTCCTTGATCAGGTTGTGCCTCTTCAATAAACATCGGCCAAGCCAAATGCAACCTATTGTTCCGCTTAAACGCCAGTAAATGATCACCTGTAATATCCAACTCCACTTTTTCCCAAGGGCTCCAATAGCGTTCATTTTCAAACCTTCTGTAATAATAAATGGAAGGATCGCCTCCTTTCGTGCGGGCAAATACATGCATATCTCTTGAAGGCACATCGTACCAGGTAGCCATCACTTCAAGGAAAGCAATGTTATCAAGCTTTTCAAGGTATTTTTTAATGGCTTCTTCAGCGGTGTCATTCGTTAACTCATTTTGCTGAATTTCATTGATGAACTCGGTGAGAAAATAGGTTTTGTCATCGGTCAATGTAACATCATACCAATTTTCTGGATATAGGAACACTTTGCGGTTAGCTTCCCAAACTCTGTAATTTTTCATCCACTTCCATTGGTTCCAGTTAGGGTCTTTTTCTACATCTGCTATTGCATCAGGTTCCAGTCCCATCAAACAACGTTGAACAAAAAGCTGGATGCTGTTATGGGCTTGCACAATTCTCGAAGAAGGCATACAGGCTTCCATTTCCACATCTACCAGAAAATATTCATACAAATCGTTTTCATCCTTCATTCCAGGATTGGTGGCCAATAAGTAAGCGATCAAAGCATTGCGCTTTTGCGGGTGTATGGCATCCATGATTTCCTTTAAGGTGCTAAGCCATGTGTCTTCATCGTAGCGGGACTTTAACATTGCACGCAAGTCACTTACCTCAGATGCGGTAAGAATAGGGTTGATGTACTTTTTAATTTGCGCTACTTCAGCTCCCAGTTTTCTCGCAAAATCAGCACATTCAAATACCCTTTTCCAGTTTTCAGGACTCTTATAATTGGATATATCAAAAGCCGCAAACAGATGGGCATCTATGGCATCTAAATCGCTTTTCTCATAAGCAGTCAATAAAGCAAGCTTATTCAGGAATTCATGCCTGCTGGCTGCAACACTGAGCAAAACAACATCAGCGATTGTAAAGAAACTGATTGGCTTCTCTGCATCTAACGGGTTTGAAACAGATGTGAATTGTTTTGAGAAGGAAACCATTCTGCAAAACGCAACATACTTAGCAAAGTCATTTGCAGTTTGCCCCCCTTCGTAAGGAATACCATCTATTTCAAACCAGCCCAAAGCAGGATTTGAATTATTTTTAAAATACCATTCTACATCTGTATTGCTTAATTTAAAAGCATTCAGCATTGCAAACATTTTATGCAATAACTTAATAGCAACATATTGTTTGGCATAAATTGCAGGTGTTATTGGATTATCCAAATCGTCTGATAATAAATCCTTAATTAAATCAGTACCAGGGGCTGGCTGTTTAAGCTTGGCATACTTTAAAACTATTCCGGCTAAAGCCAAATCTGCCTTGAATGCAGATGACAGCGTTTGCTCTAATAGTACTTGTTTACTTACTATTATTTGGAAATCAGCAATTGAATTTAAAAAGGCTTGCAAAAGATTTTTACCTGAAGCAATGTTGTAAGGTGGGGTTGTCACCAGCAAAGTATTGGTGGAAGCGGCTATATGAGCATTAGCTGTAGCGATTAAGGCATTAGCTGTTGCGGTTTCAGCAGGTGTAGTTGCATTTGACAATGCTATGTTTGCAGTCCTTAATTCTTCTTTTGCAGTTTTTAAATCAATTAATGCAGCTTCATGATTCTGAATATCCTGCTTTTTCTGATCGATAGATATTCCATCCAGAGCATCAATAGCAGTATTGATATTAGTTCTGGTGATTCTCTTATCAAACTTATCGTCAATAAATGTTTTGGCTCCGGCTGAATCAGTTACATCTTTCCAATCCTTCTCCAGGAATTTTACGATTGTTTTTACATCTGCTTCTTTGATTTCAATTATATTTCCTTCAACATCTTCCTTACCCTTAACTCCCGAAAGCACACCTATTAAAGTTTCCTTTTGCTCTTCTGCTGAAAGATTTTCATCAAACTTTGATATCTGCTCCTCATTTATTTTTTTGTAACCGGTTTTCAGTTTATCCAACAACTCTTCAATTTTCTCAACTTTTATTTCCCTGTCAATGAGGTTGGTTGCCTGATGGTTTAATATAAACCTGACATCCGAAGCTTTTAGAGGTGAATTTTTAAAATCCTCTATGGCTTTAATAAACTCGATTGTTTTATCAGGGCTTGATGAAATAGCTATTCCGCTAAGGTTTATAATTATAGCAAAGTCTTCTGCTTTTAATTTGAGTTTTTTGATCAGTCTTGAGGCAGCAAAAAGAAAACTAAGGTTGGAAAATGTCAGGTTACCATCTGGGAGCAGTGGTTCGATGAATTCCAAGTCTTTTTGTTTCAATTGCAGGCAAGTGGATATGTAGCCAATGTAAGTACTTAACAATTGAGAACCATCTACTTTTTCTGGCAATAAACCTTCATTTACTACACCATTCTTTGCCTTGTTGAGGAATATCTGATGGTAAAGAGGTTTGGATGCATTTTCATCTTGATCCTGCAGAATCAAGTGTGGCAATTCTCTAAAACATCCAATGAGTTCTTCTATTTTAATATTTGCTTTCTCTGAAATTTCCTTCAACTGGGAGGCTTTTACCAGGCAGGCATCATTTAAATTCCCGGCTCCAAGATTCCCTTGTGAAATTATTTCATCCAATAACTCATACCTCCATCCCGTCTTCTTTCGCAAACGAAGGAAACGATGAATCCGATCCAAAGCATTCAGGTCTAAATTGGCAATTTCTTTCTGCTCAGTATCGCAGGTTAAATCATTGTGCTTGATGAATAGATTTCCGTTCTTATCAATGAACTTCAATTTCAGTAACAAGTCTAATTCTTTGTAGGTAAGTCCGGTCCTGTCCAAAAAATGATCCACCTGTTTTAAATAGTCAATCACATTGCCGGGAGCAGGTACATTCCAGTAGGCCTGTTGGGCTGCATTATCGTTGGGAGCCGGGGTATTGGCGATGATATTTCTTTCCGCATCGGTTAAACCCAATCGTTCTGTTGCTATGCTTTCATCGGTTGGTATTGCAGCACTTTGAAAGGCTTTCATCAAATCTGCCCTGTTTACATCAAACCTTGATAGGTATGCTTTTGCCTCGGTATGCGGTAAATCAAACGGAAGTTTAAAAGCAAAAGCCTTGTTCCTTAATTCCTGGTAGGCACTTTCACTTACATATTCCGGTGCAGCATCCAGTTCTGCTGCGGTGCCAAATGTTTGTCGCAAGCGATACACTTTGTAGTTATTCCCACCTGTGTTCTCAATTTTACAAACAATGCCTTTATCTCTTAAGTAATGGGGTTTACTTGTAGAAGATTCTGTTTCGTAAATCAAAGCATCAGCCGATACTTTAAGTCCGGCAGTGGTTAACGCAGTCAACAATCCGTTAGAAATCTTTCCTTTCAATGGATCGGCTCCATCTGAAAGTACTCCTGTGTAGCTGATTCCTGCATCAGGAGTAACAGCTTCCTCCAATATTTCACACACCAGGTCTATGTACTTCACAGGCGTATTGGCATTGGCACAGCCCAGATCAATTTCGCCCAACTCCGGTCTTCTTGAAAACAACACGCTTTTGGCATTGTTGGCAACAACCATTCTCTTGTCTAAAAACTGAAGTATCTCCACTAAATAAGCAGCCGGACTATACACCGAACGGCAATGTTCACATTCACAGGTATCAACGAGTTTGAAAAGAGATTTAAGATTTGGAAAATCTTTGCTTACGGCTTCCAATTTTTTTGCCAGCGTGGTAGTCTCAAAAGAAGCAATGTCCATCACACTCATGCTGTCTTGTAAGTCACCCACCATCAGCATAGCAGCGGTATGTTTGGTTTCTGCCTTGCGGTAAATTTCTTTGGCTTCTTTTTCTTCTATACCTGCTTTTGGAGCAACTTCTTTTATAAAACGGGTTTCACCAATGGCGACAATGCTTTGGGAAGAATGAATTTTTTCGGCTCTCAACGCCATCGTCTTGCTGTAATTGGGTACCAACTTAAAAACCCGTTGCACTGCTTTTAATTCTTCATTGATAGCTTCTTTGTCTTTTAGGGTAACTTTCTTTTCTTTCAAAAATAAATCCACATTGTGTTTCATCATGTCAAAATCTTCATGCTTGTTGAAGAATGAAACGATTTTTTCCTGGTTTTTCAGCACAGGTTTTTTTGCTCTTTCTAATTGTGCTGCAAAAGCAAGTGTTGGAAATTCCTTTTCCATTTTCCTCACTATGGCTGAGGCATAAGTGCTGATAACCTGCTTATCCTTAATATCCGGTCTTGCTTTGGTGATTTCTTCTACCCATCCTGCCTTGTTCATCTTAGCAAGTTTTCTTGCATCTTCCGGCTTTTTAATATCTTTTGATTCGGCGATTTTCAGAATGACTTCGTTGCCAAAGCCAAAAAGTTTTCCAAGCTCAATATTGGTCTTGGCATCCTTTTCTTTTTCCTTGGTGGCATAGAAGGCCGGATCGGTTACTTTGTCAAAAAAACTATTGAGGTCATTTTTATTCTCCCCAAATAATTTTTGAATTTCCTGTAATTTTCCTTCTTTGAAAAAGTTGGTTAGCAGGCTGATGACTTTTTGAGGATGTTCGTTTTTGTAATATCCTGCTGCCTTTTCTTTGTATGGAGAAAGCATCTCTATGCTGCGTTTTACCTGTTTCGCAATGTCAGGCGAAACAATTTTTTCTTCCACTGCGGTTTTGATATCGGCTTCAATTTTTTTGCCATCAGTAAGAGCGGCATCAAATAGCAAGGTTTGGTCATTTGCGCCAATACCGATGGAAAGACGGGCATTGAGGTTTTTAGCAAAGTCATTGTACAACAAAGTATTCTTACGGAACAAGGCATAAAAGAATGCGGCATCAATTTTTGAAAGATCTTGTAAACGGTGGGCAACAATCAAATGTTCAATCTTATCCGCAGGTACTTCCAGTTCTTTTGAAAGGAAAGTAACATCCCTGTGTTCTTCATTTTCCTGTAAATCGGCAATGGCAATTTTATTGGCTAAGAAGGTCACTTCTTTAACCAGGAAATCAAATTCCACCACTTCTTTTGGCAAAGACTGTTTGATGGTGATATTAATTTCTTCTCTTTCCGATGCATTGAACCTTACCTCATTTATAGAGGATTTAAAGAGCTCTGTGTTTTTCTCTTTGGTAAATACTTTAATAGCGATGTCGGCTTCTTTTTTTCCTCTACCACTTAATTGGTCATGCGTCCATTTGAGTTCGTACTTTCCTTCCTTATTGGTAAAAGTGTCTGATAGTACTTGCCATTCCCGCATATCTACATCGTAGATTTCAACTTTGAGGTTTGACAATGGACGACCATTACTGTCTGTTACTTTACCGAGTACATTATTTGGATTTTTGATTGCTGTTGCCATGGTATTTTTATTTTAACGATTTTAAATTCAATTTTATCTATTAATCTGTAGTCCCTTTTTTGAAATAGGTTAAGGTGACTATACTTTGATAAGTTTTTTGAACACTTTTTTGTCGCTGAACGATATACTCCCGAAATGAAAGTACAAGAATGAGTAAATTGATTTGCCAGAAAGAAAAAGAGATTTGGTGGAAAAGTTGTAATGCCGAATATATTAATGACACGACCACCATACTTCTAAAAAATTTGGAAGCTGACATTATAGGAGTAGCCTGTTCACTAATAGCAGGATAGTGGGCTTCTAAAACAGTGCCAGCCCATTTGTAAGTGTTAGTTGCATTTCTAACCGTTTCAGGTTGGGTATTTAAGATTCTTCTGGCTTCCTCATAACTTTTATCAACCTTAATTTTGAAATCAAGTTTAAAAATCAAAGCCAATAGCTTTCTGAAATAATTACTAGTAAACTTTATTTTATACCCTTCAAATGATTTTTCTTTTTCAGTGAGTTCAGAAACTATTTCCTCTTTTTCACATTGCTTTTCCTTCTTCTCAATCAAACTCCGGTCATAAATTCTCAGATATTCTTTTTTGTTTTTTTCGGGTAAACAATTGTAATTAAATCGCTGACTTAAATCTTCATCGTAGGGATAAAACAGTTTTCTTATTGTATCATACAAGGGGTCTAAACCAGAGGCTATTGAACTCAAAAAGTAACCAAGTCCAAAAGAAGAAAAAATAATCGCGACCCAGAATATAATTTTTGTGTCATCAGAAAAGGCATATTGGTACAAGGCATGATTGGCTTGCACAGGATGATTTGCCTCTACTAACAAAACAATGAGTACCAACACAGCACCTGGAAGCAGTATGGTGATAAACTCCACCAAGCCTATAAAAAATTCATTTGGTTTAAAATCCATTTCGGTTTGATTTGTTACTTAGTGATTTATTTTTATTAAGTTCTGTTTCTTCGTTCTCCCGATATTCATTGTTGGCATCATAGCCCTTCAAAGTAATCTTGCTCCGAATCAATTGCAGCTTAACAGGTGCCAATAATTCTTCCAATGCCTTCAGTTTAAAGTTAAACCGGGCATCAAATACTTTGTCTCGTTTACGAAATTCTTCCTCAATGGTTTTCTTCATTCGTTCTTCTCTTTTGGAAAAGAAGTAGCCCAGGATACCTGATATAAGAATTGTTTCGAAAAAAATATTTACTGCTATTTCTGTTATTGTTTCCATGATTATTATTTAATCATTTTTATCTGATTTCCGCAAAGACCCTTGCAGGAGAATCTGGGAGAAATGAATAGTTAATGCTTTATCATTTCGATTTCACGTTATTCATTTCCAAAATTAATTTGCGAATCTTTCCGATTGCATAAGCCCAATTATGGAGTTTAAAACTACGCAGCCCGATTTTGCAGTGCCACAATTAAAACAGCTTAAATCGGCAATGGCTCTTGGGACTTCGGTGTTTACATATTTCTGTTCGCCAAGTACTACTTTGGCAATCATTGCACCGCTATGAACTTGTTTTGTTGCTGAATTGACTATATCCAACCAATTGATTTCTCTTTTACATTTTGGACATGATTTTTGGTCGCCGCTTACCCAAAGTGGTGCGCCAATTGTTTTTGCTGGCATACCCAATAATTTTTCTATCTGCCTTACATCTTCATCAATGGTAACCCATTTGTGTTTGCCCGGCAGTGATGAAGCCGCATCGTATACCATTTTAAAAACCTCATTGGTTACAGGAAAGGTTTGTTGCTTGGGGGCGGTTGTGTTTTTGTTATTTGCTTTCATAATGTGAGTTGGTTTTATTTTACTAAATATTTTTTTATTCTTTTTTAGTTCACTGTTTCGGTTCGTGAGACACGAACCGAGGCTGATGTTAATTCAATTTTCCTGGAACCCTAAACCCAACTCCAAAGGGAATTGTACTATCTTTTTTGGGGGATGGTGTGGATAAAACCTTGGAATCGACAACGAGTGTTGAAGAAGTTGACCCATCCCAAGCTAAGGCATTTTCTACTCCTTCTTTAATCAAGAATTGTCTCACGTCTGTTATGCGCCATGAACTTGTGACATCATTTGGTTTTACTATAATAAATAATCTATTTGTTTCTTTATCAATGCCCATTACTGTTAAACCACCCTCTTCATTTGAAAACCCAGCATGTGATTGGCGATACATACCTTCAAATCCCTTATTACTTCTATAAGCTAACCATTTTTGATTACCAGTGCCTGGATCTCCGCTTGAAGGGAGATTACCTGGAGCACCCGGTTTATATTTATTTTCTATTCCATATGGTAGACCATTTATAATTACCGGGATGCCACCTCCGAATGCAATTTGAGATTTTGCTGATGGATCACCTTGACCGAACTGCCAAGTTCCACTTGAATCAATTGAGAAAAAAAATGTCAAAGGAGATGATTTACTTCCAGAAAAAACACTATTATTTTTTACAACCTGACCTTCAGCAGGACTTTGTAAAGGATCAGTGGAAGAATAATCTCCTCCATATAATTCGGTATTAATAACTATTTCCGTTGATGTGGATGTATCCGTTTTTGTAGCCGCAGCTGTAAAGGTTTCATAAGTAGTTCTATTTACCACATATGCTGCTGAATCCATAGGTACTGTTATGAAATAAACACCATTTTTGACTTTCATTTCTGGCTTGACTGTTGGCTTGACTGCAGGCGTGGTTGAAGGTGTGGTTGGAGGTGTGAAACCTGGCTTTTCTGAAGGAAATTTACCATCTTCAATGCAAATGTCATACATGTATTCATGTTTTTCATCCCAATATCTACATTCTAAGCCTTGTGAATCCATTAGTTTAATTGGGTTGTTTTTTCCATATCGAAATTGATTTATACCATCTCCAATTCCAATCGGATCCGCACTCAACCACCTTCCCAACCAAGGCAAATAATACCTGGCACTGTGGTATTCCAATCCCGTCTCTTCATCTCGTTCCATACCCGTATAGCGATAGCGTTTGGCCGCAGATTTTATGTCTTTGTTTATTGCCTGGTATGCAGTGGTACCAAAAGGATGGTATTCTTCGTAGGAAATTACTTTGGCATTGGGTGTTCCATCTAACTCTAGTGTAGCAGAGCCCAAGTGATTGTGCAATTGATATCGCACCAGTTGTTTTTCGGTGCCATCATTAATATCGTTTCGGGTTTCTACCATTACAAAACGGTGTGATTGGCCCATCAGGCTCAGACTGACCCTCTCTAATCCTGCATTTGTATCAGTGTGTTTTTTATACAACTCATAACCGGCTACATAAATGCGTTCTTCTTTTTTGGTGGGTGTGCCTCCTGCGGCAGCCTGGTTTTCTGTTATTTTTCGAATACGTTGTCCACTGCCATCGTATTGGTAATAAGTTATGACGGGAGTTATACCATCCTCTGTGCAATGTTGTCTTGTAGTCAGTACTATCTCTTCCTTAAAATTCCAATTTATTTTTTCAAGATGAGGCAACTCTTCCATAAATCCATGCTTTGCATGGTGTTGGTATTTTGTGTAGTTGGCAGGATTGCCATTGTCTCCAATAAATGTTCGCTTTAGCCGGTTGTTGTCTGTTTCATATTCATACCCTCTTGTCCAGTTTCCGCCTACCGCCAGGTGTTTCATTTCCATAATGTTTCCTACGGCATCATATTTATAGTGTTGTTTATAGTCTCGCACTGCCATAGGGTTGCCAGGATCCATAGCATGTATAAATGGCTTATCGTTCCAGTTGTCGCAATCACCAAAAATCAGTGCTTCATTATTTTCTCTGCCGGTTGCTTCTGCCAATCGGTACAGGGCATCATAGGTATATTCACTAATAGGCTCAATTATTGAATTGGCGAAAAAACTGATAGGAATTGCTTTGTCTTCAATATGAGTAATATTTCCTACTGCATCGAAAGTATAAAACAGGTTTTGCAGCACCTCTCCATTCAGCCTTTTGCTTTCTAATTGTTTTAAACGAAATGTTTCTTTATCGTAGTAAAATTTTGTACTTACATCATTACCGTAAATAATTTTATTGCGTTGTCCTTTCTCGTTGTAGTCAATGTCTTTAATATAAATGGAAGGATTTGATTCACCGGGATGGAACACTTTTTCTCCATCCAACAGACCGGCCTCGTTATAGGAAGGTGTAATGATACTGCCATCTTGTGCAGTTTGTTGGGTTATTCTTCCCAGTGCATCTGTTTTTGTTGTAAAAGTAAAACCTGGTCCAGGTTCTAAATCATTGACTAAATTTCCATCTATCCAATTGGCTACTTCTTTGTATTTTTTAAATAAATTTCTGGTAGTGGCAAGGGGTTGTCCTTTGAAATCATAATCAGGAGTATCTACTAATCCTCCCGTATCGTAATGTTGTATAACCTGTCCTAAAACATTTATAGTTTGTAAGGCTGCTTCATTAAATCGGTTCGCATCCGTTCTGCTTCCTGTTAAAAGAATTTCCCCATAAATAACCCTGTCAAAAATGTTATCAAGTGGATCATCCGAACCATCTGTTTTTTTTCGATCACCTCCAATTACTTTGCTGTGTGTAGGTCGCTGTGCAATATCATAGAAGTATTGAAACTCATGATCCCTTTCATCCCAGGTACGTAAGGGGTTACTTAAAATGTTAGTCAACAACCAACGCAGTCCGGCATCTCTGCTATCTTGATACACCAGGTTGCCCAGCATATCATATTTGTATTGTATAACGGGATTGCCTTTATTTTGATTTTCAGGTATTTCGCGGGCATCGGTAACTGTGCGGAGGTTGCTTTCAATATCTAAGTCAATTTTTGTTTTGTATAATTTGTTATCCCGTTCGGGATTTGTACTGTTATTTTCAATTTGTAAAACAGGCCTGCCTAAAGTATCAAAATGAAGTTGAGTTGGAGTGTTGTAATGTTCAGCAGCTTTATCTGCAGCTGTTAGTTCTTTTGGATCATTAATATAATCTGTTCTTGTAAAGTCCGTTCTTTTCTTGTACCAATCGCTATCTTTTACAGTATCATTCTGGTCATAAACTTTTTGCTGCCACGAATCGAATTCCACTTTTGAAAATGTGTTATCCGGCATTTCGGTTTTAATTAACCGTCCTATTGCATCGTAATACATAACAGGTGTTACTCCTGTCTGAACTAACTCTGCTTCGTCTTCAAATTTAGGAGAAACCGAAAAATATGGTTCATACTGTTTTACCGGATTTCCTTTGTTGTTATGGATGGTCCTACCGTTACCAGTCCAGCGCAGAAACGGTGTTGTGTCGGGTTCAGTTATAGTTATTGAATTATTTGCACCTGCGGTCACCAGCTTAGCTTTTCCCGGCTCGGCCTGCACTTTCTTCATAATTACTTTTCCCAATCCATTGCTGTATTCAAAACTGAGCTGTAGCTTGCTCTCAGGATTAAGACTTCCATCTTCCTTCTTATTGTGTGTTTCCCTTACAATGGATGAAACTACAGCAGGTTTACCGGTTTTGAAATACACATCAAAATCATATACGAAACGTGCTGATGCATTTTTCAATAATTTCCTGGCTGTGTTTTGTAAAATATCAGATTTACAAACACCATCTGCGTTAGCTGTGTTAAAGAACGTATCAATGTCAGCCTGCTCATTTTCGGTTATTTCTTCGATTCCAGTTAAATCATCTGCCTGAGTTCCTTTTCCCATCACTGCCATTGCTTTTACAAGGCCAAGTTCATCAGAAATGACCTCGGATAAGTTGTTGTTAATGTCTCTCATTCGTCGTGGCGAAAGGGTACGGAAGTTATAAAAATCCAACCCGGATTTATTTCCTAAGGGATCTTCGGTTTCAGTAATAAAAAGATGGTAAGCAGTATTGTAAGTGACTTTAGTAACAGAACCGAAAGGGTCGGTATAAGAGATGGGCAAATAAAAACGTACTTGTGCTTTTAATAAATTATTTGCATTTGGATTGCCAGTATCAATAAAATTTACTTTGCCTGAAGGAACCCACCATTTCGTATCAAAATCTGTAGGAAAGAATTTTCCTTCAACCATTAAATCCACTAATTCGGGATCCGATTTTTTGGAATTGTAAATATTATTCAGAAGTTCTTTTGTATATGCCAGTTGGTATGATTCATACTCAATACCATGAGAATGCATTTCGCCAATTGGAAGTGGGTCAATAAGATTATCGTTTCTGTATGTTTTGCGAACATGTTCAATTAATCTTCGTTTAGTTGGATCGGCAGAAGCAGGCCTTTCAATCTGATGATATTCCAGTTTTGCTGATTGGCTGTCGCTTAAAATATCTTTGAAATCTTTAATTGCATAATAAGTTCCGGTTTTCGGCACATTGGTTAGCTGCCAGGTTTTCACCTCTGACGGCAATCTAAGGCGATAAGCATTATCTTCGATAACGTCTTTGGTAAATGAATTTTCAGCATAAGTAATGTAAGTTGTTTCCTGAACTTCTTTTGTTGCATCGGGGATTGTTACCGGTATATTTTCAGATTTTCTGGGATACACAACTGAAGCCGATTCCAGCGCATTGCCCATATCATCGAACTTAATATTAAGATTGTGAACAATTCTTGGGTCGCCAGTTTTTCTTTCATAACTGTAAGTAATGGCTTCGCTTTCTTTTACAATAAAAATAGAATGCTTGTTAGCTCCCCTTGGCTGCAGGCGTTGTATTATACAATTATGTGTGGCTACTGAATAAGGAGTTGATTCAATTAGTTTATCGTCATCTTTGGAAAATACTTCGGAACGCAAAGGCATACTCTTGCATGCCCGTAATGCTTCCCGCCAGTCCTGGGCATCCATTTTGCCAACATCAATATTTTTTCCATTCTCATCAATAATTATAGCATCGGGTAGTTGATATTCATCAGCATTTACTAGGAATCCTTGCCTTTTCATATCTTCAAACCAATACTCTTTTTCAAATTGGCCAAGAATTTTTTTATTTCTTAAAAATGCGCCGGTGTGAACCCATGTTTTTGTGATTACAAGAGGTTGGTATAATTCCCCATCCGATAGATTAGTAGCAACTGTATTTGTTCTGTTTTTAAAAGATTCTGAATCAATTTGCTCAACCATGCCAAAACCCCTAAATTCCCTTTCGGGATGGTCGTAATACCCATGATGATATTTGTAAGAATTTACAAAATGCCAGCCCGAAATTTTGTCTTCGGTAATAATTTTAGAAATGCAATGAACCGGGAAATGTAGTTTGGTAATCCAGGGTTTTCCTTCTTGTTTGTCGGCAAGGTAGAATTTTGTAGAAGGGGTATATTCCAGTGAGACTTCCTTACCCATATTGTTTACATATTTAACCATGATGTGAGGCTTCTTGCTATTCATCAGGTCAATATATTTCAGGGGCTCATTTGCATCCTTGGGCAATGGACTTGACCAAACAATGCAGGCCACACCATTTCCCAGCAAATCTGTAACAGTAATTTTTGATTGAGAATGAATTTCAGGGAAAGGATTAATTTCAAATGGAGTTGTGCTGAACCGATTGCCGCTCAGATTCTTCCAGCAGGTAAACTTGTTTTTGCCCAAATAGATAATATCACTTGTACCGGAACCATCAATATCGCCAATCTCAGGAATGAAGGATTAAAGGCATCCGGGGAATCAAAGACAGGGGATTTGTCCATAGCTACTTTTGCACCGAAATTTCCATATCCCAGGTTTGGCCAATAACATACTTCTCCATTTCGAATCCGTAAAATATCTGTCATACCATCACCAGACATATCTGCCAGATAAATGGTCTGTTTTGTATCGGCAAATACTACATGTGGCCCTTCCTCTTCATCAAACGGCTTAATCGTTTTGTTTGCAGGAGCATATCCTTTTCTTCCTTCTGAAGGATACCATGTAAAAACATTGTCTTCTGAAATGACCACTTCGGGTTTGCCATCGCCATTCAGATCGAGCATTCGGGTGTTGGCATCACCAAAATCAATATTGGGTAAGGCTTTGAATGAACGTAAACCATGCCATTCATTGTCATCGTCTAATTCAAAGAAGCCTCTTGGTTCAGTTCCATAACTGACCAATTGTTTGCCACCATCCGCATCCAGGTCGGCTAATTGTAAAACTCCGCCCAATCGAGCAAAGGACGGTTTAGGAGAAACCAATTTTGCCCGTTCAAATTTTCCACCACCCAGGTTTTGTTTATAGTACCAACCATTGGCTTGCTCTGTAAGAATACCAGATAATCCTTCATTGAATAAATCGGTGAACTGATATTGTTGCTCATCCAATCCTGCAGGTGCATGTACTTTATCTTCCGGGGAAATTGTTTTTACTTCACTTCCCCAATCATGTTTCTGGTATTCAAACTCCAAGGCAGGGAGTTTTTTATGTGAGTATGAACCATCTGGCTTTTTAATATAGCCATACGATGTAATCGTTTTTAGAAAAGTAAAATCCTGTTCAGTTGAAATATCGTATTCAAAATTGATGGATTTTACCAAGCCTACATATTCATCTATTCCGGTAAAATGATGAAATAGCAGCACTCTTTTGCAAAGCCGTGCGGTTCTAATTTCAAATCCTGCTTTGTAATCTGAAAAAGCATCAGGTCTGAAAGTCCAGTTATTTACAATTTCAGGAGAATCATTTGAATGTAGGTCGTTATTTGGTTTAGGAACATAATAATCAAATACAGTTGAAAATAGATAATCACTTTCTTCAGGGAAAATATCTCCAAATTTTTTATAAGGAGTTTTATTACCGTATAGTACTTTGTCAATATAGAGGTTGGCGTAAGTGATTTTACCCTGTTTTATCCGGTTTCGGTTGTGCAACAACGATTCGTCGAAACCAATTTTGTCTTCTTTTTTATAAAAGTATTGAGAGCAATTTCCTTTATCGTCAAATACAAATTCTGGGAGCCATTCATAAATTTTTGTTGGATCATCCGGATTTGAGATGATTGAATTATCAGTCCAACCAAAAAGAGTAGTAGTATTTTCTTTTGTGATTACCCGCCATTTAATTCTATCATTTACTTTTTCTGTCCATCGTTCAATCCTTGCAAGTAGTCCTTCAATGCGCGGCTTATAAAACCTGATTTTAAAAAAACCATCAGGTGAATCTTTCTCATTTGTAATGTAATCTCCATTCAAATCTATTGTAAAACTTCCATCATTTTCTTTTTTGAATTCAGGCACCAGATCTTCTGCCTCTGAGAATAAAAAGATATCAGATTCTGTTGCATCAAGATATTGCGGAATGCCTTTATCAGTATTTCGTTTAATGGAAGCTAAACTCAAATTCCAACCCAAGCCAAAAATTCCATTTCCAGCTCCGGAATTATACGAAAGTGATAGTGAAGGAGAAGCTCCTCTTGCCGGAGAAAAGGGAAGAGGAATAGAAAATGAAGCAGTCCCGTTAACAGCATTTACCGAAAATTTTTCATCAATACCTTTTATAGCTCCTCCGCCTCTAGGCAAAGAGATAGCCGGAACCTCAATCGCATTAGATTTGGTTTTTCCACCATCCGTTTTCAGGAATTGGGAAGTCGGGTTTTTATTTTCGTTTTGATCAATCACTTTTATTTATTTAAAATGGTTGAGGATGTGCTGATTGAATGTAGATTTGTTTGTGCAAATAGTTGCTGTTTTAATATTGCATTTTATTCTAATTCGAGACCTGCTGTCACAAAATCTTAATTTGTAAATTGTCCGAAATGAGTTTGTGATTAGTCGAATTTATTCAAATAAAGTGAGCGAATTTGCTTTATTAACTTAATGAGAGTCTGTCTGTAAAGTCACTTTATTTTGATTTTTTGTCCTATGCGCATAATTTTGACGAAGAATTGATAATAAATTATGTTCAAACTATTGTTTTTCGATACTTTCTTTAAAAAGATTGCGTCGG
>Ga0209724_1001326_pt1 | contig 22577 bp, 21 predicted proteins | sample grotaG_FD_184143 | JGI IMG/M metagenome (GOLD analysis project Ga0209724, IMG submission 184143) | Glacier valley bacterial and archeal communities from Borup Fiord, Nunavut, Canada, to study Microbial Dark Matter (Phase II) -... | ecosystem: Environmental > Aquatic > Freshwater > Ice > Glacier ...
GTATTGCTTGCCACCGGTCTTGATGACGGCGTACATCTGTAGTCCTTCGTTGTCGCGGCATGGCCGCTGCGCATTGCTGCGTCTTGCGATCGGGGCGCCTCGCGCCCGGCACCCGAGACCGTCCCGGATCTCGCAGCTGCGAAAGTGCCCCAAGGGCTTTCCGCGAAAAGCCCGCGACTGTACCACGACGCAGGGCGCGGCCAAGCTCGCCTCGTTCGGGCAGTCACCGTGATTCGCGCGCAACGCCCCCGGCAAAGCCCCTCGCGCCGGCTGGGTGTCGCGCTTTCTATAATCGTTGGCTTGACGCTGCCAGTCTTGTCCCCGCCGCTGACATCTTCCCTCCCGCCTTCTTCTTCGCCCCTGCCGGCCGCCGGCCTGGCGATGGTCGAGGAAATGCGGCAGGTGGACGCCGTCATCCAGCTCCGGCTGGCGTCCAAGGTCGCACTGATCGACCAGATCGCGCACTACATCATCAGCGCGGGCGGCAAGCGCATTCGACCGCTCCTGGTGCTCCTGTTCTCGGGCGCGCTCGGCTACCGCGGCCGCGAGCGCTTCGAGCTCGCCGCAACGGTCGAGTTCATCCACACCGCCACGCTGCTGCACGACGACGTCGTCGACGAATCCGGCTTGCGTCGCGGCCGCCGCACGGCCAATGCGCTGTTCGGCAATGCCGCCAGCGTCCTCGTCGGCGACTTCGTCTATTCGCGCGCCTTCCAGATGATGGTTTCGGTCAATCGCATGCGCGTGCTCGACGTGCTCGCCGACGCGACCAACGTGATCGCCGAAGGCGAGGTGCTGCAGCTGATGAACATGCACGACCCGGACGTCTCGGTCGACGACTACCTGCGTGTCATCCGCTTCAAGACCGCGAAGCTGTTCGAGGCCAGCGCCCGTCTCGGTGCGGTGCTGGCCGATGCCGACGCAGTCACCGAGGAAGCCTGTGCCGCCTACGGCCGGTCGCTCGGCACCGCGTTCCAGCTCGTCGACGACCTGCTCGACTACGAGGGCGCGACCGAGCAGCTCGGCAAGAACGTCGGCGACGATTTGCGCGAAGGAAAGCCGACCTTGCCTCTCCTGATCGCGATGGAGCGCGGCTCGGCCGACGAGCGCGCGATCGTGCGGCATGCGATCGAGCACGGCGAAGTCGCGCGACTGGCCGAGATCGTGACCATCGTCCGCAAGACCGGCGCGCTCGCGGCCACGCGAGACGCGGCGCGGACCGAAGCGGACAAGGCCTGCGCGTCGCTGGCGGTGCTGCCGGGCTCGCCCTACCGCGACGCTCTGCTAGACTTATCGGTTCGATCCGTCGACCGATCGTCCTGACCGACAGTCAAGGTGCCGCGCCCTGCGCAAGCACCGTCGGACCAGGATTCGCGGCGATCGAAATCGGGGTGTAGCTTAGCCTGGTAGAGCGCTACGTTCGGGACGTAGAGGCCGGAGGTTCGAATCCTCTCACCCCGACCAGGCTCGTCTCTTCGCGGCAGGCTTCACGATCCTTCGGATGGCCTGCAAGCACGCGTGAATTGTTGGCGCACGCTTCCGTCCACAGCGTTTACAGCCCGGGGTGAATCGGCGATGATCATTCGCTTTTCTCACCATTGATCGGGCCCCTCGACGTTGGACACGCTTGCCGATGCTCCACACTCCGCCCTCTCCGGCGTGGCGAGGGTGCTGGTTCACGCCGGCAAGCTGAATCCCAAGGCCGCCGAAGAGCTTGTCCGGTCTTCGCGCGACAAGCGCACCAGCTTCGTCGCATCGGTCATCGGTGCCGGCTCGGTCTCGTCGGCCGACCTCGCCCACACGCTCTCGACCGCACTCGCGCTGCCGCTGCTCGACCTGAGCGCGATCGACGCGACCAAGCTGCCGAAGAACGTCATCGAGTCCAAGCTCGCGGCGCAGTACCAGGTCGTGGTGCTCGGCAAGCGGGGCAACCGGCTCTTCATCGGCGGCGCCGATCCGACCGACCAGGAAGCCGCCGAGCGCATCAAGTTCGCGACCCAGCTCTCGCCCGAGTGGGTCATCGTCGAGCACGACAAGCTCTCGAAGCTTCTCGAGACCACGGGCGCGACGTCCAACGAGGCGATGGAGTCGCTCTCGTCGGGCGATTTCGAATTCGACGTCACCGACGACGTCACCACGCCGCAGGACTCGGCCGAGGCGACCAGCGACGTCGAGGACGCGCCGGTCGTCCGCTTCCTGCAGAAGATGCTGATCGACGCGATCAACCTGCGCGCGTCCGACCTGCACTTCGAGCCGTACGAGTACCACTACCGCGTGCGCTTCCGGGTCGACGGCGAGCTGCGCGAGATCACGCAGCCGCCGCTGGCGATCAAGGACAAGCTCTCCGCCCGCATCAAGGTCATCTCGCGGCTCGACATCGCCGAGAAGCGCGTGCCGCAGGACGGCCGCATGAAGCTGAAGTTCGGCAGCAAGGCGATCGACTTCCGAGTCAGCACGCTGCCGACGCTGTTCGGCGAGAAGATCGTGATCCGGATCCTGGATCCGTCGAGCGCGAAGGTCGGCATCGAGGCCCTCGGCTACGAGAAGATCGAGAAGGAGCGCCTGCTGAAGGCGATCGCCCGGCCCTACGGCATGGTGCTCGTCACCGGTCCGACTGGCAGCGGCAAGACCGTGTCGCTCTACACCTGCCTCAACATCCTGAATCAGCCGGGCGTGAACATCGCGACGGTCGAGGATCCGGCCGAAATCAACCTGCCCGGCGTCAACCAGGTCAATGTCAACGACAAGGCCGGCCTCAACTTCGCCGTCGCGCTGAAGTCGTTCCTGCGTCAGGATCCCGACATCATCATGGTCGGCGAGATCCGTGACCTCGAAACGGCCGACATCGCCCTGAAGGCGGCCCAGACCGGGCACATGGTGATGTCGACGCTGCACACCAACGATGCCCCGACAACGCTGACGCGCCTGTCGAACATGGGCGTGGCGGCTTTCAATATCGCGGCCAGCGTGTTGCTCATCACGGCGCAGCGTCTGGCGCGAAAGCTCTGCGAGAACTGCAAGACGCCGGCCGACTATCCTCGCGAAGCGATGATCAAGGCGGGCTTCAAGCCCGAGGATCTCGACGGCAACTGGAAGCCGTTTCGCGCGGTCGGATGTTCGATGTGCAACAACGGATACAAGGGCCGCGTCGGCATTTACCAAGTCATGCCGATCAACGAAGAGATGCAGAAGATCATCCTCGGCTCGGGCAGCTCGATGGACATCGCCGAGCAGGCCCAGCGTGACGGCGTGCGCGATCTGCGCCAGTCGGGCCTGTTGAAGGTCCGTGCGGGCGTGACGACGCTGGAAGAGCTGATCTCCGTCACGAACGAGTAGCAAACGAGAAGCGAAAGGCGAGGTTAGCTCCTCGAAGACGTATGGCAACGGCACTGGCTGCGAAGACGCGAATCAAGGACATCGTCTTCGAGTGGGAAGGCAAGGACAAGAACGGCAAGCCCGTTCGCGGCGAGATGCGTGCCGGCGGCGAAGCCATGGTGAGCGCGAGCCTGCGCCGCCAGGGCGTGATGGTGAACAAGGTGAAGAAGCGCCGCATGAGCGGCGGCAGGTCGATCAAGCAGAAGGACATCGCCGTCTTCACCCGCCAGCTCTCGACCATGATGCGCGCCGGCGTGCCGCTGATCCAGTCGTTCGACATCGTCGCCCGCGGCAGCACGAATCCGCGGATGACGCGCCTGCTCACCGACATCCGCTCCGACGTCGAGACCGGCACGAGCCTGTCGGCGGCGTTCCGCAAGCACCCGCTCTACTTCGACGGGCTGTACTGCAACCTGGTCGAGGCCGGCGAACAGGGCGGTATCCTGGAAACGCTGCTGGATCGACTCGCCATCTACCAGGAAAAGACGATGGCGATCAAGAACAAGATCAAGTCGGCGCTCATCTATCCGGTCGCCGTCCTGGTCGTCGCGTTCGTCGTGCTGACGGTCATCATGATTTTCGTGATCCCGGCCTTCGAGGACGTCTTCAAGTCGTTCGGTGCCGACCTTCCGGTGCCGACGCTGGTCGTCATCGCGATATCGAAGTTCTTCACGTCGTACTGGTACCTGATCTTCGGATTCATCGGCGGCGGCATCTACTTCTTCATGCAGTCGTGGCGGCGCTCGGTGAAGATGCAGCGCTACATGGACCGCATCCTGCTGCGCGTGCCGGTGTTTGGCGAGCTGGTCAACAAGTCGTCGGTCGCGCGCTGGACGCGCACCCTCTCGACGATGTTCGCGGCCGGCGTGCCGCTGGTCGAAGCGCTCGATTCGGTCGGTGGTGCCTCGGGCAATGCGGTCTTCGCCGAAGCGACCGAGAAGATCCAGAAAGACGTCTCCACCGGCTCGGCGCTCACGACCTCGATGCAGGCGACCGGCGTCTTCCCGGTGATGGTGCTGCAGATGTGCGCCATCGGCGAGGAGTCGGGCTCGCTCGACGCGATGCTCGGCAAGGCCGCCGAGTTCTACGAAGACGAGGTCGACGAGGCCGTCAAGGGCCTGTCGAGCCTGATGGAGCCGTTCATCATCGTCATCCTCGGCACGCTCATCGGCGGCATCGTCATCTCGATGTATCTGCCGATCTTCAAGCTGGGCCAGGTGGTCTAAGGCCGGGCGATATGCCCGTCCAGGAGCTGTTCCTTTCCCCGTTCGTCCTCGCACTCTTCGGGCTGTGCGTCGGCAGCTTTCTGAACGTCGTCATCCATCGGCTGCCGCTCATCCTCGAGCGCGGCTGGAAGATGGAAAGCGCCGACCTGCTCGGCGTCGTCCATGACGAATCACCGGCTCTCACGCTGTCGACACCGCGTTCGCGCTGCCCGTCGTGCGGCCACGCGATCCGCTGGTACGAGAACGTCCCGGTCGCGAGCTGGCTCTGGCTGCGCGCGCGCTGCTCGGCCTGCAAGGCGCCGATCTCGGCGCGCTATCCGCTCATCGAGCTCGCGACGGCCGCTCTCTTCGGACTCGTCGGCTGGCACGTCGGCGCGCAACCGGTCGCGATCGTGTGGTGCCTGTTCTGCGCGACGCTCGTGGCGCTCTCCGGGATCGACTGGGACACGACCCTCTTGCCCGACAACATCACGCTGCCGCTGCTGTGGGCCGGCATCGTCGTCGCCGCGCTCGGCTGGACGATCCCGCTCGGCGACGCGGTCTGGGGCGCGGTCGCCGGCTACCTCTCGCTCTGGTCGGTGTACTGGGCGTTCAAGCTCACGACCGGCAAGGAAGGCATGGGCTTCGGCGACTTCAAGCTGCTCGCCGCGCTCGGCGCGTGGCTCGGCTGGAAGATGATTCTGCCGATCGTCCTGGGCGCATCGATCATCGGCGCGATCGTCGGCATCGGGATGAAGATGTCGTCTGCCCTGCGCGAAGGCCGCTACGTGCCGTTCGGTCCGTTCCTCGCGGGTGCCGGGCTGGTCGTGCTGTTCGCAGGCCAGGCGCGCGTCCTGGGCTGGTTGCGCTGGGCCTGACGCGAAGGACCGGGTCGCCATGGCGCCGTTGCGGATCGGACTGACCGGCGGCATCGGCAGCGGCAAGAGCACCGTCGGTGCGATGCTCGCCGCGCTCGGCGCGGGGCTCGTCGACACCGACGTGATCGCGCGCGAGCTCACGCTGCCCGGCGGCGCCGCCATCGATGCACTCCGCGCCGCCTTCGGTGCCGACTTCATCGCTGCCGACGGCAGCCTCGATCGCCAGCGCATGCGCGCGGCGGCGTTCGGCGATGCCGACGCGCGCGCGCGCCTCGAAGCGATCCTGCATCCGCTCATCGGTCTCTCGGTCGAGCGACAGTCGAAGGCGATCGGCGCCCGCGCGTCCGCGATCGTCTTCGACGTGCCGCTGCTGGTCGAGTCGGGACGCTGGCGCGGTCGCGTCGATCGCGTCTGGGTCGTCGACTGCGACGAAGCCGTGCAGGTCGAACGCGTCGCGGCGCGTGCCGGCTGGAGCGAGGCCGCGGCACGCTCCGTCATCGCGCAACAGGCTTCTCGGGTGGCACGCCGCGCCGTCGCCGACGCCGTGATCAGCAACGATCGCCTGTCGCTCGCCCAACTCGGCGAACAGGTGCGAGCGCTCTGGGAGGTCACGGTCCAGGGCAGGTCATGAGCGCGCCAAATCGGCGGCAGCGAGTCGCTATGAAACAATCCACGCGACCGCCGGTCCGTGGCCGGCCTGCATGACCTGCGGTTGCACTGCCGACGCCTTCGCCCTTGATCCGCTACGAATATCCGTTCAACGAAAGCATCCGGACGATGCTGCGTCTCGAGCATCTGTTCGACCGCTTGGGCCAGCTGATCGCGCGCGACACCGCCGTCGATCATCACTACGCGCTCGCGACGATCTTCGAGATCATGGACGTCGGCGCCCGGGCCGATCTGAAGTCGGATCTGCTCAAGGAGCTCGAGCGCCATCGCCAGCAGCTGCTCGGCTTTCGCGGCAATCCCTCGATCGCCGAGGCGACGCTGGAAGAAGTCATCGGCCGCATCGACGGTGCCTATGCACGGCTCAACCAGCTGGCCGGCAAGGCCGGCGCGGCGCTCACGGCCAACGAATGGCTGATGAGCATCCGAAGCCGCATCAGCATTCCCGGCGGCACCTGCGAGTTCGATCTGCCCGCCTACTACGCCTGGCAGCAGCTCGACGGGACGCGCCGCCGCAACGACCTCATGCAATGGGTCGCCTCGCTGACGCCGCTCGCCGAAGCGCTGCAGGTGCTGCTCGGGCTGTTGCGCGACTCTGGCGCTCCGCATCGCGTCGTCGCCAACGGCGGCCAGTTCACGCAGAGCCTGCCCGCGGGCCGCGTCTATTCGCTGATGCGCGTGCGCATCGACAAGGCCCTGAATCTCGTGCCGGAGATCAGCGGGCATCGCCTGATGGTCCTGGTTCGGCTGATGCGCCAGGAGGCCGACGGGCGTCTGCGGCCGAGCAGCGAGGACACGCCGTTCGAGCTCACGCTGTGTGCATGAATCCGGGCGAGCCGTTTTCTGCACGCGTCGTGCGCTGTCCCGGATGCGGCGGCGAGGCCGTCTACGCGGCGAGCAATCCGTCGCGGCCGTTCTGCAGCGTGCGCTGCAAGAACAACGACTTCGGCGCCTGGGCCAGCGAGGCGTTCGCGCTCGCGGCCAAGCCCAGGGACGACGAAGACGATCCCGAAGGCGAAGCCGGCGGCTAGAGCCCGCTCGATGGTTCTCGCCGCTAGCGCGAGAGCCAGTACTCAGCGAAGCCGTCGAGATCGTCGTGCGTCGACGCCGCCAGCGTCAGCTCCGCGCCTTCGTTCGGGCTGCCGTTCGGCGCCCGCTTGACGAGTGCCGCGTGGACGCTGTCGGGGATGCCGCGGAAGTACAGCAGGTAGTCGTCGACGAACGCCTCAGGGCGCAGCGCCGTGATCGCGTCGGCCTTCGGGCTGCGCGCGCCGGCTGCGTTGCCAGTGGCAACGACGCGCTCGATCGGAAAGCCGCTGTCGCGCAGGTTGCGCAGGCGCGCGTCCTCGAACTCGGCGTCGAGCGCCGACACGCAGACCAGGTCGAAGCCGCCGTCGTGGAGCCGGTGACAGGCTTCGACGGCGCCGTCGATCACGGGCACCGAAGACCAGAACTCGTCGTCGAAGTGGCGCCGGAAATGAGCCCGTCCCGTCTCGTCGAGGCGATCGACCTGCCAGCGGTCGATCGGCCAGTAGGCGAGCGGATCGCGCTCGACGGGCAGGGCGCCAAAGGCCCGTCGCCATGCCCCGGCGTAGGCGAGGTGGAAGTCGAGGAGAACGCCGTCGGCGTCGAGGGCGATGAGCGGTCTGGCCATGGGTCCAATGTAGCCATGTCTTCGCGCCGGATTGTCCCGACGCGGACAGCCCTCGCACAGCGCCCCGCGCAGGAATTGCTCTTGAAACGCCGGGAAGTCTCCCTATAATGAAGTTGCTAGCACTCGTAGATGATGAGTGCTAAAGCAGATGAGGAGTCCGCGACAGCCCCTTGGGGCGCGCCGCCGGACTCTTACCCCAAGCAGGGCCACAACCCCATTCAGGAGATGCCATGAACCTTCGTCCGTTGGCCGACCGCGTGATCGTGAAGCGCGTCGAGCAGGAAACCAAGACCGCCTCGGGAATCGTCATCCCCGATAACGCCGCCGAAAAGCCTGACCAGGGTGAAGTCCTGTCGGTCGGCCCCGGCAAGCGCAACGAGCGTGGCGACATCGTCGCCATGAACGTCAAGAAGGGCGACCGCGTCCTGTTCGGCAAGTACAGCGGCCAGACCGTCAAGGTCGACGGTGACGAACTGCTGGTGATGCGCGAGGAAGACCTCTTCGCCGTGGTCGAGAAGTAAGGCTCAGGAGAACAAACATGGCAGCAAAAGAAGTTTCATTCGGCGGCGACGCCCGCGCGCGCATGGTCGAGGGTGTGAACATCCTCGCCAACGCGGTCAAGGTCACGCTCGGCCCCAAGGGCCGCAACGTGGTGCTCGAGCGTTCGTTCGGCGGCCCGACGGTCACCAAGGACGGTGTCTCGGTCGCCAAGGAGATCGAGCTCAAGGACAAGCTCCAGAACATGGGCGCCCAGATGGTCAAGGAGGTCGCTTCCAAGACCTCGGACATCGCCGGTGACGGCACGACCACGGCCACCGTGCTCGCGCAAGCCATCGTTCGCGAAGGCATGAAGTACGTGGCCGCGGGCATGAACCCGATGGACCTGAAGCGCGGCATCGACAAGGCCGTCACGGCGCTCGTCGAGGAGCTGAAGAAGCAGAGCAAGCCGACGACGACGTCGAAGGAAATCGCCCAGGTCGGCACGATCTCGGCGAACAGCGACGAGGAAGTCGGCCGGATCATCGCCGAGGCGATGGACAAGGTCGGCAAGGAAGGCGTCATCACCGTCGAAGACGGCAAGTCGCTCAATTCCGAGCTCGAAGTCGTCGAGGGCATGCAGTTCGACCGCGGCTACCTCTCGCCCTACTTCATCAACAACCCCGAGAAGCAGACCGCTGCGCTCGACAACCCGTTCGTGCTGCTGTTCGACAAGAAGATCAGCAACATCCGCGATCTGTTGCCGACGCTCGAGCAGGTCGCCAAGTCAGGCCGTCCGCTGCTGATCGTCGCGGAAGAAGTCGAAGGCGAAGCACTCGCGACCCTCGTGGTCAACACGCTGCGCGGCATCCTGAAGGTCGTCGCCGTCAAGGCGCCGGGCTTCGGTGACCGTCGCAAGGCGATGCTCGAAGACATCGCCATCCTGACGGGCGGCAAGGTCATCGCCGAAGAAGTCGGCCTGACGCTCGAGAAGGTCGTTCTGGCCGATCTGGGCCAAGCCAAGCGCGTCGAAGTGGCGAAAGAGAACACCACCATCATCGACGGCGCCGGCGCCGCGGCCGACATCGAGGCGCGCGTCAAGCAAGTGCGCGTCCAGATCGAGGAAGCGACCAGCGACTACGACAAGGAAAAGCTCCAGGAGCGCGTGGCCAAGCTGGCCGGCGGCGTGGCGCTGATCAAGGTCGGAGCCGCGACCGAGACCGAGATGAAGGAAAAAAAGGCGCGTGTCGAAGACGCCCTGCACGCCACGCGTGCGGCGGTGGAAGAAGGCATCGTCGCCGGTGGTGGCGTGGCGCTCCTGCGCGCCAAGCAGACGGTCGGAACGATCAAGGGTGACAACGCCGACCAGGACGCCGGCATCAAGCTGATCTTGCGCGCCATCGAAGAGCCGATCCGCATCATCGTGCAGAACGCCGGCGACGAGCCGAGCGTGGTCGTCGCTGCTGTCCTCGCCGGCAAGGGCAACTACGGCTTCAATGCGCAGAACGGCCAGTACGGCGACATGATCGAGATGGGCATCCTCGACCCGACGAAGGTCACGCGCACTGCCCTGCAGAACGCGGCCTCGGTTGCTTCGCTGATGCTGACAACCGAAGCCATGATCTCCGAAGCACCGAAGGACGAGTCCTCGGGCGGCGGCGGCGGCATGGGCGGCGGCATGGGCGGCATGGGTGGCATGGGCGGGATGGACATGTAAGACCCGCGCCGGATCCTCGTGATCCGATCGCTGGAAAGGGCTGCTTCGGCAGCCCTTTTTCTTGGTCTCGCGCATGGTGATGACACGCGGGCCGGGCGCGGTGCGGCGAGATAATCGAGGCGTCACCAAGCCAGCACTCGATGCCGATCGCTCCGATCTTCCAACGTTTCGTCGACGACGAACTCGCGCTTGCGCCGGCCCTCGTGTCGCGCGTCGTCGCCGGCACGGTCCAGCTGCTCGGACCCGCGACCGTCGGCGGTGCCGGCGAGCGCATGGACCAGGCCGACCTCATGGGTATCCTGCGCCGCGCTACGGTCGCGTTCGAGCGCGCCTTCGTCGAGTCACTGAAGAATCAGGTCGCCGAAGATCTCGCGCAACGCGCCGACGCGTCGGGCGAAGAGCCGAAGTCGGCGCTCGACAGCCTCGAGCTGATGGACGAGTCGCGCGTCGAGGTCGACATCGAGATCTCGCGGGCGATGCAGCTGATCGACACGACCGCCGAGTGGGAGTTGCGCGAGCTGCAGATGTTCACCTCGACGCTGATCGGCCAGACCCACGTCACGGCCGACTCGAATCCGTTTCGCCCGCTCGTGTACGCGACGGCGCTCTGGGACGCAGCCTGCGCGATCGTCGGTGCGCAGTCGCAGCGCGCCGCTCTCCTGCGCACATCGGCCGGCGTCGCCGCGGGCCTGCTGAAGAACACCTGCGCCGCTGCGTCCTCGCGGCTCGAAGCCCAGGGCGTGGAGCCCGGCGTCTACCGCACGGTCGTGCTGCCGTCGAGCAGCACGTTCGGCCGCGCTACATCGACGCCTGAGCCGGCGCGCCCCGGCGCACTGAGCTCGCTGCTGCAGAGCATGCCGCAATCGCCGGCAGCATCGGAGCGCATCGACGGCGGTGCAGCTGCGGCGGCTGGGCGCTCCGGGACGATCCGGACCGACGGCTCGCATCGACGCAACCCCGAGCTCGAGCAGGCCCTGATGCGCCTCGACGAGCTGATGCGCCATCCGCCATTCGAGGCCTCTCGTGCCGGCCGGGCGGCGCCGAGCCAGCGCCTCGAGCAGCATCGATCGGCGCTGGTGGCGAGCGCGAGCGAGCCGATCGATCGCCAGGTGATCGAGCTGGTCACGCGTCTGTTCGAGTCGATGTTGTCCGACTCGGCGTTGCCGGCGGCATTTCGGCCCGTGCTCTCGCGCATGCAGGTCGCGGCGCTGCGCCTGTGCCTCGCCGAGAGCTCCGCCCTCGACTCCTTCGATCATCCGGTCTGGCGCCTGCTCGATCGCATCGGCGAGGTCAGCGTCGGCTATTCGCGAATCGAGGATCCGCGCCTGTCGGGCTTTCTCGCCTTCAGCGCGGCCGTCGCCGAAGAGATGGCGGGCGCGTCGTCGCCCGACACGACGCTGTTCCGGCGCGGCCTCAATCGCATCGACGTGTTTCTTTCGGAACAGCTGCAAGGGCAGCTGCGTGCCGCGCAGGCGGCCGTCGAGGCGCTGCAGCTCGCGGAACGGCGCGAGGTACTGCAGCAGCACCTCACCCAGCGGCTGACCGACCAGATGGTCACGGTGCGCACGACGCCGGCGATCCGGCGCTTCATGACAGGCACCTGGGCCCAAGTGATCGCCGACGAGATGCTGCGCCACGGCGAGCAGTCGGAGCCCGCGCTGGCGACGCTCAAGACCGTCGATGACCTGCTCTGGAGCCTCGGCATCCCCGACCATCCGCAGAGCCGGCAGCGCCTCATCGGTTTGCTGCCCGGGCTGCTCCAGCGCGTGCGCGCCGGCATGGAGGCAGTCCGTCTGGCTCCGCCCGAGCGGCACGTCGTGCTCGACGAGCTGATGACGATCCACACGGAAGCTTTGCGGCCCGGAACGCGCTCGGCCACGGGCGCGCTCTCGCCGGAAGAGATCGTCAAGCGCATGCGCGAAGAGGTTCTGCCCGATTCGCCGACGGCGCGCAGCTTCAGCGATTCGGTGATCGATCTCTCGTCGATGGAGACCGTGCCGGCCGAGCACCTGCCGACGGGCGCCGATCGCGGCGACGACAACGCCGGCAAGCGGATCGAGGCGATGCGCGTCGGCGATCGCCAGCGCCTCTTCCTGCACCGCCGCTGGAGCCGCGTCCAGCTCCTGTGGCGCAGCGACCGCAGCCTCTTCTTCCTGTTCGCCGGCGAGTCGGCGACGAACACCCATTCGATCACGCGCCGCGCTCTCGAGCGGCTGAGCTCGGCGGGCCTCGTTCAGCCGCTCGAGATCAAGCCGCTGGTGCAGCGCGCCACCGACCGGATGATGCGCGACCTGTCGCCACGCGCCTGAGTTTGTTCCGCGCGCCTCAGCGCGCGAGCTCGCGCTCGATCTCGGCGATGACCAGCGCCGGTCGCTCGTGGACGATCCAGTGCGTCGCACCGGGGACGCGGACGATGCGCAGGTCGGCCACGAACGCGTCGAGGCCGTCGAGCAGCGCTGGCGGCAGCGCGATGTCTTCCTCGGCCCAGATCACGAGCGTCGGCACGCGCGGCGTCACCGTCGCCGGGTCGAGCACCACGCTCATCACCGCGTCGTCGGGCGTCAGCGGCGGACGCAGCGGCGAGGCGCGGTAGAAATTGCAGCCGCCGGTGAGGCCCACGGACCAGACGGCGCGGTAACGATCACGCACGGCGTCGGTCAGCCATGCGCCGCCGGGGTGGTTCGGATCGGTTGCGCCCATGCGGGTAAAGAACGGCCAGAGGCGCGCGAAGTCGTTCTCGGCGAGCAGCGCCTCGGCATCTGGCCGGCACAGGAAGTTCATATACGCGCTCGAGGCCTGCTGCGACGGACTTGTCTGCAGCTCGCGCAGGAACGTCGCCGGATGCGGCGAGTTGACGATCACGAGCCGCTTCAAGAGCTCCGGACGCAGCGACGCGAGGCCCCAGGCGAGCGCGCCGCCCCAGTCGTGCGCGACGAGCGCCTCGACCCTCCCGCCCAGCGATTCGATCAGCGCAGCGATGTCGGCAACGAGGTGCTTGGCGCGGTAGGCAGCGACCTCAGACGGCGACGACGAGCGCTCGTAGCCGCGCAGGTTCGGCGCGACGCAGCGGTAGCAGTCGCCGAAGTGCTCGAGCAGCTCGTCCCAGACGAAGGCGGCTTCAGGAAAGCCGTGAAGAAACACGAGCACCGGATCGCCTTGTCGACCCGTGGCACGACAGCTGAGCTCGATGCCGTTGCCGACCTGCGCGGTGAAGGTCTCAATCATCGCGGCGCTCCATGCACCCAGTCGTAGAGCGTGCGCGCCGCATCGTCGACGCCGGCGCGGCTGAGCGACGAGAAGGCCGTCAGCGCGACGACGCTTTCCTCAGTCGTGACCTCGGCGAGAACGTCTGCCGCCGCCTTCAGCGCGATCGCCGCATCGCGGCGATTGAGCTTGTCGACCTTGGTGAGCAGCGTCAGCAGCCGGACCGAGCCGTTGGCCACGCGCGGCGCCACGAAGCCGAGGAGCTTCTTGTCCATGTCGGTAAAGCCAAGCCGCGAATCGACGAGGACAACGATCGCGCTCAGGCTGCGCCTCACGTCGAGGTACGACGCCATCACCTCCTGCCAGCGCAGCTTCGCGTTGCGCTCGACCGCCGCGTAGCCGTAGCCAGGCAGGTCGGCGAAGAGCGCGTCGGGCGCGAGCTTGGGGCCGAGCTCGAACAGGTTGATGTGCTGCGTGCGGCCGGGCGTCTTCGACGCGAAGGCCAGGCGCTTCTGTTGCGTCATGACGTTGATCGCGGTCGACTTGCCGGCGTTCGAGCGGCCGACGAAGGCGATCTCGGGAAGCTCCGAGACAGGCAGCTGCGAGAGCGCGCTCGCGGTCGTGAGGAAGCGCGCCGTGTGGGTCCACGAAAGCGCTGTCTTGACTGCGGCAGCGGCGTCGCTCGCCGCCTCCGGGGCGGCCGCAGAAGTCGGCATGGAGGTGCTCATCATCATCGTCAAACGCTCATTGTAAAATCGCCGGCTTTGGCGTGAGAGAAGTAGCGCGACCCATGAAGCCCGTTCCTCGTTTGCTCTGCCTGCTGGCCGTGGCCCTCACCGGCGCCGTCGCCCAAGGCGCGGAACCCGCGGCGGCCGCGGTCGAGCCCGCCAAGGGCGCGACGATCTCGGCGAACGTCTGCGTCGCCTGCCATACCAACGATGGGTCGCGCGGCATCGCCGCCAATCCGATCCTGCAGGGCCAGCACCCCGAATACCTCGTCAAGCAACTGACCGAGTTCAAGGCCGGCCTGCGCGAGAACGCGATCATGCGCGGCATGGCCGCGACCCTGAGCGACGCCGACATGAAGAACGTCGCCGCGTTCTACGCCAGCAAGCAGGCCAAGCCCGGCTTCGCCAGGAACCGCGACCTCGCGACGCTGGGCGAGAAGATCTATCGCGGCGGCATCGCGGATCGCAGCATTCCCGCCTGCTCGGGTTGCCACGGCCCGAACGGCGCCGGCATTCCGTCGCAGTACCCGCGCCTGGCCGGCCAGCACGCCGACTACGTCGAGTCGCAGCTCACCGCGTTTCGCGGCGGCGTGCGTCACAACAACGTGGCGATGACGGGCGTCGCGGCCAAGCTCAACGACCGCGAGATCAAGGCGCTGTCCGACTACGTCGCCGGACTTCGCTGAGGCGCGTCAGGCGCTCGCCGGCGCTGCAGCCGGCGCCGCGCCATCGGGCTTGAGCAGCAAGGCATCGACGCCGTAGAGCTTGGCCAGCGCGGCAAGCTTGGGCGGCACGCCCTGGACGAGGAAGGCCCGGCCCCAGGCGACTGCCAGCCGCTCGATCTCGAGCAGCACCGCGAGCGCCGACGAGTCGAGCGATTGCAGCGAGCCTGCCTCGACGATCACTGGCCCCTCGCTGCCCTCGCTCTGCAAGGCCTGCTTCAGCATGCGCAGCGTCACGCGCGCTTCGCGCGAGGTGAGCGTCGCGGGCAGGAGCAGCATCAGCTCTTCGCGGCCGCGCTCTTGTTGCGCTCGGCCAGCTTGGCGATCAGGCCGTCGATGCCGTTGGCGCCGATCTCTTGCGCAAAGCTGTTGCGATAGTTTTCCACCAGCCAGACGCCGAGCACGTTGACGTCGTAGATCTTCCAGCTCGCACCGGCTTTCTCGAGGCGGTAGTCGAGCTGGATCGGATCGCCCTTGCCGCGGATCTCGGTGCGCACCACGACCTCGGCATCAGTCGGCGTCGAGCGCATCGGCTTCAGCTCGACGGCCTGCTCGGTGCTCACCTGCGAGAGAGCGCCCGAGTACGTCCTGACGAGAAGGAGCTTGAACTCGTTCTGCAGCCGCGTCTGCTGGTCGGGCGTGGCCTGCTTCCAGTACCGGCCGACGGCCGAGGCGGTCATGCGCTGGAAATTGATGTAGGGCAGCACCTTCTGGTCGACCAGGGCAATGACCTTGCGGGTATCGCCGGCTTGGATCGTCTTGTCGGCCTTGACGGCCTCGAGGACGTCGGTCGAGACCTCCTTGATGAGTGCATCGGGCGCCTTGGCGGCCTGGGCGTGGACGGCCGCGACGGCACAGCTCAGGGCCGCGGCGGCGAGCCAGCCGGTCGTTCTTGTATTCAGCATCTTGACTCCTCGGATTGCAAAGGTGCGCAGGGTCGCTCAAATCGGGGAACCCTGCTCGCTGCGGAGCAAGCCGCGCTCCTCCTTAACGCGCGACCGGCCCCCCGGTTCACACCCGCCTCAGCGCGGCGCCGATCCCGAGCGTGCGGGTGCCGGCGCAGAGGCCGCAGACGCCACCGGCGTCGCGAGGTTCTGCGCGCCTGTCGCTGCCGCGGAGGCGGAGTCGTCGGGTGCCGCGGGCGCGTCCGGCACGTCTCCGTCGAAGACCAAGCTGCGCCGGCGCTGCAGGTAGGCGTCGCGCACGAAGGTGTACTTGTCGAGCGAGATGTCGTCGATGACGCGCGTCGCGCCGAGCAGGCCGGCACGGGTGTTGACGATCTGCAGCAGCGTCAGGTCGATCTGCGTGCCGGTGCCGTTGAAGAACGCCGGCGGCGAGGCCAGGCGGTCGAGCGGCAGCGCCGCCGTGTCGCGGACCGTCGACGGCCCGAGGATCGGCAGGACGATGTATGCGCCGGCGCCGACGCCGTAGCGCCCGAGCGTCTGGCCGAAGTCCTCGTTGTGATGCTCGAGGCCCATCTCGGAGGCGACGTCGAGGATGCCGAAGAGGCCGAACAGCGTGTTCGCACCGACCCGCGTCGCGTCTTCGAAGCCCGCCTCGAACTTGCCCTGCAACATGTTGTTGATCGCCGACCACGCGTCGGCGAAGTTGCCGAAGAAGTTGCCCACGCTGCGCCGAACCGGCTGGGGCACGACGTCGACGTAGGTATTCGCCACGGGCCGGAGCACCACGCGGTCGACGTCCTCGTTGAAGTTGAAGACCTTGCGGTTCCAGTTCTCCCACGGATCGAGCCGCTGGCCCGGGCCGCCGCGACTTTCGCGGATCGTCGTGCAGCCGACGATGGCGGCTGCGACGAAGACGAGCGCTGCCGAGCGGCCGCACCGTGACGACGACTTCATTTTTTGCCTCCTCCGGTCGCGGGTGCCGACGCCGCCGACGGTGTCGACGTGCTGCCGGCATCGGCCGCCTTGCTGAACAGGAACTGGCTGATCAGGCTCTCCAGCACCACTGCTGATTGTGTCTGCTTGATGGTGTCTCCGGAGGCCCACATCTTCTCGCCGGCACCCGGCTCGATGCCGACGTACTGGTCGCCGAGCAAGCCCGAGGTGAGGATTCTCAGCGACGAGTCGGTCGGGAACTGGACGTCGTGCTGGATCGCGAGCTGGACCACGCCCTGGTAGAGCTTCGGATCGAGCTTGATCGAGGCGACCCGGCCGACCGTCACGCCGGCGCTGCGCACCGGCGCCCGCACTTTGAGGGCGCCGATGTTGTCGAAGTAGGCCGTCACCATGTAGGTGTCGCCGCCGCTGAAGCTGCCGAGGTTCGCCGCCTTGAGCGCCAGGAAGACGAGCCCCGCGAAGCCGAGCAGCACGAAGATGCCGACGAGTGTCTCTATGCTTTTCTTGCCCATCGATCGTTCCCGGTTCTGCGCGATGTTAATGAAGGCCCGTGTCCGCTGCCGCTACGGCGTCGAGAACATCATCGCGGTGAGGACGAAGTCCATCACCAGCACGCCGAGCGAGGCGACCACGACGGTGCGGGTCGTACCGTGCGCCACGCCTTCCGGCGTCGCCTCGGCCTCGTAGCCCTGGTAGAGCGCGACGAAGGTGCAGATCAGGCCGAAGACGATGCTCTTGATGATGCCGTTGCCGATGTCGCGCCTGACGTCGACGCCCGACTGCATGATCGACCAGAAGTTGCCGGCGTCGACGCCGATGAGCAGCACCGCGACGACGTACGCGCCGAGGATGCCGATCGCCGAGAAGAGGATCGCCAGGATCGGCATCGAGATGATCCCGGCGATGAAGCGCGGCGCGAGCACGCGGCTCTTCGGATCGACCGCCATCATGTCCATCGCCGCGAGCTGCTCGCCGGCCTTCATGAGCCCGATCTCGGCCGTGAGCGACGTGCCGGCGCGGCCGGCAAAAAGCAGTGCCGTGACGACCGGCCCGAGCTCGCGCGTGAGCGAGAGATTGACGATCAGCCCGAGCGACTCCGACGCACCGTAGGTGACCAGCGCGTAGTACATCTGCAGCGCGAGCACGAAGCCGACTGCCAGGCCCGAGGCGAGGATGATCACGAGCGACAGGTTGCCGATCGCGTGGATCTGCGCGACGACCAGGTAGGGCCGGCGCATGGCCGCCGGGCAGGCGCGCAGGACGTCGAGGAAGAAGGTCGCGTAGTGGCCGAAGACGCGCAGCAGCTCGAGGGTGCGCCGGCCGACGCCGGAAACGAACGCCGTCATCGCGCGCCGATCCCGAAGTCTTCGGCCAGTGGCCGCGCCGGATAGTGGAAGCGCACCGGGCCGTCGGGCTCGCCGCGGATGAACTGGCGCACTTCTGGTTCCTCGGAGGCGTTGAGCTCCTGCGGCCGGCCATGGGCCACGACCTTGCCCTGCGACGACATCAGATAGGCGTAGTCGCAGATCTTGAAGCACTGCTGGACGTCGTGCGACACCAGGATCGCCGTCGCGCCGGTGGTGTCGTTGAGCGTTCGGATCAGGTTCGCGGCGATCGCCATCGAAATCGGATCGAGGCCGGCGAATGGCTCGTCGTACATGATGAGCTCGGGGTCGAGCGCGATCGCGCGCGCCAGCGCCACCCGCCGCGCCATGCCACCCGAGAGGTCGGAGATGCGAAGCATCGCGGCACCTCGCAGGCCGACGGCATTGAGCTTCATCAGGACGATGTCGCGGATCATCGTCTCGTCGAGGTCGGTGTGCTCGCGCAGCGGGAAGGCGACGTTGTCGAACGTGGACAGGTCGGTGAACAGCGCGCCGAACTGGAACAGCATGCCGAGCCGGCGGCGCAGCGCGAAAAGCTTCTCTGGATCGCGCGCGTCGACTGCTTGGCCATCGACGCGCACCACGCCGCTCACGGGCGGATAGACGCCGCCGATCAGGCGCAGCAGTGTCGTCTTGCCGCAGCCCGAGCCGCCAAGGATCGCGGTGACCTTGCCGCGGTCAAACTCCATCGAAACGTCGTTGAGGATGGTCCGGCCGCCGTCGTAGCCGAAGACGACGTGGTCAACCTCGACGAAAGAGTGGTCGGAGCTCGGGCCGGACGTTTCGGCGGGCTGGCGCGGACGGACCATGGGTTCAGCGAGGCAACTCGCTGCAGCCCATCAGCATCTCGTCGACGGCCCGCGCGGCCTGACGCCCTTCGCGGATCGCCCAGACCACGAGCGACTGGCCGCGCCGCACGTCGCCGGCGGCGAACACCTTGGCCACGCTCGTCGCGTAGCCACCGGCCGCCTCGACCGTCGCCTTGGCGTTGCCGCGCGCGTCGCGCTCGACACCAAAGGCCTCGAGCAGGCTCGCGAGCGGGCTGACGAAGCCCATCGCGAGGAGCACGAGTCCGGCGGGGATGGTCTGTTCGGAGTTGGCCACTTCCACTATCTTGCCACCCCGCCACTCGACCCGCACCGCTTTCAGGGCGACGATCTTGCCGCCCTCGCCGATGAACTCCTTGGTCGCGATCGCGAACTCGCGCTCGCAGCCTTCCTCGTGGCTCGACGAGGTGCGCAGCTTGGTCGGCCAGTACGGCCACACGAGCGGCTTGTTCTCGTGGTCGGGCGGCATCGGCATGAGCTCGAACTGGGTGACGCTCTTCGCGCCCTGGCGGTTGCTCGTGCCGACGCAGTCGCTGCCGGTGTCGCCGCCGCCGATGACGATCACGTCCTTGCCTTCGGCGCGGATCTGCGTGGTGATCTTGCCGCCGGCGTTGACCTTGTTCTGCTGCGGCAGGAACTCCATCGCGTAGTGCACGCCCGCGAGATCGCGTCCGGGCACCGGCAGGTCGCGCGAGCGCTCGGAGCCTGCGGCGAGGACGACGGCGTCGAACTGCGCCATCAGCTCGTCGGGCGTGACGCTCGAGCCCGACCAGTCGGTGACGACCTCGCCCGCGGCGAGCTTGCCGACGCGCACGCCCGGGCGGAAGACGACGCCTTCTGCCTGCATCTGCGCGACGCGCCGGTCGATGTGCGACTTCTCCATCTTGAAGTCGGGGATGCCGTAGCGCAGCAGCCCGCCGATCGCATCGTTGCGCTCGAAGACGGTGACGGCGTGACCGGCGCGCGCGAGCTGCTGCGCGGCCGCCAGGCCGGCGGGACCGGAGCCGACGACGGCGACGGTCTTGCCGGTCTTGACCGGCGCCGACCGCGGCATGACCCAGCCTTCGGCCCACGCCCGGTCGATGATCGCGTGCTCGATCGACTTGATGCCGACCGGCGCGTCGTTGATGTTGAGCGTGCACGCCTCTTCGCATGGTGCCGGGCAGACGCGGCCGGTGAACTCGGGAAAGTTGTTGGTCGAGTCGAGCACCGCGAACGCGGTCTTCCAGTCGGCCCGGTACACCAGGTCGTTGAAGTCGGGAATGATGTTGTTGACCGGGCAGCCGCTGTTGCAGAACGGCGTGCCGCAGTCCATGCAGCGCGCGCTCTGCACCTTGGCTTCGTCTTCCTTCAGCGTGAAGACGAACTCGCGGTAGTTCTTGACCCGCTCAAGCACGGCCTCGTGGTCTTCCTCCACGCGGTCGAAGTCCATGAAGCCCGTGACGTTGCCCATTTCCCCTGCCCTCTGTTCGAAGTGTCGCAGCGTTGCGCTACTTGGGCGCGACGACCTTGATGACCTTGGCGCCCTTGCCCGCCGTGCGCGCCTTGGCGATCGCATCGTCGGCCGCGCTCGTCGCGCGGATCTCGCCGAGCGCCGTCATCGCCTTCAGGCTGATCTCGGCGAGCGCGCGCTTGTACTCGTTTGGGAACACCTTCACGAACTTCGGCAGCGACTCGCTCCAGTGGTCGAGGATCTCGCGCGCACGCAGGCTCCCGGTCCACTGGTGGTGGTCGGAGACGAGCGCCTTGAGCAGCGTCTCGTCGGCCTGCTCGCGATGCCAGATCGCCTTCTCGACCGACTGGTCCTGCTCGGCCACGGGCAGGACCCGCGCGAGCGAGACCATCGACGTGTTGCAGCGCGAGGCAAACTGGCCGTCCTCGTCGTAGACGTAGGCGATGCCGCCGCTCATGCCGGCCGCGAAGTTGCGCCCGGTCCTGCCGAGGACGACGACGGTGCCGCCGGTCATGTACTCGCAGCCGTGGTCGCCCGTGCCTTCGACGACCGCGGTGGCGCCCGACAGCCGCACCGCGAAGCGCTCGCCCGCGACGCCGCGCAGGAACGCCTCGCCGCTGGTCGCGCCGTACAACACGGTGTTGCCGACGATGATGTTCTCCGTCGCGTGGCCGCGAAAGTCGATGCTCGGACGGATCGCGAGACGGCCGCCGCTCATGCCCTTGCCGGTGTAGTCGTTGGCGTCGCCGATCAGGTAGATCGTGATGCCCTGCGCCAGGAACGCGCCGAAGCTCTGGCCGCCGGTGCCTTCCATCTGGATGAAGATGGTGTTGTCGGGCAGGCCCTGCGGATGGCGCCGGACCAGCTCGCCCGACAGCATCGCGCCCACCGTGCGGTTGACGTTGCGGACTTGCTCGAGGAGCTGCACCTTCTCGCCACGCTCGAGCGCCGGCGCGCACTTCTCGATCAGGCGCACGTCGAGGGCCTCGGCCAAGCCGTGGTCCTGCACGTCGATCTGGCGACGCGACACCTCGGCAGGCGCGGTCGGCGGCTGCAGCAGGCGGCTGAAGTCGAGTCCGCTGGCCTTCCAGTGCGCGATGCCCTTCCTGGTGTCGAGCAGCTCGACGCGGCCGATCATCTCGTCGAAGGTGCGCATGCCGAGCTGCGCCATGATCGCGCGCGCTTCCTCGGCGACGAAGAAGAAGAAATTGACGACATGCTCGGGGCGGCCGGAAAACTTCGCGCGCAGCACCGGGTCCTGCGTCGCGACACCGACCGGGCAGGTGTTGAGGTGGCACTTCCTCATCATGATGCAGCCCTCGGCGACGAGCGGCGCGGTCGCGAAGCCGAACTCGTCGGCGCCGATCAGCGCGCCGATGACGACGTCGCGGCCGGTCTTCATCTGGCCGTCGGCCTGCACGCGGATACGGCCGCGCAGGCGGTTGAGGACCAGCGTCTGCTGCGCTTCCGCGAGGCCGAGCTCCCACGGCGTGCCCGCGTGCTTGATCGAACTCCACGGCGACGCGCCGGTGCCGCCGTCGTGGCCGGCAATCACCACGTGGTCGGCCTTGGCCTTCGCGACGCCCGCGGCGATCGTGCCGACGCCGACCTCCGAGACGAGCTTGACGCTGATGCTCGCCTTCTGGTTCACGTTCTTCAGGTCGTGGATCAGCTGTGCGAGATCCTCGATCGAATAGATGTCGTGGTGCGGCGGCGGCGAGATCAGGCCGACACCGGGCACCGAGAAGCGGAGCTTGCCGATGTACTCGCTGACCTTGCCGCCCGGCAGCTGTCCACCCTCGCCGGGCTTGGCGCCCTGCGCCATCTTGATCTGGATCTGGTCGGCCGAGACCAGGTACTCGGTGGTGACGCCAAAGCGGCCCGACGCGACCTGCTTGATCTTCGAGCGCAGCGAGTCGCCTGCTTTCAGCGGGTAGTCGACGATGATGTCGCCCTTGCCGATGATGTCGCTGAAGTGCGTGCCTTCGGCAATCGTCTCGCCCTTCATGTCGGCGCGGTAGCGGGCCGGGTCTTCGCCGCCCTCGCCGGTGTTTGACTTGCCGCCGATCCGGTTCATCGCGACGGCGAGCGTGGCGTGCGCTTCGGTCGAGATCGAGCCGAGCGACATCGCGCCGGTCGCGAAGCGCTTGACGATCTCGCTCGCCGGCTCGACCTCCTCGATCGGGATCGACTTCGCCGGATCGACGACGAAGTCGAACAGGCCGCGCAGCGTCATGTGGCGCGTGCTCTGGTCGTTGATGAGCTTCGCGTATTCCTGGTAGGTCTCGTAGCGGTTCGAGCGCACGCCGTGCTGCAGCTTGGCGATCGCGTCGGGCGTCCACATGTGCTCTTCGCCGCGCACGCGCCAGGCGTATTCGCCGCCGGCGTCGAGCATGGTGTCGAGGACCGGATCGTCGCCGAACGCCG